>Ga0207107_1077_pt1 | contig 23297 bp, 12 predicted proteins | sample Alteio_BWMinHeat_75_FD_153555 | JGI IMG/M metagenome (GOLD analysis project Ga0207107, IMG submission 153555) | Enriched cells from forest soil in Barre Woods Harvard Forest LTER site, Petersham, Massachusetts, United States -... | ecosystem: Environmental > Terrestrial > Soil > Temperate forest >... | reverse complement strand
ACTGGTCTGGCTGTTTGTTCAACAAACTTGAGTGAACGTTTCTCATAAGCTGCTGGTATTCCGCGTTTCCACCCCGAATTCCCTCGGGATGTGTGTAAGGGCAAAGCTTTGTATAGTTAGCGCCGGGATAATAAGCTCTGTTGTGTTCTGCGGCCTCTTTCACCGTGCTTGCCTTATACTCAAAATGACCACCACCTGCAGTAGTATGCATTAAATCTAGGGTCATATCACGATCCACCAAATCCTCACCCTGAGAAGATAGCACTGAAATTCCAAAACAATTGGCCAAATTAATAATCTCTCGTTCCTCTAACATGCTATTTTTTTTAATTGGTTGAGGAGAATCGCTGCCCCACCAGGAATCTGTAGATTTAGGTTTCGCGTCAGGATACTGCATCAGCATGCATCTTAAAACGGAGCCAAATAAAACCTCTCTATGCACAGGATTTGTGATTTTGTTTAAGATAATTTCCAGTTCTTCCCAATTATTGACTGCATTCCTAATTATTTTTCTTTGTTCACCTTTTTCCCCATAAACACGGTTAAAGCCCTCAACTAAAAGCGCCTTCGCACTAGACGGTATAATATCTTTATTTTTAAGAATGACGTGCAACAATGCATGTAACGAACAGTTGTTCCCATGACCCGTCACTTTGGCTCTCGTTGTGCCCTGAAATCGCGCGGGTTCTTCTTGAGCACGCGCTGCTGCTAATTGTGCTTGTCGCTCGAACACGAGCAAATCTTCGATCCTTTCTCTTTCTAGAGCCTCTTGCTTCACCAGTGCTACTTGCCGTCTTTCTTCGTCTTGTTGTAGCGCTAAGAGAGAAGCTGCAATCACCTGAGCAAGCGAATCATCTACCGGAGTTTGGGGGACGTCCGTAGAGGGTTGTTGTAATAACGCAGCTTCTCGCTCTGATTCTGCAAGTACCCGAGCTAATTCAGGATCTTCCGCTAAAGCTTCTGCGGCTGAACTCTCTAGAACTCTTTGCATCTTCTCTTGATCTAATCTTTCTAGTGTCGCCGACAATTCTGAGAATTGCGCCCTAGTGCTATCGACGAATTCTGCCCCTGCTGGTGTACTCATATTGTCTTCTCCCCAAATTATGATGATTTTCTATATTCGTTATATTGCCCGGAATAGATTATGGGCAAGTTAAATCACTTTAACAGAGTACGGCATAACAGTCAATGGATTTATGTCAATTTTTTAGGGTATCTGCACACTTAAAAATATGTTTAAATATCTTAAAGCCCTCACGGCTGCAGCAGTTACCATTTAAGGTAAGGAGGATCGTTATGACGCTTTCCGCATCTATACACGAAAAAGTCTCCAAGGCGCTCACAACGGGCAAATTAAACTTAAAAAATCAAAACCCAAAATTGAGCGACCAAGATATTGCCGAATTGGCGGTTCTGCTGGAAAATCATCCTGGGATCACAGATCTGGATGTTACACAGAACGACATTGGCCCTGCTGGCGCACAAATACTGGCCGAAAATAAAACACTTCGCACATTGCGTCTGTATAATGGTAATGCAATAGGGTCCAATGGTTTAGATCCTTTTTTGCAAAATACAACCCTTAAGGAATTTCCAATCAATGGCGGCAGCTCAGAGAGCATTAAAAAAATCAGAGCGCATATGAGTCGAGACAGACGAAATAGAGATGTTCCGCAAGAAACAATGCTCAGTAGTAATGCGAAAATGGAGGCACCTCCACTCACTCCCACCACCCTAGAACTCAATACTGCGCCAATAGTAGAACTCGTTTCAAATGAATCAAATGAAATATCAATAATCCCACAGATGCCAATTGAAGCAGATCCCTTTGCGGATGAATTAGGCATTCTGAAAGAATTATATTCTCCTGTGGTTGTTAATTATTCAGAAAATTTGAACAACTTTGCTAATCTTGCGGCGCTTCAAGACTGTTTATTTCGCTCCGACTACCCGCCTCTGACACATCCGTATGATTTATGGTGTTTCGATGGAAAAAATCCCACTTTAATGAGATACCAGGGTGTTTCCAATGTGGATGTGCGCATTGTTCCCTTTGGAACATTTGCTGAGCAAAGTAGACGAACAGAACCAGACGGAAAAAATCGTAATGTCAGTTTCACCGTTTCGTTCAATGGCGATATTTATCAAAGTTTCGCGATCACAAAAGACAGTAAGTCCTCGAGCAGAGAAATGCCATCTTCTAATGATTTTAAGGTGCCCAATTTCAAATACAATCGCAACGCTGCTTTTGGATCTCCCACGGCTGGCAATTATCATACACCTGGCCATTGTATAGACGATAAGGATACTCCCAATAATCCCGGGCTATGCTCCACCACGGCTTATCCAGAAAATTTTATACCCGAACCTCCCAACAGTTATTGGGGACTCCACATTCGAAACCCACTCGTAGGAGCAATCAGACGTTCCGGGAAAGGCGAAGCAAAAGGGGGTATCTATGTTCAATATCCATACTACTCTCTTAATCCACTTAAGACCAACGGCGGATATTCTGTACCAGAGGGCGTTTATTTTTCAGCGCATTCATTTAATGGAAAAATAAAACCTTATGTGCTGAATATACGATGGGATGACGATTTTTCCAAATTTATCGAAAAATACCCAGGGGAATCTAGGTATAAAAACGCTTTTACAGAATTCCCGGAAAATCCTGCAGCCATGCCTTTTGCCGCTCTATTTGATGTGAATTGGAGCTCACAAGAACTTAATACACGCCTTGTTTATCACGCGCAATTAGCCATGAAATTCAAAAGCACACAATTAGCCCTGGAATCCAAAAATCAAATCACCCCAGCTTTTAACGCAATGCAAGCTTTTCAACACCATCTGAGCTATGCGGCAAAGCTCGAATCGACGAATGCGAGTTGTAAATTGGAACTTGCTAAGCATCACGCAGAACAGGGAGATTTCGTTCAAGCCACTGATTATTTGAAAGCAGCAACGGCGCAAACCAAAAAGTTATTCCCTCTAGATCGCAATATTTCTCTAATCGATAAAACACAATTAGACAGCGTGCGAAAATTCTGGGAAGAAAGTCATGAGGAACTCGTGGCTTTCTGGGAACAGATGTATAATGACGGTCCCGCACAAACTTCAGAAAATACACAAGCACGTCCCTTCATGTTATCTTCGTCGGGCAAGGCTGCGGCTACTGCGCAAGTAAATCTTCAGTCCAGCGCGAGCACAGCTACACCTAAACAAGGAGGCGCTACGCGCATATTTAACTAGAACATCTCTCGAAGCTGAGCATAGCAACAAGCGATGTTCTAGTTAAATACCGCGCGTAGCGCCTCCTTTTGGTGGAATCACGGTTCCGGCTCCTCCTGATAGATCAAATCCCGTTCCATACGATACAGCTCAACCATCTCAGGATCGTTATCATCCTGCAATCTATCCCAAAAATTTTCGGCAGCAACCCAACTTTTCGGGAAAAAACTCAGATAATTTTGCGCTGCTTTGTTTTCCACCATCCATCTGGATGGCAAATAATCAGATAAGATATCAAATTGCCTAATATCTACGCCAATCATTTGCCCTTCGTCATCTTCAATAAAAAATAGACGATGATGGCAAAAACTCATTCCAAGCAAAATATAGACTTTTCCTTTGGTTAAAAAAGAACAAATCTCTAATTCTTCTCCGTCTCCAAACGGACTCAGAAATTTTTTACATTTTACCTTAATTTTACAATCCTCCATCAAATTTAAGGGGTGATACGATAGGTGTTATTTTATAATCGTTGTTGTAATGAACGTTCTCCGTTAATTTATTTTTATAAAAATGCACCTGAATTTTTTGTCCATTGGCTAAAGAAACCTCTGATTTTGTCGTATACTTTGCCCAATGCTCTATCTGACTACCATCTCGTGTTAACTCTGCAATTGTCACTGGATTACCCAGTCGAGTTCCGTCTATTAATAATTTCGTATTAGACAAAGCCGTGTGCGTCAACATTCCTCGCGCATCCAATACATTCGCCTCTTGTAAGCGCAATTCTACATTCAATCGTACCGCATCCGCAACAGAATGGCTCCGTGGAATACCGTCCCCGACCTGAGCCTTAGCCAACCACGGTGATCGCAGTTTAACAGAATCAATGGGTATTCCAACATTCAGACGCAGCGGGTCAAATTGAAAGGTGATGGGACTGCGAAAGGTCCTAGCTGCAGCAAACTCGGCCCCTTTTTTAAAAATAATCTGCCCCGCCCGAGTCGTGGCGCGTAATCCCCCCACAACGGGTGCGACTTCAAACAAGAGGCCACCCATCTCAGTGCCCGCTTCAAAATCATTTCCAAGTGTGTAGGCTTGCTGGATTTTTCTGAGTTTTTGTTCAAAACTTTCACCCGCGCGGGTGGCTATATGTTTCAGCGTTTCAATAGGATGCTTTGCGGCATACGCAATCGCTTGCCCCTGTGCTCTTCTTGTCTCCAATAATTCTGTTGAAATACCATTGGGGTTATCTATGAGATCTTCTGATTGCTGCACAAAACTCACGACTGCATCGATGGATTCCTGTGCTTCGTTGGCAAATCCTGCCACTATCCCTGCTGCAAAAAGAGCATGATTATGCTGAGAAGAAGCACGTTCCAAACCCTCTCCCGTTTTACGGGAGAGGGTGGCCGCGGTAGCGGCCGGGTGAGGGCCGCGGGTGGCGCGCAGCGCCGGGTGAGGGCTAGTGCTGTAAGGGTCCTGAGAACTGTCAGAACAAGACAATTTTTCAGAAGCGATAGACGCCACCGACGCCAAATTTCCCAACTCCCCAACAGGCACAAAAACATGCACATGCGATTTCGCATGAAGCGTCGTCACACGACTGTTTTCTGCATCCCGATTGAGCCCTGATAAATCGCTTTGTGTAGTGATTTTTATTTTATTTCCAATCGTAGCCTTATCCACCATTTGTAATTCTTCTCGTTGATGATTCAACATCACTGGCAAGGAACCATTCAGAGCAACCCCACTGCTCATCTGATGTTTTTTATCTGTATTAACAATATCTTGATATTGGATCTCCGGACAGTTGATTGTACCCATTGCCGAATCAGAATGCCCAATATCCAAAGTCGCGCCTATTAACTGAATTTGCTTTCGGATCTCCACAAATAAGCTTTGCTCTGCATACAGACTCGTTTGTTCAGCAGCCCACTGCGTCTCTCGACCTCCGGTGGCAAATTGAGCACCTCCCGCAGAAGACGCTGAATAGGATTGCTGGCTTGAATGTGCCGTATCTTGCACCGTTTCCATCACCAATCTTTCTGCATCTAACATGGCTTCTAATGTTTTTATATAAACGCCTCCTAAACTAATGGTATCGCCCGCAATCAACGTAGTCTGCTTGCCCGATAAACGACTGGATACAAATTGTTGATTGCTTGAATTGGATTGTGCATGATCGGTTCCAACCGTAGGCAAGGCGGTTGTTATATTCATTCCCATCGAAAAACCCTGATCCGTATGCGTACTTGAACTGATTTTTTGCGCGGCGATCAAATCAATATTATGCTCGGCAATGACAGACAAACTTTCATATTCCGCTTGCAAGCCTTGAATATGAATGTTTTTGCCTTGAATATTGAGCTCCCGTGCTTGTAACCAAGGAAGCGCGAGCGCTGTCCAACTTTGATGGTTTTTTTCTTGGCCTACTCTCAGGGTAGGATTTAACTCGACCTGATTTTGAATAAACGCCCCGAAACCACTGGCCCCTGAAAAAGCCTGATACGCTTTATAAGCTGAAAATAAAGTTTTCATGCCATTGCCCACGACATCTGCCGTATCTGCTGAGTGCATCAGCGCTTCCATACTGGATAACAAGGGAAATTCTCTCAGTAAATTTTTCGCGGCTTCGCCAAAATCTTTTTGCATTAATGCTTCAATGGCACGCGATCCAAAAAAACTGAGCCCAAAACGGATTTGATCACTCGTGATATCTTGAGTGAAAATGGCGGGTTTAATATCAATATTCCCTTGGGGCGCTTGAATCTCAACCAATTTTCCCGACACCAACAGCGGCGCAACCAAACAGATATTTCCCGAACTGGAAAGAATGCTGAGGGTTCCTTCTGAAAAACTCTGCATTACCTGGCCCGACTCCAGATTCGCTTGTTCTTTTTTAGAACAATGGCTGAGACTGCTAAACCCACGGGTCTTGTTTGTATAGTGTGTCAATAGGCTTAAAGCCTCCACCTGAACACCCTGCTCTCCAGAAATAGAAATGCTTTTTTTTGCGAGCGTTTGCGGTGCTATGGCATGTAAAACACCACCAGCAGAAAATTCCACGCGTCCAGTATCTGACACGGCACTAACTGTCACGCCCTGTTCAACAGTGCCTGTGCGGGTAGAAAGCAATAAGCCCTGTGATCTGCATTCGGGTGCCATATCATCTGTGACTTTGCTTGCCCCCAATTCTAAATCTTCTTTTGTGAGAATCTTAATATCCCCTGAACTTGCATGGGCTTCTAAAGAATGGTAACTCCCACGCATCGATTCCAAATGAATACCGCCCGCAGATTCCATACGAGTAGGATGAATCGTATGAGTTTTGAGCTGTGTGGAAATCTCAACACCATTCCAGGCATTATGAGCTTGTGCGTGCACAGTCTGAACGTCTGTCTCAATCACCGCTTTTTCTTGGATTCTATCCACATCTTGTGCCTTAATGCCTTCAGCACCTGCTCTAATCGTCACGCCCTGCAGTGTCCAAGTACCACATTCACGCACTTCCAAACCACTCGCTGTCACAGTACCGCCGGGTTCTAGTTTTGTGACGGTAATAGTCTCCGTATTGCTGGCTTGTTTTTCACGTAACCTAAAACAATCTGAATGTGTTGTTTTATGGGTATAATTTTGAGTCTGGCTCGTCGTGCGTCGTTCCTGTGTTAATGTTTTAAAATTTCTAAGAACAATTTTTCCCTGAGCCTCTAAATGCGCTGTGATTTGCAATTCAGCGCTTTGACGGTCGGCGCCTTTAATTAAGATTCCGTTGAGAGAAAAGAAACCGCCTGCGCCATCCCGTACCTTGGGGTTATCCATAGAACGGGGTAACTGTAATAGCGGCAACAAGACCCTTTCTGTTGCACCAGACTGATGTCTAAGCTCAACTTCTTCATAGATCAGTATGGGGTCTTGAATTTCAGAGAGTGCTCTGTTGAGACCCCATACACGATTCTCATGAAAAAATTTCTCAGCATTGGTTCTCAGCTGCTGCACTGTCTGTTCCGGATCGCTTAACTCGGCATTTAAAAATCCTCGGCCTAAGGTCTCCATCAATCCGTCGACTAAGAATTGACTTTCTTGCTCGGGGGTATGTACGCAACGCAAATTGTTAATATTGGGCCTTAATATGCCATCAGCGCCCAAAATAAATAAGGTGTCGAGAGGCGGCAGGATTGAAAATGAGGGCAATACCGGTTTATAAACCGTTGGATAATGACCTGCTGTCATACTAAAAAGAGCCGTGGGTTTTGCGTACTCACTTAAACGAATGCGTTCTCGAAAAGGCTTAGGGGGTGGTAATTGTAAAGTGAGGGTTTTAGACAAACCAATAAGACCTCGTTCAATTCCAGTAACTTCAATCAAATTTGCCGAAACAATCCCAGAGATATTAACCACTGCCTGATGCGTGATGAGTGACTGGCTGATACTAAAAATAGCAGGAATGGGTGTTCCTACGGTTGTTTCTGAACTGGGCTCCCATTTGGCATGTTTTAATTTTCTATGTCCACACAACATGTGATTTTCAAAAGAATCAAAGGGTATAAAAGTAGTAACAACAGGCGCTGTTCCTAAAAAAGAACCCACCTGTAACTTGCTTGCAAATAAGGTTGTGCTTCCCGTCGTTTGTAACTGCCCTCGTACTCGAAGGGAAGCCGGTGATGAAGCAGCGTGTTCACTCCCACGCACGATTCTGTAAGAATCGTGCACGCTCATGCCAGAAGGCGCCCAAGCCACACGATTTCCACCAGCGGATTGAAGCGTCAACAAGCGATGACACGTGCTCGGCGAATCCATCAGCGCATCACCCCAAACATTCACGGTACTGGAAATATTCTCTAAATCGGGTGTTTTTACTCTAAGCATTCCGCGGCTATACAGTTCTAATGCCGTCCACACCATTGCACCAGAGGCGGAAAATAAGATATCCCCACCACTCCCAATACTAAACGGCGCTTGACCCGGTTCTGGAAAACAACCCAAGTGTAGAGAGTCTGAACTCAGCAGTTCTATGCCACCACCGCCCAAGATCCAACCCTTCTGCAGGTGTATAGGCCCCGCCTGAATGCGGAGTTTTCCACCGGCTACCACCGGCCTTTGAAACGTAAAAGAATAAGCCGAATGCTGTGCGATGGATAGGTTATGTGCAGCTAAAACCCCTCCACCCAAATAGAGCAATTTTTCCGCCTCAACACTAGCCTCTTTGCTACACACTGGGCTTTCTTGGGTGATCAATTTCCCAATTAAAATTGTTTTTAAAAAACCCTTAATCATACTGGACTCATCCGTTTCTATGGCAAGAGCCTTGATATCTACCGCGCCCTTGCGCGCTAAAATTTGTCCGTAATGATGGGTTTTGATTTTTCCAAATAGACTCTCTATTTCGACGCGTTGCTTGGCTGTAATAATCCCATGATAATTGTCTAAATCTTCTTGCAGCGCCAATTTCACAGCGTGAATGGCTTTGATAAGACCTGCGGCGTTCTTCAACGACAATAATTTGAGATCAACTTCTGATCCCTGAATAATGCCCTTGTGATTATTGGCTGTTTTAGAGATAATTTGAACCTGTTCTGTTGCGATGATTTTGCCATCTGAATTGTCCAAGCCAAATATCGAACACTCGCCCGATCGTAATTTTATGAAAACATTAAGGCTCTGTAGGTGTCCTGAATTAGAAAATGCATCTGCCACACACCAAAAACCCTGATTGGCTTGCACAAAATCTTGAATCACAACCCGCTTGGCATTTTTAATGATTATCTTAGATTCTGTTTTAATATTGCTTAAATAACAGTCATTGCTGAACTCAAATTGAAATCGCCCATCGCCTTCCAAACCAGAGAGATGTAAATTCCCCTGATTATCCAGATGACCCAAGGCCTTTTCTTGGCCTGAAAAAGATAATTTTAGCTGTTTGACAGCATTTATATCGACTGCTCGAGTCAGTAGGATACGAAAACCAATTTGGGGTATTACTTGCTCAATCTTAATTTTTAATACCCGAGCATCCCCCGCTAGACGCTGTATTGTCATGATAATATCCGAGCTGCTTGTCTGAGACTCAAGACCCAAAGATTTAAATACCACCCGAAACCCTCGGCTTGCCATCCACCATAAAGATTTAGAATAGCGCTCTGGGAATTTGGACAATTTTTCTTGAATTCTTGCAATAGAGTGCTGTAGCTCAGGAAAATTCATAGGAAAATGCTGTTGCACAATAAAATCGTCTTGTATACACGCTAATAAGGGCGCATAAAATGTACTGCCTGGCTTTGTAAACTGCTGCAAGGACAACCAGGCTTGATAAGATTTTATAAAAGTATCATTGTGAAAATCTCGGTAAAAACAAGCAGACAAGGCGCGTCCCAAATCAGCACCCATTTTTAATAAATATTCTGTTATGGCAACATGGCCTATGACAATGCTAAATGCTAGGGGCGTATATCCCGTTTCATTCTCTTGAACAGCATCGGTTTCAGTTTCGCCTAGCCGATTTAAAATAGCCTCTTTGGAAGCCGCTAATTCCTGAAACTTCTCTTTGTTTCCCTGTTTATCGGTATGATGAATCAGCGCCATTTTTCTAAATTTGCTCTCCACTTCTTTTTTATTAGCACCTAAATTAAGGCCTAAGTTTTGATACGCGTCCATGATTTCGTTTTTCGGACGTTCTAAGGCTTTTTCTTCTTTTTTAGGCTGAGTCGTGCTGGATGTGTACGGGGCATTGAATACAGGAGCCGACACCGTTTCAGGCCGTGAGGGTACTTCCATTGCAGATCCCGCATCGATCATCGCACCATTTTCTATTAATAATTGAACATACTCAAACTGCCCATTTGCGATGACATAATGTAATGGCGTCCAAGCGAATTCCACGCAAGGCTTATTCAGATTCACGCCGCGCTCTGCCAATAATCGCAAGATCGGCGTTTTATTGCTCTTGCCCATCACGGCTTGATGCACGGCCGTATATCCCCCATCATTGACCAAATCCGGATTGGCATTTCTATCGAGCAAACGTCGTGCCACTTCTACATGCCCCCAATAACAGGCAATGTGTAAAGCCGTTTCATTGTCTCCAGCACTGGGATAATCTACATAAATCCCTTGTTCCAACAACCACTCAACGATCTCATGAGATCCATCGCGAGCCGCAATATGGAGTGGTGACATGCCATAACAGGACAATCTGTATGCCAATTTTTTAATATCCGCCCCATGCCGAACCAATAATTGAACCATTCTTAAATCTTTGTTAAAAATCGCGATATCCAGCGATCTCCGGGCAAAATAATAATTTTCCGCATCTGCATCAGCACCGCACAATAATAATCGTTGCGCAGCTTCGTGTTCTTGACTAAAAACCAAGCGCATCAACGCAGACTCGCCGCACCCCGTTTTATGATTTATAGTAATCTGATGTTTGTTTAATATTTCCGGAATATTTCCACCTTCTAATGCAACCCGTTCAAGCTCACAAACCGCCAAGTGTACACGACGCATTTCTTGATCAAGATAGGTCTGAATCGCGAGATGATTTTCCGCTTGTGCGTAATCTAGAGGGGTTTTCTTATAAATATTAAACTCGTTAACGTCAAACCCTTCAGAAACCAAATTTTGAACCAGATCTAATCTGCCTTGTTTGGCCGCAGAATGTAATAATCCACGCTTTAACAAGACGGGCAAGGACTCAAGTTTTTGTAATTCCTCTTGAACCAACAAGACTGGCTGGGAAGATGCACGCAGCATATAATTAATATTCCTTAATCTGTACGACACGCACAGTAAAAAGGAAATGATACAGAAAGAAAATCCGCGTCTTATCGGAGTGTATTTACGCTCAACTCATCGCGCTGGCGACGAATTTCATAAGAACCAATCTTTAATTGGGGACGAGATCCCGATTTGGCCAGCAATATTTCGCGATCAATGCGTTCCATATGATCTCGACTGGGTAAGGCAAAGCCGAATTGTTGTAGCCAACACCGCAAGACACCGCGACGACGAACAGTGTCCAGTTGCAATAATTTAGCAACAGACAAATTGCCCGCTACAGATCCTTTAACCTTTTCTAAATCACCCAAAGCAAGCACTTGCACAGCCGTGGCTGTTTCAAAACACAAGGCACCCGCACGATTCATCGAGCGCACAACGCGCGGCCATCGTGCCTCTAAAATAGGCATGATTTCCGTGCGCAAAAAATTTCGGTCAAAACGCGTGTTGGTATTCGAATCATCTTCTACCCATTTTAAATTTTGTAATCGCGCGTATTGTATAATTTCTTCTTTGGGGATATTCAACAAGGGCCTAATCAGTTCACTCTTCCCCAACGGCGCTTTTTCTGGAATGCCACCCAAACCTAAAGGTCCAGTGCCGCGAAATAATCGCAGCAAAATAGTCTCTGCTTGATCGGCTTCGTGATGCGCCAGTAATAAACACTGCTGCGCCTCTAAAAAATTTTCAAAGGCTGAAAAGCGCGCTTCTCGGGCAACTTCCTCTGGACTGCGACCGCCTGTGACATTTCCGTCTACCCATAAAACCGTTAGGGGTACTTGATATTCAGAACAAATTGCTTCGCAATGACGTGCCCACTCATCCGCCAAATCACTAATCCCATGATGCACATGTAAAGCGGAGACTTCGTACTCGGGTAATTTTGAAAATGCTTGAACCGTTAAATCCAGCAAGACATGTGAATCTACGCCACCACTAAAACCTACGCACAGTTTTTTTGCATCCGTCAATTTTTTTATTTTTTGGATGATGTATTTCGGTGTTAGGCTTAAATCCCCATGGCCATCCATCGCTGGTACCGTTTTTTAAGTAATTTCTCGGTCGAAAGATTGCTAAAAGCTCGCAGACTCTGTGTTAAGGCAAGCCCCACAGCCGCTGCCGTCTCATCAAAATTCCGATGCGCACCACCCAAAGGTTCTGAAATAATTTCATCAATTAAGCCTATTTTTAAGAGCCGTTGTGCGGTAATGCCCATTACTTCTGCCGCTTCCGAAGCTTTGGCAGCGCTTTTCCATAAAATGGTCGCACAGCCTTCTGGAGAAATCGTTGCATAATATGCATATTGCAACATCAAGATTTTATCCCCCACGCCAATGCCTAAAGCACCCCCTGAACACCCTTCTCCAATCACCACACACACAATCGGAACTTCTAATTGAGAAAACTCTAAGAGATTACGCGCAATCGCTTCGCTTTGGCCCCGCGCTTCTGCGCCCACACCCGGATAAGCGCCTGGCGTATCAATCAAGGTAATAATGGGGATCTGAAATTTTTCGGCCAATTTAGCCGCCCTCAGCGCCTTACGATACCCTTCGGGATGCATCATCCCAAAATTACGCATTAATTTTTCTTTGGTATCGCGGCCTTTCTGTTGTCCAATAATCATCACAGGCTCGCCAGCTAAACGCGCCAGTCCTGTAATCACCGCTTTGTCATCCGCAAAAGCCCGATCCCCATGTAGCTCCTCGAATTCGGAGAATATCCGCGAAATATAATCTAAGCTATAGGGCCGCTGGGGATGGCGAGCCAATTGTACAATCTGCCAATCGGTGAGCGATCGAAAAATGGACTCGGTCAAATCACGGCTTTTGCCTTCCAGGCGGGTGATTTCTTCTTGAATATTGATGACGCTATCGGTCCCCACCAAACGAAGCTCTTCGATTTTGGCTTCTAACTCAGCGATAGGGCGTTCAAATTCTAAATAATTTAGGCTTAAACTCATGTCTTTACTCTACCAGGTCTAATACCCAAGATCCACCGCTTCCACGCCCTGAACCCGCTTCAGCGCATCCAGTAAGGCTTGTTTGGGACTAACGCACCACTCTTGCCCCAAACGCATTAAAACAGACGCTTCGGCGCGCTGATACGTCAATTGCACGGGACACCCGACTTCTTGCTGATGGGGCTTCAAAAGCTCCATTAATTTTTGAGCAAAAGTCTCTTCACAGGTCTGGGAAGACACAACAATTTTTAAAGACTTGGCCATTTTGATTCTAGCGCTTTCTAAACTCATGAGTTCCATACAACGCATTTTATATCCGCCAGAAAACTGATCGATGCTCAGTTCGCCTTCTATAATCACCAAAGTGTCTTTGGTTAATAATTCTTTATTGTCTCGGTACTGATCGGAAAACACCGCCACTTCTTGTCTGCCCGTTTTGTCGTCCAGTGTAATAAAAGCCATTTTATCGCCTTTGCGCGTGAATAAAGTTCGAATATTAAGAATTAACCCTGCAATGCGAGCGCGCCGGCTTTGCATATTGAGATCGCGGATCAGGCTGGTTCTGATGCGCTGCAATTCAGGCTCAAATTGATCCAAAGGATGACCTGTTAAATAAAGACCTAAAGTCTCTTTTTCCCCTTGTAAACGCACAGCTTCACTCCACGGCTCACAGATTTTGGCTTTGGTTTTTATTACAATATCTTGAGCCGAGAATGAGTCTCCAAATAAATCTTGTTGTCCTCGCGCGCGATTTTTAGACATTTGCTCTGCAGCACTGATGGCGTCTTCCAGCGTTTCCATCAGCCAAGCACGTTCTGCACCAAAACCATCAAAGGCACCCGAACGGATCAGCGCTTCTAGCACCCGACGGCTGATTTTACGCGCATCCATCCGCGCACAAAAATCAAATAAATCTTGATAAGGCCGATTGGCGCGCGCTTCAATAATGCTCGCAATCGCAGCCTCTCCCACACCCTTGATGGCGCCTAAGCCATACACAATACGATTCTGAGCATCTACAGAAAATCTATACTGGCTGTGGTTAATATCCGGAGAAATAATCTTTATTTTTAATTGTCTGCATTCATCAATAAAAATAACAATCTTATCCGTGTGCGCCATATCAGAAGACAAGACGGCAGCCATAAAGGCTTCTTTATAGTGGGTTTTTAACCAAGCGGTTTGATAGGTAATCAGGGCGTATGCAGCGGAGTGGGACTTGTTAAATCCATATCCCGAGAATTTTTCCATCAGATCGAAAATATGCGTTGCGGTGTGTTTTTCAACCCCGCGCGCGCAAGCGCCCTCGATAAAAATAGCACGTTGCTTGGCCATTTCTTCTGGTTTTTTCTTACCCATGGCACGACGCAGTAAATCAGCGGCACCCAGTGTATAGCCTGCCAAAACCTGCGCAATTTGCATCACCTGCTCTTGGTATAAGATAACACCATAAGTAGGTTTCAATACCTGGGTTAATCGAGGGTGCAAATATTCTGGTCTGGCCCGACCATGTTTGCGATTCACAAAATCATCCACCATGCCAGATTGCAAAGGCCCTGGTCGAAACAAAGCACCTAGGGCAATGATTTCTTCAAAAATATCCGGTTGAAAGCGTTTAATCAGATCTTTCATACCCCGAGATTCCAGCTGAAATATGGCTGTCGTACTTTTGGTTCTAAGCCATTCAAAAGTTTTGGGATCATCTAGGGGCAATTTTTCAATATCAACCAGCGGTTCATTATTCTTAAGTTTGATTTGATTAATGGTTTCAACAGCCCGATCAATAATAGTCAAGGTTCGTAAGCCCAAAAAGTCAAACTTGACCAAACCAATGGCTTCTACATCGTCTTTATCAAATTGCGTTACCAAGGTTCCATCTTGGGTGTCACAATACAAAGGCGTAAAATCGGTTAATTTAGAAGGCGCAATCACCACACCACCGGCATGTTTGCCCGCATTGCGGGTAATGCCTTCTAGCTTCATTGCTAAGTCAATTAAAGTTTTGACTTCTTCTTCCGTTTCATACCGTTGTCTTAAAGTTTCTTCTTGAGCCAAAGCTTTCTCTAAAGTAATGCCCAATTCTAGGGGCACCAGCTTTGCGATTTTATCCACAAATCCATAGAGAAATCCTAGGACACGCCCGACATCCCGAATCACGGCTTTTGCAGCCAGGGTACCGTAGGTAATAATTTGCGAAACGGATTCCCGACCATAGGTATTGGCAACATATTCAATCACCCGATCACGGCCTTCCATGCAAAAATCGATATCGAAGTCGGGCATGGAAACACGTTCTGGATTTAAAAAACGCTCGAATAATAAATCATATTGCAAGGGATCAATCCCGGTAATGCCTAATACATAAGCAACCAAAGAACCTGCACCCGATCCGCGACCCGGACCCACCGGAATTTTATTATCTTTAGACCAACGAATAAAATCTGCTACAATAAGAAAATATCCTGCATACCCCATCGAATTTAAAACAACCAATTCTGTCCTAAGACGTTCGGCATAGATTTCTGGAATAGCCACGCCTAAAAATTTTCTTTGCAGACCCTCTTGCGCCATCTTTTCCAAGTACTGTTCGATGGTAAAACCCGCAGCAATCGGATAATTTGGCAAATACACTTTTCCTAAGGATAATTTCAGAGTACAACGTTTTGCAATCTCGACCGTATTTTCCAATGCCTCCGGTATATCTGAAAATAGCGCTCGCATAGCCTCTGGCGTTTTTAAATATTGCTCAGCACTATAAACTTTAGAACGCGCCGGATCACTCAGGATATACCCCTCATGGATGCATACACGCGCTTCATGAGCCTCAAAATCCTCCCCTTTCGAAAATCGCACATCATTGCTTGCGACTAAGGGACAGCCCGTTTTTTCTGCTAAGAATACGGCCGCTTGAATATAGGCTTCTTCCTCCATGCGACCCGTTCTCGTGATTTCGACATAAAATCGATCAGGAAAAACAGCAGACCAGTCTTTGACCAAATTTTCGGCCAGCTCGGGTTGACTGGACAACAAAGCACTCGCAATATCACTGTTTTTTGCAGAGGCAATCGCTATTAAGCCTGTATTTGCATTTTCTAACCAGGGTTTTTTTATCTGTGGCTTATCGTTCAATTGACCTTCTGTATAAGCGCGCGATACTAATTCTGTGAGTGTTCGATACCCTGTCTCGTTTTGACATAATAAAATCAAGCGATGGGGATTCTCGGGATTGGATTCATTCATGACCCAAACATCTGCCCCAACAATGGGCTTAATACCTGCAGATTCTGCAGCCTGATAAAATTTCACCAGAGCAAATAAATTACAATGATCCGTCAATGCAACTGCTTGACCGCCAAACTCCACTATGGATTGTATTAATTCATCAATGCGAACCAATCCATCGACCAGCGAATATTCACTATGGACATGTAAATGAACAAAGGGCGTCTTCATAAAATTTCCACAATTTCCAGCGCTTCTCTAACGGGCGCGAAACTCCGACGATGAATCTGACAAGGCCCGAGTTTTTTTAAGATCAAACGATGCATTTCCGTGGGATATCCCTTATGTTGTGCAAACCCATATTCTGGGTATTGTGCATCCAATAATACCATTTCCCGATCCCGAGTGACTTTGGCCAGAATAGAAGCCGCGCTAATGGCCGGAATGTAAGTATCGCCTTTTATAATAGCACGCGTAGGGTAATCCAAACGTGGACAACGATTTCCATCCACCCAGACCTCCGTCGGAAAAACCTTCAAAGCAGCAACGGCCCGCTGCATCGCCAGCAAAGTCGCTTGTAAAATATTCATGCCGTCAATCTCAAATACTTCTGCCCGCCCAATACCAAAAGCCAGCGCGCGCTCACAAATTTTACTGTATAACCCTTCTCGCTGCTCAACCGTTAATTGCTTAGAATCTGCAAGATTTTTAATTTTTCGTTTGGGATCTAATATAACCGCTGCTGCAATTACCGGCCCAGCCAAAGGCCCTCGACCCGCTTCATCCACGCCTGCAATCAAAATTCATTTACTCCTATCCAACATCCGATGAATAGCTTCTGCGGCCTTAAAACTCGCGTCTTGTTTTAAAGTTAGATGTAGTGCTCTAAATTGATCAACTAATTTTTTTCGATCATAAGAGGGTTCTAAATATTTCATCAAAGCAGCGCTTAGATTCTCGGGCGTTGCAGCAGCTTGGATAAATTCTGGAACCAACGCCTCACCCACCAATAAATTAGGCAAGGCAATATAGGGGATTTTAACCAATCGCTTAGCAATTTGGTAAGTAAGCGGATGCATGCGATACGCAACAACCATTGGCTTTTTGTGCAATAAGACTTCTAAAGTTGCGGTGCCCGAAGTGACCAATACTGCATCTGCAGCTGCAATGACTCGCTCTGCATTGCCTCTAATAATTTTGATTGGCATTTCTGGGGCAATTTTATGACATAAATTTTCAAAGTAATTTCTATGTTCTTCTGAAACCAAGGGCACAATAAATTGTAAATTTTTATTTTTTTTAAAACACCGATTTGCTGTTAAGATAAAAATCTCAGCTAAATATTTGAGTTCGTTATGACGGCTGCCAGGTAACACCGCGATCACCTGTGCATCCTCTTGAAATCCTAAATTTCTTTTTGCTTGTTTTGTATCGATTTCCAATGGAATTTGATCAGCAAGCGGGTGTCCTGCGAAACAGACCGGGATCTGATTCGCCTCGTAAAATTTTGCCTCAAAGGGAAATAAAGTCAGCATTAAATCGACGGCTTTTTGTATCCCACGAATACGCCCTTTGCGCCATGCCCACACGCTGGGACTGACATAATGAACCGTTGGGATCCCGTTTTTTTTGAGTACTTTTTCAATCCCCAAATTAAAATCGGGTGAATCAACCCCTATAAAAAGATCCGGCGGATTTGCACAAAAATGTTGAATAAGATGACGACGGATCCGAAGTAATTCTGGCAAACGTGCCAAAGGTGCGAAGAATCCCATCACCGATAGACGATCCATGGGATATAAAGTACGCCCCCCGGCTTCTAATAATTTCGGCCCCAAAATACCTTCAAAAATTAAATCGGGATACAAAGATCTCAAAGATTGAATCAAAGGCGCAGCTAAATTATCACCCGAAATTTCACCGACGACGATCCCCACTCTCAAGGTCACTGAGAACCTCCTATCGAATAATTCCTCGAGTGGAATTGGATAAGAAATCAATCAAGATATTCATTTCTGGCGTTTCTGCTACCATGGTCTTTAATTCGGCAATGGCTTCTTGCAGTGTCATACTTTGTCGAAAAATAATTTTATACGCTCTTTTTAAGGCTGCAATGGTATTGGCGCTGTAGCCTCGACGTTCTAAACCCACGGTGTTTAAACCGTGGGATTCAGCCGGATGCCCTGACACCATCACAAACGGTGGCACATCTTTCACAATAATCGCACCGCCCGCTGCAAAACTGTGCGCACCAATGGCGCAAAATTGATGCACGCCCACCATGCCGCCTAAACACGCATAGTCTTCTACTTTAACGTGCCCAGCAACAGAGGCATTATTGGAAAACACCACTTGATTGCCAATCGTGCAATCATGCGCAACGTGCGTGTACGCCATGAATAAATTATCATTTCCGATTTTCGTCTTGCCACCGCCTTGCACAGTGCCGCGGTGTACCGTACAACATTCTCGAAAAATATTGCGATCTCCGATCTCTAAATACGTGGGTTCACCCCCATATTTTTTATCGGGAGAATCTTCACCAATAGTTGCAAATTGATAGATCCGGTTTTCTCGCCCAATGCGCGTGGGTCCTCGAATGACCACATGCGGTCCAATCCAAGTGCCCTCTTCAATTTCAACATCGGGACCAATCAAGGTCCACGGGCCTACCTCGACGTTAGCTGCCAACTTCGCTTTGGGATCGACAATCGCTTGTTGATGAATCACAAACGCACCTTCCCTTCTGCACTGGTCATTTCGGCTGTGCACACAATTTCGCCTTCCACCAGCGCTGTACCCTTAAATTTCCATACATGCGCACGACGTTTTTGGATCTCTATCTTCAGTATCAATTGATCCCCCGGTATCACCATTTTCTTAAAACGCGCGTTCTCAATGGATCCCAAATAAAATAAAGAATTGGCCAGTTCCCCTTCGATGCTAAAACTCGCCAGAATCGCCGCAGCCTGCGCCAAAGCCTCTACAATTAAAACACCCGGCATCACAGCCTTGACAGGAAAATGACCCGAGAAAAAAGGTTCATTGATGCTGACATTCTTGACTGCCACCAATGTTTTGTCACGCTCCATTTCCAACACGCGATCTACCAGTAAAAACGGAAAGCGATGCGGCAAACGCTCCAAAATTTCTTGGATATTCATTCGTCCTCCGTTAACGACACATCAGAATAAACGGCTTTTTCTAACACACGTAATCGACGCGCCATCTCATCTAAAAATTGCAGACGCGCAGCATTTTTACGCCATTGTGTCGCTGGTTTTGCAGGAAAACCCGAGGAATATACACCGCGCGTCGTCAAAGAATGATTAACGCCAGAAGTCGCCGTAATATGAACCTGATCCGCAATCTGAAGATGTCCCGCAATGCTAGAACCACCCCCAATTAAACAAGACTCACCAATAATGGCGCTACCCGCAATTCCTACGCAGCCAGCAATGGCAGTCCGCGCGCCAATGGACACGTTGTGACCAATTTGCACTAAATTGTCAATAATAACGTTATTCCCCAAAACCGTATCTTCTAAGAATCCGCGATCTATGGTTGTATTGGCACCAATTTCTACTTGATCACCAATCAACACGCCACCGAGATGTGGCATCTTAACCCATGCGCCCTGATGATTGGCAAACCCAAAACCATCGCTCCCAATCACCGCACCACTGTGAATCAAACACTGCTTGCCCATACGAACATTTGCATACAAAGTCACACGCGGGCTTAACTGTGTCTGATGGCCGAGAGAACAATCATCGCCAATCACACACCCTGCCCCAATCACAACGCCAGCTTCTAGACGCACCCGATTGCCCAACACCACCTGTGGACCCACAGAGGCTGTGGGATCAATGGTACAGCCCTTACCCATCACAACCGTCGGATGAACACCAATAGACAGTTCAGGTTCTGATTCAAATAGTTTGGCGGCTTTCGCTAAACTGAGACGAGGATTTTCTGAGATCAACGCGTGCACAGCACATAATTCGACATCTTCTGCACCGATGATCACAGCAGAGGCCTGCGTGGAAGGTAAATACTTTCGATACTGTCGATTGCTTAAAAAAGAAAGCTCACCCGATTGTGCGCGCTCTAATGATGCAATGCCCTGAATGACACACTCGGGATCACCCATGAGACGCGCGCCGATTAGATCGGCGAGCGCCCCCAGTGATATCTGCTGATCCCGTTTCATGAAGTTTTAAGGCTTCTTATTTTTTTCGAGCAACGCTAATATTTTACTAGTAATATCAATACGCTCAGCTACAAATAACGTTGCTTCTTGTGGTAAAATCAGATCAAATTTTTCTTCTTGTGCAAATTTATCCAATAAGCCTTTCACCAATTGAATAAAGGCGTCCATTTCTTCTCGATGCGCAGTCGCATAATCCGAACGGAGTTCTTCATCCATACGATGCAAATCTTGCTCCATTTTAGCAATTTCTTTTTCTCTTTGGTTTCGTTGAGCCATCGCCATTGTATCTTTGTCACGCTGCCACTGTTCTCGCTTGTTGTTATACTCTTTTTGTTTATTAACCAACTTGTCTTTAGGGCCCTCAAATTTCTTTTCAAGACGCTTACCCGCTGCTTCAGCCTGAGGTGATTTTGTCAGCAACTGCTGCCAATCTAATACACCCACTTTGATGTCCTCTGCCATCGCTACCGTGGAAGCCAAGCTCAAGCAGAATGCTAATACTACGGTTCGAAATAAGTGATTTAACATAAGTCCCCTCATCGCTGTATCCTAACTAAAATTGTGTGCCCATCGAAAACGTGAAATAGCGTTTCTCATCCCCTGGCTTAACATTCAGCGGCTTTGCCAAACTGAAGGACAGCGGTGCCCCTAAGGGCGTATTCCAAGTCAAGGACAACCCCGCCGCATAGCGCAGACCTCTGGGATTACGGGAAGATCCATTCACGATACTTTTCCGATATTTGGTATCATATACCTGACCGGCATCTAAAAACAATGCTGTTCGTACGGATTTCGCGTCTGGCTTAATGGGGTTCGGGAAAATCAGGGCTGCTGTACCCGCAATCAGCGTATTACCCCCGAACGATCGACCTAAAGAATCCTTGGGACCCAGTGAGTTCTCTTCAAAGCCTCGCACATAACGCGTACCCCCTGCGTAATAATTTTTATAAAAGGGCATTTGTGGGGTCTTGCCATAACCATTTCCGTAATGTAAGTTACCCGACATTTTTATGATCCACAACTCAGATTCAGAGATGGGTTGATAAGCTTCCAGATCATAATTCAAACGGTAGTACTGTTGATTGGCCCCCGGTACAACCGCTTTAACACCGGCTGATTGAGAGAGTCCTCGGGTCGGGAATGGATACTGATTGAGGCTGTTATATTTCCAGCCAAGCCCCACCGTAAACTCGGTAAAGGAACTTCCAAAACGATTCACAAAATTTCTGACTTCTTGCGCAGCAAAAACGCGATCAATTTTAAGTTTCGTATCGTCATATCCAGTGCTGACCCATAAACTTTCATAGCGCCCCACCGGAAATCCCCAACGAAGTTCTCCCCCTAAAGCATCGGTTGTAAAATTAGAGAGCGTGGTGGTTTTACTCAGGTTAGTTTTGTTGTAATACGCATCCGCACCCATTGCGATACCATCGACAGTAAAATAGGGATCTCGATATCCGAGCTGATAATTTGTAGAAGCTTTACTGTTATCAAAGGTAAAATCAACACCCTTTCCAGTGCCAAAGAAATTTTCTTGGCTCAAGGAAAAATTAAACATTAATTTTTCGGAGGGCGAGAATCCGATACCCGCGCCCACTTGTCCGAGCCGCGCCTCTTCAATCTTATAAATCACATCCACTTCATCCCGAGTGCCCGGCACTGGCGGTGTTTCAACCTCAACGTTTGACCCAAACCCCCGCCGCAAAATATTTTCCTTCCCTTCTTTGACCAAGGCCGTCGACATCCACGTGCCTTCCATTTGGTACAATTCGCGTCGCAGAACTTCATCTTTGGTCATCACATTCCCTTGCAATAAAATACGACGCACATACATGCGTTTTCCGGGAACCAGATGAAACACAATATTCACACGCTTGGTGGCTTCCTCGTCTTCATGGGTTGGATTCGCCTCCGCAAAAGCATAGCCCTCATCCCCCATACGATTTTCTAAGGCTTGCTTCACTTCCAACAAGACTTTACGAGAAAAAGTACTGCCTTCTTTTAAGGGTGCTAATAAAGGACGTAACTCTTTTTCAGGCACCACAAACTGTCCTTGCAGGCCCACCGTTCCAAAGGTATATTTATCCCCTTCTGTCACATGCACTGTAATAAAAATGTGTTTTTTATCTGCTGACAAAGAAACCTGAGAAGAATCCACTTGAAAATTAATATATCCGCGATCCATATAGTACGATCGCAGATTTTCCAAATCGCCATTTAATTTTTCTTTGTTGTATTTGTCGTCGCTGTTAAACCAAGACAACCAGTTGGTGGTGGATAATTTAAATTGACTTAACAACTCGCTTTCGGGAAACGCGCAATTACCGATGATCTTGATTTCTTGAATACGGGCCACATCGCCTTCGTAAATCGCCAACTGCACCGCAACCAAAGAACATCCCTCTTCCGTGACCGTGGGTTCAATTTTAATTCCATAACGCCCACGACTGTAATAATAACGCTCCAGTTCTTTTTGGGTTTGTAACAAAATGCTGGGATCATAGAGCTGACCCTCTGCTAATCCGGCTTCTCTCAGAAGCTTTTTTATTTTGTCTTTGTCTTTGATCCCAGTCAGTGTTAGTTTACTGATGGTGGGTCGCTCTATCACACGCACCACTAATGCATTGCCATCTCTGGCGAGGGTCACGTCTTTAAAAAATCCTGACTTATAGAGCGCTTGTACCGCCTCGGATGCTTTGGCATCCGTGATGGTTTCTCCCGTATGGATAGGTAAATCCTCTAATACCGCGCCTTTAGAAACACGCTGTAGGCCCTCCACTCGAATGCTTTGTACCGTAAAAGCCTGAAAAGCCAGCGCTTGCACAGAGGCAAGCATTCCAACTAAAAATAATAGAGGTGCGAATCTTTTGATCAGGTTTGTCATTACTAAATTTC
>Ga0207107_1076_pt1 | contig 23332 bp, 23 predicted proteins | sample Alteio_BWMinHeat_75_FD_153555 | JGI IMG/M metagenome (GOLD analysis project Ga0207107, IMG submission 153555) | Enriched cells from forest soil in Barre Woods Harvard Forest LTER site, Petersham, Massachusetts, United States -... | ecosystem: Environmental > Terrestrial > Soil > Temperate forest >... | reverse complement strand
TTGGCAAGAGCTCATAGTCACTGTGAGTGAGCGTCTCTATCAATTGTCCTCCCTTTACTTCCCATGTCCCCCGGTTTGAGATTTCCTGTTTCTTTTCGTCACGGGTAAGGGTCACTTTTGAGTAAAAGCTTCCATCAGCAACTATCGTATCGGCCCCGGTCAATGTAACGCCGGGCCGCTGTTTATCCACTATCCACGTGCCAACGACATTCTTGCGAATCATATCGTCGGTCAGTTCAGGTTCTTTTGCAGATGCAGTCATGGGCGCCTGTAACATAATAAAGATAAGCAAAAATTTCATACAATTTCTGCTTTGGGTTAAGCATCAGACGGATTCGCGCTTGCGCGGAAGCGTCGCAGCCTCCAACAGCCCTGCCTTCTTCATAGCGTCCTGCACTTTCTCCTTGGCCGCATCTGAAATCTCCACCAGCGGCAGCCGCAGGTCGGGCTGGCAGAGGCCCATGAGCGAGGCCGCCCATTTGACGGGTCCGGGGCTGGTCTCGCAGAACATGGCCACATGCAACGAGGCCAGCTTGTCCTGAATGGCAAGCGCCTTGGTAAACTCGCCCTTAAGTGTAAGGTTCTGTAACTCCGCGCACAGCCTGGGCGCAATGTTGGAAGTCACCGAGATACACCCTACCCCGCCCAGCACATTGAACGCCAGTGCCGTCATATCCTCGCCGGAGAGCTGGATAAAGTCCTTGCCCGCCTGTATGCGCAGCGTACTCACACGCGCAAGGTCGCCCGTGGCGTCCTTCACGCCGACAATGTTCGGAATCTTTGCGAGACGTGCAAGCGTCTCATCTTTGATGTCAACGACGGAGCGGCCAGGAATGTTATAAATGATAATAGGAATGTCCACTGCCTTTGCGATGGCTTTATAATGCTGGTACAGGGCTTCTTGTCCCGGCTTATTATAATAAGGCGCAACGATAAGTGCCCCGTCAGCACCAGCTTTCTTCGCGTGTGAGGTCAGCATAATCGCTTCCTCCGTCGAGTTGGAACCGGAGCCTGCCAGTACCTTTACCTTACCCTTTGCGATCTCAACGCACAGCGACACCACGCGCCGGTGTTCGTCATGTGAAAGCGTTGGAGACTCGCCTGTTGTTCCACATGGAACAAGGCCATGCACGCCATCCTTTATCTGCCACTCGACCAGCGACTGGAAAGCTTTCTCGTCGATATTACCGTTTTTGAAAGGCGTGATGAGCGCTGTATAAAGGCCGCGGAACATGGTGGGTGGTGAATGGTGAATGGTGAGTGGTGCTAAATTTACATGCGGCAGACAGCAAGTAAAGGGACTTTATTTCACCATTCACTACTCACCACTCACTATTCTTGAAGCAGGCTGAGCAGGTTCCCGGTGATGTTGCCAGTCTGGGCCTGTTTTGCGGTGGACGACTGGCTGAGGAAATTGGATAATGCCGCAAAAGCCGCCCCATTGGCCAGATCCGCTTCGCTTAATGTGGAGGCAGCCGCAATGCCGTTGGCAAGCGCGGAATCAACGCTGGCGGAAGCAAAGCCTAACTGCCCAAGCAGATCGCCAATGGACGTGCCTGTATTCCCTACCACATCTTGCGCCTGGGAAAGCGCAACCAGTGTATTCTCTGCATCCTGCGGCGTGGATATATCGGGTGAACCCGAGGCGAATAACCCCTGCGCGCTGAGGTCAGGTAATGAAAATGTCTGTGTCTGGCCTCCGGCGTTGCCTGACTGGGTGCCGTCAAGAAGCTCAACACCGCCAAAGGTCGTACCGTTTACGGTCTGGTCAATTTGAGATAGCAATTGCTGGAACTCACTGTCAAGGCTGCCAAGATCAACACCCGCTCCGCCGCCAGCCGCCTGCTGCGCGATGGACTGCAACTGCGCCAGGATTGCGCCCACCTGTTCCGTTCCCGACTGCGCTACCTCCAGCAAGCTGCCCAGCTGGGCAAAATTCGATGAAGCGCTAAGCAGGCCTGCATTCTGCAGCACCGACTGCGGCGGGGAAGAATCCGCAATATTCGCATTAGATTGCGTTGTTCCGTTCGCCGTGATTGCTGCCGTACGCACGGAAACCGGCGCCGATTGCTGCGCCAATGCCGAAGAAACGGCATTTAAAAGGGGATTTATCGCCATCGAGCTTTACTCCCTGTAAAACGCTGTGCCTACCTGCACATCTCGATAAGTGTAAAACGGTAAGGTACATACCTTAGAATATGGTTAATTTTATATTATTTTTGGCTCAAAAGCACGTGCTTTAATGGTTTTATGGATAGTTGTTGCAAAGAATGCACAACCCTCTATTACAAGCCCCAATGACTGATTTAAGCCTGATTCGCAATTTTTCCATTATTGCCCATATAGATCACGGCAAATCTACGCTTGCCGACCGCCTAATCGAATATTGCGGGGGGCTAAACGCCCGCGAAATGACCGAGCAGGTACTCGATTCCATGGATATTGAGCGGGAACGGGGCATAACCATCAAAGCACAGACCGTAAGGCTCAATTATAAGGCTGAGGATGGCAAAACCTATGTTTTGAACCTCATGGACACGCCCGGACACGTGGATTTCGCCTATGAGGTGAGCCGCTGCCTTGCCGCCTGCGAGGGCTCGCTCCTGGTAGTGGACGCAAGTCAGGGCGTTGAGGCGCAGACGCTTGCCAATGTCTACCAAGCTATTGACAATCATCATGAGATAATCCCAATCCTGAATAAAATCGACCTGCCCGCTGCTGATCCGGCGCGTGTGAAGCAGCAGATTGAAGATGTTATCGGACTGGATACTTCCGACGCTGTGCTGATTTCCGCAAAAACCGGTGTCGGTATCAAAGACGTGCTGGAGGCGCTTGTCAAACGCCTGCCCTCTCCCAAAGGCGACAAAGGAGCGACACTGAAGGCATTACTCATTGATAGCTGGTATGACAACTATCTGGGCGTCGTCATCCTGGTGCGCATCGTGGACGGCGTTCTGAATCGGGGCATGAAAGTCCGGATGATGTCTTCCGGCGCCGCCCATCAGGTGGAGCAGGCTGGCATATTCACGCCAAAAAAAGTAAGCGTGGACAGGCTTGAGCCCGGCGAAGTCGGTTACATCATTACCGGGATCAAGCAGGTTGCCGACTGTAATATCGGCGACACGGTGACCGATGACCGCAAGCCGGCCGATGCCGCCCTTCCCGGTTTTAAGCCCAGCCTGCCGGTGGTGTTCTGCGGGCTATACCCGGTGGATACCAGCGATTTCGAAAACCTCAAGGACAGCCTCGCCAAACTGCGGCTTAACGATGCCAGCTTTGAGTATGAGATGGAAACCTCCTCGGCGCTTGGCTTTGGCTTTCGATGCGGGTTCCTTGGCCTGTTGCACCTTGAGATTATCGAAGAGAGGCTGGAGCGGGAGTTTGGGCTCGATCTTATCGCAACCGCCCCAAGCGTGGTCTATAAGATATTCAAAACCAACGGCCAGGTTATCGAGCTGCACAACCCTGCCGACATGCCCGATCCCACCCATATTGAACATATGGAGGAGCCTTGGATTAAAGCTACGGTGCTTGTGCCGGATGACTATCTGGGCAGCGTGCTGACACTCTGCACGGAAAAGCGCGGCCAGCAGATCGACCTCACCTATGTCGGCAACCGCGCAATGGCCGTCTACCGCCTGCCCTTAAACGAGGTGGTGTTTGACTTTTACGACCGCCTCAAATCCTGCTCGCGCGGCTATGCGAGCTTCGACTACCATATTGACGGCTACGAGGAAGGTGATCTCGTGAAGCTCTCCATCCTCGTCAACGGCGAGGCGGTGGATGCGCTTTCGATCATTGTGCATCGCGCGCAAGCTGACTTCCGCGGTCGTGCATTGTGCAAACGCCTCAAAGACCTTATTCCCCGGCAGATGTTCCAGATTGCCATACAGGCCGCCATAGGCGGGAAGATCATCGCACGTGAAACCGTGAGTGCGCTCAGGAAGGATGTGACTGCGAAATGCTACGGCGGCGACGTTACCCGCAAGCGCAAGCTGCTGGAGAAGCAGAAAGAAGGCAAAAAGAAGATGCGCGCCGTGGGTAATGTAGAAATCCCCAAATCCGCTTTCATCGCGGCGCTTAGGATGGGTGAGGAATAGCCGCCCTGGTCACGCGCAAGATTAAACCCGTAAAATTTGCGACTCTAACTTAGAATAATTATAAATTATTGTTTCATCACCAGTGGTGAAAACCTGCTCTATTATGGTTGCTGATAATTCAGTTCAGCCAGTAACTTGCTTCCGTTTTTTGTCACGTATGACGCAACGCCTAATAAAATAATCATAAAATGCAAATATAAAATCCTTGACACTATTTTAACTTGAAATATAAAGAGCAGTTTTGTTTAATGAGAGGTGCTACAGTGCTTTGAAAATGAGACCTGCAGCCATTCTGGGCGAAATAGCCCGTTCTTCTTTTTAATAACTTATGGAGTTTGAATTATGTCGGTAGTGTCGCACATCGTACACCTGCAATCCAAACATGCTGAACTTGAGGCCACGCTTTCGCAGGAAATGGCCCGCCCATTACCGAACTTTTACGTCATCAAGGATATCAAGAAGCAGAAGCTTCTTATCAAGGAGGAAATTGCCCGCCTGATGCAGGATGCACTTAAGCACCGTCAGGATGCTTCGTAAGGCTGCGATCGCCCTTAAGCAGCTAATCCCTGCTGGGAAACACCACAGCCTTCCGGCAATTAGAGAGCGCGGCCCTTTGGGACCGCGCTTTTTACTTGTGCTTCCGGCAGCAGCGCCACTCAATCAAACTTATAGTTGAGGCCGATCTTGACAACATTGGTAATCACCTTGTCGTGGATCACCTCGTTAAAATTATCCATAGATTTTAAATCGCCGAAATTGATGTAGTTGTATTCCAGCTTGGCGCTGAAAGACTGGGAAAATCCATATTCAGAGCCCGCTCCGACCAGGTAGCCGTGACGGAATGTGTCTTTATCGCTGGCCATGGTCCCGACAATCCGGGGGAATTGGTGAGTAAAATCCGCCATCCCTAATCCGCCTCTGGCATACAGCAGATCGTCCCCAAGGGCATAACCGGCCCGGCCTGCAACATCAAACATCCCGTTCAGCTTTGCGCTACAGGTGAAACTTGGGTTGGGGCATGGGCGATCGCCATTTAGATCGGATGTGGCTGCCGAAGCTTCGGCACCGACTACGAAATGGCCAAACTGCTTATTGTAGCCGCCTTCAAGGCCAATCTGAACACCTGTGATAGTATTAAATGCATTACCGGGTCCTCCTTGAAACTGTAAGTCGGAGTGCCCCCAGTCATACCCGGCGTTGATGCCGGCATAAAATCCAGTCCAGTCATGGGTCGAATCGTACCACCTAGAAGCTGAAAAAGCAGGCCAGGCAGACACTAAGGCCGAAGTAACGAAAATAATCCTGATAACGGAACGCATGGCATAATCCCTTTCGATCTATGACAATACGCATCAGAACTTGCATATATGAGCTATAGCAGCAACAGCAATTTCTGAAATGCAGGACTTCCATGATATTTTAATATCTTGTGTTGCTCTTTTCGGAGAGCCAAGCGGGACTTCAAAATGATATTGCCATAACCCAATTCCCGGTTGTAAAATGCAACCCTAGAGAAATAAGGAACTTTTCTATGGACAGGCAATACATACGAAAAGCGTTTCTTATAGTCACGGTTGTCTGGGGCCTGATAATATTTATTTTTGAAGGCCTCAATATCACCGTGAGCGTGTTTATTATGCTCGATATCCTGCCCCTAAGCTTTTTATGGCTTGTATATGCGGGGATCATGCAGGCCTTAAGGACAAAAAAGAGAGCCGAAGAAAAGAAACTCAATTCCCTTGCCCAGAAAAACAAGCAGTCGGCAATAGAGCTTTATGAGATTGAGAAAATCAAAGCTCTGCAAAAGCAGGAATTGCCTTACGAAGTTCTCTCGCGCATGAAAAGCAGCCAGCCTAAAAAGGACCTAATGGGCGCCGCGCTTGAAGAAATGAAAAAGAGGAAAAGCGCCGGGATGAAATAAGCACCTAGTGCTTAACATGGCTTCCGCCCAGATGCGGATCCTTGAAGATAAACAATTCGACTGGCAGTGGTAGATTAAAGCGCGCATTATTGAGCGAGACGGTTGTCACCTGGCCTGAGGAATCAGTGACATTCATATTGTGGAAAATAAGCGGATCATCGGAGAACTCCATTGTAAGCATGCCGTCTTTTGGCTTTTTAGACTGAATCAGGCTTATGCGTATCGCTTTATGGCTGCGTTCCATATCCGTGATGGTCACCGAATCGTCGAATTTGACCTGATCGCGCGCAAGAAAGCCCACCAGCGTCGAGTCAAGGCCGATACGGCTGATCTGATCCAGTTCGCGATCATAATAAACGATGTCGCTGCCGCTTGTCACCATAAGCACTGGCGTAGGTGGATTATACTCCATGCGAAGCTTTCCCGGGCGCTTCAGGAAAAACTTGCCCGTGCTGGTATCCCCATTGGGCGCGAACTGAATGAATTCGGAGGAAATAGTCTGGATGCCGCTTAAGTACGCCTCAATCCGCTGCAATACGTCCTTGTCATCATTGGAAAGGTCGTAGGGCTTGATTGAATAGGGCAATTTTACCGGAGCCGCAAGCGCAGTAGCGCTTACCAGTATAAGAATACAAAAAAGAAAAGGGAATCGCATGTGATGGGCTTCTTTAGGTGCCTGATCCATACAGCGATATTGCCGGACGGTCTATGGCTTTATTGTTTCAGCGCGCGGCAGACCGGCTTATCTCGGGTGCATGGGCAGAAAAATATTTATCAAAATCCTTCGCCGCCTTGCGATCGAGATAAAATGTGACATCCTTGTGCAACTGCAGGATTGAAGCCGGGACTTCTTCCGTAACCTCGCCCTTCAACGCTTTATATACCGGCTCCATCTTTCCCTCGCCATTGGCAAGCAGGATAATCTTTTTTGCGTCCATGATGGTCTTTGGTCCCATGGTAATCGCTTCATGCGGCACCAGATCAATACTGCCGAAATTAGGGGCATTTGCCTCGCGCGTCTCCTGCGTCAGCACCGTTTTATGCGTTTCCCTGTCAAACGGTGTTCCGGGTTCGGAAAAGCCGATATGGCCATTGGGCCCGATACCCAGCACCTGCAAATCAATGCCGCCCGCATCACGGATTGCCTTTTCGTAGCGGCGGCACTCTTCATCAATATTCTTCGCCGTGCCATCCGGAATATGGATCTTGCCGCGATCCACATTGATGTAATCGAAAAGCTGCTCGTTCATATAATGGTGGTAGGATTGAAGATGGTCATGCGGCAACCCAACATACTCATCCAGGTTGAAGAAAGTGGCCTTCGAGAAATCGAGCTTTATATCCGGATCGTTATGCATCCGTATAAGCTCGCGATACATCGACTTCGGAGTGTTACCGGTGGCAAGGCCAATAACGGCATCGGGTTTGTCCCGCAGCAGCGTTGCTATTTCCTGCGCCGCTCTCTTTCCCATTCCTTCATAGGAAAGGGATATATTGACGAATGGCGATGGGCGTGGCTTTTTCTTCTCTTCCACATTTTTTTCCATAAGAACAAGCTGCTTTAGTTAACTATTGTTAACAAAGCGCGCCACGGAAAGCAATGAATCAAGTGAACAGCCTAGATAAGGCTTAAGGCTACGCCGACGAAGAAAGTAATGATCGCTGTCATAAGGCTCCCCTTTTGCTAATGGTTGATATTTATCCGAGAACTTCCCGCTTACCGACATGGTTTGCAGGGCCAACGATACCTTCCGCTTCCATGCGATCCACAAGCCTTGCGGCCCGGTTGTAGCCCAGCTTAAGCACACGCTGGAGATAGCTGGTGGAAGCCTTACGGTCGCGCAGGACTATGGCAACAGCCTGACGGTAGACTTCGCCCTCCTCACCTTCCTCACCTTCGGCTCCTTCACCGATATCCAGCCCTTCTTCAGGGTCGCGCGTGACATCCTCGATATAGACTGGCGCACCCTGTTCTTTCCAGTGCGTCACTACGCCCTCGACTTCCTTATCGCTGATAAATGGCCCGTGTACGCGGGTGATACGCCCGCCGCCTGCCATATAAAGCATGTCGCCCTGCCCCAGAAGCTGCTCCGCCCCCTGCTCTCCAAGGATGGTGCGGCTGTCGATGCGCGAAGTAACCTGAAAGCTGATACGGGTGGGGAAGTTCGCCTTAATCACGCCGGTGATGACGTCAACCGACGGGCGTTGCGTCGCCATGATGATATGGATGCCGGCTGCGCGCGCCATCTGCGCCAGGCGCTGAATCGATGTCTCAATATCCTTGCCCGCCACCAGCATGAGGTCCGCCATCTCGTCCACCACCACTACGATGAAAGGCAGCGGGTTCATATCCAGCGCCACTTCCTCGATAATGGGCGCGCCCGTGTCGGGATTAAAGCCCGTCTGCACGGTGCGCGTGAGTTTGTCGCCCTTCGCCTTGGCTTCAAAAATGCGCTTGTTGTAGCCGTCAATATTGCGTACGCCCAAGCCCGACATCAGGCGGTAGCGATTCTCCATTTCCTTCACCGTCCATTTAAGCGCAACCACCGCCTTGCCGGGCTCCGTCACCACCGGCGAGAGCAGGTGCGGTATGTTGTCATAGACCGAAAGCTCAAGCATCTTGGGGTCGATCATGATGAATTTGCACTGCTCCGGCGTCAGCTTATAAATAAGTGACGTGATCATGGTGTTAACCGCCACCGACTTACCTGAGCCGGTCGTGCCTGCCACCAGCAGGTGCGGCATGCGCGCGAGATCGACGACGATGGGCGTGCCGCCGATATCCTTGCCAAGGGCGATAGGCAGGCTTGCCTGGTTATTGTTGAATTCCTCATCTTCCAGCAACTCGCGCAGATACACGGTTTCGCGGGTCTGGTTGGGCAGTTCGATGCCAATCACATTCCTGCCCGGTACCGTGGCGATGCGAGCAGAAATGGAACTCATGGAGCGGGAAATGTCATCCGAGAGGCCGATGACGCGGGACGATTTCGTGCCAGGCGAAGGTTCAAGCTCGTAAAGCGTCACCACCGGGCCCGGGCGTACCTTCACAATCTCACCATTGACGCCGAAATCATTGAGCACCGACTCAAGCAGGCGGGCATTCTGCGAAAGTGATGCCTCATTCAGCTGCTGCTTCTTGACCTTCTTGCTGCCATCAGTAAGCAGCGTCATGGACGGTAGCTGGTACTGGCCTTTGCGCGGCCGCAGTTCCAGAGAGGACTGTGCAATCTTCGGTGTCGATTTACGCACCGGCGGCGCGACCAGGTCCTTTTTCACCTGCTTGCGTGGTTTTCTCACCGCTTCTTCTTTTTCTTCCTCCTCTTCTTCATCTTCCTCATCATCGTCGGCGCTGGGCCTTAGCTTCTGGATAAAGCGCGAAAGCCTGGATTCAGATTTCGGGGCACTTGCATAAGCCATATCCTCCGGCTTTGCAGGGCGCAGGATGGAAAATATGCTGAGCACAAACAGCGACGAGCGCCACATGAGGCGCAGCATCGCTTTCCATTCGCCCCAGGTGATCCCCAAAGCGATCGGCAGAGTTACGAAAAGCAGCATCAGGGAAAACGTGACAAAGACATAAGACGGCATAACCTTATGCAGCCAGTGCCGCGTTAACAGTCCAATGGCTCCACCCAGCCCGTTTTCAATCGGCCATGATATGGGAGGCTCAATACAGGCGAGGCAGAGACAGAGCAGGACAAGGCTTAAGAAAAACACGGCGATGCGGATGGCCATCAGTGAAGGAATGCGCTTGCTTGCAAACAGCCGCCAGCCCCACGCAGCCAGCATACAGACCACGAGGCCCGACGCGAGCCCAAGCATCTGAAGGAGCGGATTGGCGAAATACGCGCCGACTATCCCCGCCCAGTTCAGCACATGCCGATCCGCGGCTACATTCAATGAAGGATCTGACTCGTGAAAGCTCACCAAGGCCACAAGAACGAACAGCGCACAGGCCAGCATAAAAAGGCCTATAAGCTCATTCATCACCCTTCTTGGCCAAGATTGTACGTGATTGCCGCCTAAAACGGCGGTTCTTGAAGCGCCCATATATCTCCGTTTCTGAAGCGGAAAACAGCACACTGGCTGCTGACAGCATCAGGCCATTACTTAAGTTAAAGGACGCGTTTCTGACGGAGAGTCTTATTATTTCTTAGGATTATACCAGAGTTCTGGCCATGCTGTGGTTAATTAACCGTAACAAATCGCTTAAATCCCGGCCTGTGGCAGAGAAGCTACACTTGCGCTTCTATGCTTTAATAGAGGCCCAGAGGATCGCTGGCCGGGAAGGTCTGCATGAGCATGTTGTCTATTGCTTCTTCACTTAGATTTTTTCTTAATGCTTGATCCTGTCGGATGTATTCGACCAGTAACGAGTTGTTATCGCTGCTAAGCGCGTCGACGAGTGCTTCAGTCGCCTTATGTGCCAAGATGGAAGGCCGCATCATCTTTTCCTTTCTGGGAAACCATAAGCAAGGCTAAATAAATTCTCTGTAAGCTTTTCCGGCAGAATCCCATCTACTCCATGTACTGGCCGCCGTTGATCGAGAGCGTCTCGCCGGTTATGAAAGAAGCTTCATCGGCGGCAAGGAACACCACCGCGCGCGCAACTTCCTCCGGCTCGCCGATACGCCCCACAGGAATCTGGGCTACGATCTGCTTCATGATATCCTCACGCACAGACTTGACCATCTCGGTTGCAATATAGCCGGGCGAAACGGCGTTCACTGTGATGCCACGGGAGGCAGTTTCACGCGCAAGAGCCTTAGTGAAACCGAAGATGCCCGCCTTGGCAGCGGAATAGTTAGTTTGGCCAAACTGCCCAAGCTGACCGTTCATTGAGCTGATATTGATGATGCGCCCGAATTTATTCTCGCGCATGGAATCCAAAACCGCGCGCGACATGTTGAAGCATGAAGAGAGGTTGGTCTCGACGACCGCATGCCAGTTTTCAGCAGTCATCTTGTGCATGGCTGAGTCGCGCGTGATGCCCGCATTGTTGACCAGCACATCAATGGACCCGCCCAAATCCTTCGCCACTTTGGCAACGCCTTTTTCGCAGGCCGGTAAATCGGATATATCCCACTTGAAAATCGCAATTCCCGTCGCCTTTGCAAACGATTCCGCCACATCATCACGGCTGGCATAATTGGCTGCAACCTTATATCCGGCAGACTTCAGCGCTATGGAAATAGCGCCGCCTATGCCGCGTGTCCCGCCGGTAACTAATGCAATCCTACTCATTTCTCCCTCTCTCTAATCTCTTTGAACGCATAGCGCGACACCCATGCCGCCGCCGATACAAAGTGTCGCAATGCCTTTCTTGGCGTCGCGGCGGCTCATTTCATACAGCAGCGTGGTGAGCACGCGCGCACCGGATGCGCCTACCGGATGGCCCAGCGCAATTGCGCCACCATTCACATTGACCTTGGACAAATCCCATTTCATTTCGCGGTTGACCGAGATGGCCTGTGCGGCAAAAGCTTCGTTGGCCTCGATGAGGTCCAGGTCCTTCACCGTCCAGCCAGCTTTTGCCAGCGCCTTCTGGCTCGCCGGAATCGGCCCGGTTCCCATGATGGCCGGATCGACGCCCGCATGCGCCCAAGAGACAATACGTGCCAGCGGTTTCAGGTTACGCTTCTTGGCGTCTGCCGCAGTCATGAGCATTACAACCGCTGCGCCGTCATTAATACCTGACGCATTGCCGGCAGTAACCGTCCCTTCCTTGCTGAAAGCGGGCTTGAGCTTGGCAAGGGCTTCCTTGGTGACGCCTGCGCGCGGGAACTCGTCGGTATCCACAGTGATGTCGCCCTTACGATCGGGAATCACAACAGGAACGATCTCGTCCTTGAACTTTCCGGCCTTCATCGCCGCTTCAGTCTTCTGCTGCGAAGACGCCGAAAATTCGTCCTGCTCGTCGCGCGTAATGCCAAACTTTGTCGCAATATTCTCCGCGGTCTGTCCCATATGGATATGGTGGAACGGGTCGATGAGCGCATCAAACAGCATGGTATCGACGAACTTCGCGTCACCCATCTTGATGCCGGGACGCAGGTTCGCCGCATGCGGCGCCTGGCTCATGCTCTCCTGCCCGCCCGCGATGACGATAGAACTGTCGCCGTTTCTGATAGCCTGATAGCCCAGGCACACAGCGCGGAGGCCGGAACCGCAAAGCTGGTTGAGCCCCCAGGCTGGAACTTCCTTAGGCAAACCCGCGTTGAGTGACGCCTGCCGCGCCGGACCGGGGCCAACGGCAGCAGTAAGTATCTGACCAAGTATGACTTCGGAAACATCCGCGCCGTTCACGCCAGTGCGTTTCAGGATTTCCCTTATTACTACCTCGCCTAACTTATGTGCGGACAGGGTGGCAAATTTACCGTTGAACGAACCGATGGCCGTGCGGACGGCGCTGACGATGACGATATCCTGATCACTCATGACGCGATCTCCTAAAAAATGCTGCGATGCAATATGATTTGAATTCTTCGCGCCCGTTGTATTGGCCTTCAAAATAATGTCAAGTAAATTGGCTGCAAAGCCATGCTACTAAATGCGCATGCCAGCTTGCATGAGGTCTTTTTATTCTTTAACATTCGCCTGCTTAACTCAAGGGAACATCATCATGCGATGTTTGACATCAATGGTTGCCGTAATTTGCATCTGCGCGGCAGCTTATGCTCAGACAACCATAGACAAAACTGCTCTCATGGATGCAGTTGTAATGGCTGAGTCACTTAATAAAGGAGACGCGGCGAGCCTTAGACGGGCGCAGCAGGCGTTCACGTCCGCAGGTTGGAATGATTACATGAAAAGCCTGAACGGGTACGTTGACGATAAAGGCGCTCCCCAGTTGACACAGGAGTTTATTCCCACCGGGGACGCCGTTATTATCCCCGGCAACGGCGCAGGCATGATTCACGCCGTCATCCCCGGCACACTGAAGCAGACCGGCACTGGCTCCGCTATATACCACGGGGTGCTTCAGGTCGATGCCATCGGCGATCCGCCGAAGATCGCGCATATCAGAATGATGATTCGGGCCAAGAATCCTTTGCCTTGAGCCGCTACTGGTAGTTACATATGCTTTCCACCCATTCGGCAAACGGTTCCCAAAGACCTGCCTTGCGGAAACTTCCTACCATCATGCCGACATGACCGCTTTTGGGTTCGATAAGCGTGCTGTGCTTCAGCAATTTCGCCAGCGGTAGCGCGCAGGTTGACGGTACAATCCTGTCACCCTGAGGCACTGCCACAAAACAGGGCATACGTATCTTTTCGGGAGCGACAACCTGCCCCCCTACCCGCCAGTTTCTGAGCGCCGGCGTATTTCGCTGTAACCAGGCAATAAGACAATCATGCGCCACGCCGCGCGTCATCGGCACACCGTCATTGACCCAGTGCTCGATGGCAAGGAATTCCTGTGTGGAGGGATGTTTCTTATCCATACGGGCAAACTGGCGCAGCTTGGTATGGAAGGCGTAAGGATTGGCGCAATGGAACAGTGTGTGAATGGTCTCCGAAGACAACGTGTCACAGCCGCCTATATAGTCTTCCACCGCCACTAAATCGTCACCCTTCAGAGCGAAGCGGGGAAATTCCGGCGCGAAGAAATTCCACGGAGTGGCAAGGAATGCGCTTGCGTCGCTAAGGTCGGGGCGTATCTGGGCGAGACCAAGCGCCAGCAGCCCTCCCATGCAATATCCGGTTGCGATCAGTGGCTTTGGGCTCCGGGCGCGAATCCATTCCGCCATCGGCACGAGTATTTCCGTCACATAGAGCCCGCAGTTGAAATGGCTTTCCGCTGCCGAAGGCTCACCCCAATCGACCACGAAAACGTCGAAGCCGCGCGCGCTCAGGTAACGGGCAAAGCTGAGCCGTTGCGTGAGATCGAGTATATAATAACGATTGATGAGCGAAGGTATGAGGAAGATGGCAGGACCTCTGGCCACGCCCGCATAATGCAGCAGGCGCACGCTCCCGAGCGTCAACGCAGCCGGAGGCTCCACCACATCGCGCGTGAAAGCGCTTTGCTGGTACTGGTTTAAACCCTCAAGAAACTCAACCGCCCTTTTTCGTGCTTCTTTTTCCACTGCGCCTGCTAGCAGCGGGTCGGCGAGCAGTTCTTCCCACGCGTGCCTTAGCTTTGCCGCTGCGGGGGGATGCATGGTCCGAGATGGAATGCTCGAGTTTTTCCAGCCGCTTCTCGATAGCGGCAAGGCTGTAAGCGAGGCGAGCCAAGGCAGCATCGCGAGCGTCAGATGCAGAGGCAGGGCTCCCTGATGGTTCTGTGGGGTTGTAGAAGGCATGGGCGTCGTTCTTACCAGAAAGTGGATTGCCCTGCATCATCGATAGCAGCGCATGTATAAATTCACCATCGTTGAGCATGGCAGTCATCTGTTCCTGCCATAGGTCAAGGAATCTACCCGCAAGCTTCTGATATTCCTTTGGTTGCGACATTTTCGTTGCAGTGCAGCAAAACCCGTGATAATAATGTTTAATATGACTCTAATTAATAGAAAAAACAACAATAAGTAAGAAAGTAAGAGGTGCAGGATGCAAAAGGAATCAGCAGCGAGGGCAAACGCCGCAAATGAGCATGCGCAGGATGTCGTAACCATAAAGAAATACGCTAACCGCCGCCTGTACGACACGCATACCAGCAGCTATATCACGCTCGACGATTTGTGCCAGATGGTCAAGCGCGGAGTGGATTTCGTGGTGATCGACGCCAAAACCGACGAAGATTTGACTCGTCAGGTGCTTACCCAGATTATTTTTGAGCAGGAATCCAAAGGCTACAGCGTGCTTCCTATCAAGTTCCTCCGCACCATCATAGGATTCTACGGCGGCAAGATGCAGCAATTTCTTCCGCCCTATCTCGAAGCCAGCATGGACAGCTTTACCCGCAACCAGGACAAGATGAGCGAGTATGTTGCCAATGCGATGAAATTTTCGCCACTGGCCCAGTTCGAGGAAATCGGCAAACAGAACATGGCATTGTTCCAGCGCGCTTTCTCAATGTTCAGCCCGTTTGAATTCGGCGCCAAGGAAGAAGAAGCTGCTCAGGAAAATGCGCGCAAGGCCTCTACCGGCAAGAAAAGCTAGGCCGGTAGCCCAAATCCGCTGTTGAAACCCGGTACTCAATATCCTAAGTTACCGCCGGCTTGGGGCATCTCAGGCTTTCTCGAACAACCGGGGGAATATTTTGAGTAAGACTGCATTGATCACCGGCGTCACTGGTCAGGACGGCGCCTACCTGACGGAACTTCTCCTTTCCAAAGGTTACATCGTTCACGGCGTTAAGAGGCGCGCATCCTCTTTCAATACTGAGCGGGTGGATCACCTCTACAAGGATAGGCATGAAAGCTCTGTAAAATTTATCATGCATTACGGGGACATGACGGACTCCACCAACCTCATCCGCCTGGTGCAGGAGACGCAGCCCGATGAGATTTATAACCTTGCCGCCCAGAGCCATGTGCATGTCAGCTTTGAAACCCCGGAATATACCGCGAATGCGGATGCGCTTGGCGTTCTGCGCTTGCTGGAGGCCATCCGCATACTGAAAATGGAAAAGACAACCCGCTTTTATCAGGCGTCAACATCGGAGCTTTACGGTCTTGTGCAGGAGACGCCCCAAAAGGAGACAACGCCTTTTTATCCTCGAAGCCCGTACGCGGCAGCCAAGCTTTATGGCTACTGGATCACGGTAAATTACCGTGAGGCATATGGCATGCACGCTTCCAACGGCATCCTGTTTAACCATGAGGGGCCGACGCGCGGCGAGACCTTCGTGACCCGCAAGATTACCCGTGCTGTTGCGGCAATCCATCTTGGGCTCCAGACAACACTCTATATCGGCAACATTAATGCCAAGCGCGACTGGGGCCATGCGCGCGACTATGTCGAGGGCATGTGGCGAATCCTCCAGCAGGAGACCCCTGACGATTATGTGCTGGCAACCGGCGAGACTCATACAGTGCGGGAATTCCTTGAACTGGCATTCGCCGAAGTGGGAATCACACTTAAATGGAGTGGCAGGGGTGTGAAAGAGAAAGGCACAGATGCTGCTTCCGGTCGCGTTCTGGTAAAGATCGATCCGCACTACTTCCGCCCGACGGAAGTGGATATCCTGATGGGTGATGCGACAAAGGCACGAAAAAAACTCGGATGGAAGCATAAAATCGGCTTCCGCGAGCTAGTTGCGGAAATGGTGGCGGCGGATCTGGAGAAAGTCGCCAATGAATCGGGAAACAGAGCATATGAGCAGGAAAGAGTTCTCGCTAAAGGGTAAAAAAATCTGGGTAGCAGGTCACAAAGGCATGGCCGGCTCAGCCATAGTGCGGCGTTTAGCCAAGGAAAACTGCGAGATCCTTACTGTTGACCGGAAAGGGTTAGATTGCCGCCGCCAGGAGCCGATTGAGAAATGGCTGAAAAGCAATAAGCCAAACGTGGTAATTGTGGCCGCCGCAAAAGTAGGGGGGATTCTCGCCAATGACAGTTTTCCCGCTGACTTTATCTATGACAACCTGGCCATCGAGACGAACATCATCCACGGCTCATACCTGGCAGGTGTGGAGAAACTTCTGTTCCTTGCCTCCTCGTGCATCTATCCGCGCCTCGCGCCCCAGCCGATGAAAGAGGAATACCTGCTCACCGGGCCGCTTGAGCCTACGAACCAGTGGTATGCCGTTGCCAAGATTGCCGGCATTAAGCTCTGCGAGGCCTACCGGCGGCAATACAAAGCCGATTTCATCTCGGCAATGCCAAGCAACCTTTTCGGGCCAGGCGATAATTTCGATGTGAATGCCGGACATGTGGTCGCGGGCCTGCTGATGAAGGCGCATAAGGCGAAAATGGAGAATGCAAAGACCGTCGAGCTCTGGGGCACTGGCACACCACTGCGCGAGTTTCTTTATGTCGATGATCTGGCGGATGGGCTTATCTTCATGCTCAAGCATTATTCCGACTTCGGATTTATCAATCTGGGCAGCGGCATTGAAGTCACCATACGCGAGTTGGCGGAAACCATCGTCCGCGTCGTGGGCTTTAAAGGTGAGTTCGTGTTTGACACTACCAAGAAGGACGGCGCTCCACGCAAGCTCATGGACAATAGCGCGCTTGCGGCCATGGGCTGGAAAGCAAAAACTCCGCTCGAAGAAGGCTTAAAGAAAGCCTATGAGTGGTATCTGGCAAACAAAGCGTGATATCAATCTTCCTGATAGACAGGCACATCTGAACAACGGCCTTGCGCTTTCTGGAAAAGGGCTTCCAGGCGTTCGAGGATAGTGTCCCGGCTCCATTCGGCAAGCGCGCGATTGCGGCCAATTATTCCCATCCCTGCCCTAAGCTCGGCATCGTCCGCAAGAGTGGAAATCGCCTGGGCAAATTCTGCAGCGTTGCCGGGCTCCACGGCTATCCCGCAGCCGGCAACAGCGTCATAGATTTGCGTGCCTTTTGCGGCACTTGCAACAACCGGGCTTCCGCTGGCGAGGATATTGCCGAGCTTTGAAGGCATGACAAGGTCGGCAGCCTCCGCACGCTGAGGCAGGAGGTGAATGTCTGCGGCAATCATCAGGTGGACAAAATCAGGCGAAGACTGCACCGGCAGGAAAATCATGTTTTTGAGTTCCCTCGCACTCACCATCATATCTTCGCGGGCCGCGCCGTCCCCGCAGATCACAAAAAGTATATTCGGCTTATCTTCCAGCAACCGCGCAGCGTCGACGACTGTTTCCAGTCCCTGTTTGCGTCCCATATTGCCCGAATAAACCGTAAGCACTGTATTAGCATCAGCATTCAGCCGCTCGCGCCAGTGCCCTGCCCCGTTGGCCGGATTAAAATCATGCACTCCTGCCCAGTTGGGGATCAGGAATGCACGCTCCTCCTTAACGCCTTTTGCCACCAGCCTTTCGCGCATACGGCGCGAGATGGTGCTCACCTTGGAGAATGACCGCAAAATGATGCGTTCAATCGCCAGTGAAACCCGGAACAGGCGCGGGCGCTTCAGGAGCCCCAGTTGAAACGCCGCATCTACCTCGAAATCATGGACGTGAAGGTGCGACCTGGCACCCGAAATCAAGCTCGCAAGCAAGACCTCCGGAGAAACCGAAAGCGGAGGGGCTGTCGTAAATATCACTTCCGGCCGCCAGAAAATCGCCTGCAACAGGAGCACGGGAAATGCAAAAAGTGCGAACGAAAACAAATGAATCACACGCTTGATACCGCTGGGAGAAGAAGGAACATAAAGCGGCACACGGTACACAATGGCGCCATCCAGCTCTTCGCGCCTGTATCGCCAGCCGGAATATCCGGGACTGATTTTCCACGCGGGGTAGTAAGGCGGCGCGGTAATCACGCGGATTTCGTGGCCCCTCACAGCCAGCCATGACGCCATTTCTCCCTGGAATTTACCTATGCCGGTCTGTTCGGGATGATGATTCAAAGAAACAAGTAGAATTTTCATGCAGGGGACAAAACTCCAGTCCACTTTGCTTTTAGCAAAGTTAAGTTACAGACAGAAATCGATATCCCCCGCCATGGCTTCCGGCTTTTTGATACTTAGCCGGATTTATTTAAGAAACGCGCTCTTGCTCCCAAGGCGGCGCTACATTGCCAGCCCTTCCCTTCGAAACGCAAGAAAAATATTATCGCATATGGACTTTTTATCTGGCAGCATCAAACGGATCCGGCGATTGGAGCCAATATAGATATATGTGCGCGAAAACAAACATTACAAAAACAACCAACGCGGGAGAAATACAAAAAAACCGTGTGCTATTGCTTGCGATTTTCATACTTGCCGTTTCCTTCCTGTTTCGTGATGCAGTCATAACCATAGTTCAGAGCTGGCAGCGGGAAGAGTATAGCCACGGCTACATTATCCCCATCGTCGCCCTCGTCCTTCTGCTCAATAAAATGGCGGATATCAGTATTGCACCCCGCAATTCATGGCTTGGATTTGCAATGGTATCCCTCCTTATCATCCTTCAGTTATGTTTTGAAATAGCAGGCATTAAAGGAGCTCTCCCCCAAATATACATGCTTTCAATAATCGGCGTTTTCATACTATTCATGGGCGCGGGGTCGGCATATCCGCTCGCAGGCCCGTTGCTGTTTCTTCTATTCTCCGCACCGCTGCCAAAATCTCTCTATTATGACCTGTCCCTCGATATGCAGATTCTTTCTACGTCATTAGGGGCGAAGATATTGGAAGCACTGGAGGTGCCTGTCTTTCAGGAGGGAAATATTATCGATCTGGGGGGATATAAATTACAGGTGGCGGAAGCCTGCAACGGGCTCAGATATTTATTTCCCCTGCTCAGCCTCAGCTTCCTGCTCGCTTATATGTATCAAACGTCGCTTCTGAAGCGGACGCTGCTGTTTCTATCCGCTTTGCCGATCACGATAATAATGAATGGGCTGCGGATTACCCTTATCGGAATAAGCGTTGTTCGGTGGGGCCCGCAAATGGCAGCGGGCTTCATTCATGATTTCGAAGGGTGGGTGGTTTTTCTGGGGTGTATCCTCTGCCTGCTTGCGGAAATCAAAGTTTTCCAGCTGGTTGGGAGCAAGGGCGTACTTAATTTCGATTGTCTCAGGCTTCCAAAATCATTTTCCTTTAAAGCGCCAGACATTGGAATCCCAGTATATGCCGGTTCAGCGATCCTATTGTTCGCGATTCTCATCAGCTTTTTCATACCTGACCTGCTGGCACCCGTTCCACTGCGCCAGCCATTCGCCAGTTTTCCTTTGCAACTCGGTTCATGGACCGGTCACTTCGAATCCCTGGACTCAGATACCCTTTCCCGCCTTGGAGCGGACGACTATTTACTGGCAGATTATCTGAAACACGATTCTCCCCCGGTAAATTTATATACCCTCTATTACCCTAAGCAGGACAGTAGCAGCAATCAGGCCATCCACACACCTGCTGGCTGCATTCCCGGCAGCGGGTGGACCATCAACGAAAACGCAACAAGGCTTATCACCTTGAATGACAAGGCAATCACCGTAAACAGGCTGATAATTTCCAAAGATAAGGTGAGGCAGGTCGTATATTACTGGTACGAAACGGATGGCCACATCACTTTAAACCCTTATATCACAAGGCTTCTCACCATCAAAGCCGCTTTCACCCAGAGACATACCAATGGCGCCATGATTCGGGTAATGACAATGATGTCCAGCGGTGAGCCTGAGCGGGATGCGGATCGGAGGCTGGTTGATTTTCTGCAAAATAGTCTGGATACATTAGACGGGTTTATGTTTCCGCACAGTTCAGATGGGCCGGTCGTTAAGTGAATATACGAAAGAAAATGGCCAGGGGGGCCTTCTGGCTTTTCCTTGAAAGAGGCAGCCAACAACTCTCCTCAATCATAGTTTTTGCCGTCATTGCGCGTCTCATCGGTCCTGAGGAATACGGATATGTGACTCTGTGCGGTGTTTTTTTGTCGCTGGCCGTCAACCTGACAAGCAGTATGGTCGACGGCGTCATCAGCATGCACATCAAAGACGATCTCCGGCTCTCCTCTCTGTTCTGGCTGGTTACCGCATGCGGAGCTTTACTCAGTCTTTTTTCCTATGCGATTTCCGGCCCGTTCGCTGCATTCATGGGGCAGGAACGTATTGCGCCGCTGCTGCACGCCTTCTCCGCCCTTCCCGTGCTGGTGGCTTTCGCCGCGCTGCCGACGGCACTGGTTACGGCTTCGATGGACTTCCGCATCTTCACCATCAGGACTCTTATCGCCACGCTCACAGGAGGTATTGTCGGAATCATCATGGCGATTAAGGGATTTGGCGGCTTCGCACTCGCCGGCCAGCAAATCGTGATGTACCTGGTTATCAACCTGGTCGTCTGGCCCGGTTGCGGCTGGCGGCCGCGACTGCTGTTTGCGGCAGGGCCTTTGTCTGAAGCCTTAAGGCTTGGCATGAACCAGGTTGGGTCGTCTTTTGTGAATTTTTTCGAAGGGCAAACGCCCCGCCTGATACTGGGATATTTTTTAGGGCCTGTCGCAGTCGGGCAATACGGCTTTGTCACACGCCTTTGCTCTGCGCTCCAAGATGGTCTGGTGCAGCCTATATTGCTTGTCGTCTATCCGGCATTCGCACAAATCCGGGATGACCATGCGGAGCAGAGTAAAATCCTGGATCAGTTAATAGCCTCGGTGAGTGCGCTGATTCTCCCCGCAGTAGCTGGAGCCATCGTAACGGCTCCGGTGTTCATTCCCCTGCTTTTTGGTAAAACATGGCTGCCTGCTGTCCCGTTGCTCCAAATATTACTCATCACGCAGATCGGTGCGTCCATAAGCATTATCCTGCGTGACTTCCTGAGGGCGCACAAGCTCATAGGCGTTTTTCTCCGTCTCCAGTCGGTTATCGTATTTGGCGGGATCATACTATCGGTGATACTCGTCTCCCACGGGCTTTACATATTCAGTTGGGGAATTGTTGCGATGTCACTTGTCGCGCTAATCGCCTATACGCTCCTGCTGAACCGCGCGGCGGGCGTTTCCGTCTGGCGCAGCTATGCGCGGCTCTGGGCACCGCTGGCGGCCTCTGCCGCAATGTCTGCCGCTGTACTCGCTTTTACGGACAGTTCACTGCAGCCCTCGAACAACTGGCATCTGTTAATTATCGATCTGGTGCTGGGCGGACTGGTCTATGCGGCAACCTTTACCGTGCTACAGTACAGGCAGGTTGCGACAGCTTTCGCGTATTTTAAAAAATTCAGGAACAGACAGGACGCGGTTTGATGGGCTTTGCCGGACTTCCGACGCAGATCATTGCGGGCGGCATATCCTCCAGAACCATGCTACGCACGCCGATTATCGCACCCCGGCCAATGGCCACGCCCGGTGAAATGAAACAGCCCGCCGCCAGCCATGCCTGATCTTCAACCCGGATCGGTTTTGCCACCAGCGGAAAATCGAGCCGCGTATAGTCGTGTGTGCCCGCGCAGAGATAGGCATGCTGGGATATTACCACGTCCTCGCCGATCTCTATGGGGCCAAGGCTATAAAGCTCCGCATAGTCGCCAATCCAGCTGCGTGCGCCAACCTTCACCTTCCACGGGAACGTCACTTTTGCGGTGGGCCTGATAAGCACATTTTCGCCCACCTTCGCACCGAACAAACGCCATAAGAAGCGCCGCCATCCGTACATGAACTGCGGCGACGGGCGAACCAGCCAGTCCTGCACGATCCACCAGAGCTGGGTGATGAAAGGCGAGCGCCCCCGAAACGCCGGCTCAACCTTGAACCGGGAGAGGTCAATATATGCCGGCTCGTTTGGAGGAGTGCTGGGAAGCATGCTACGATTCTTTTGGGTTTTGCACTACAGCTGCAATAAGCGGCTTAAAAAGAGGTTTAGCCGGACGCTTATCGGCTTTTGTAACGCGATTAGTAAGCCCCTTCATCAATATCATGATCGCAAGCAGCGATGTAAGGTTTACATTAAAAGTTCGCGGGTAGGTCATAAGCATCGTTACATAACTGAGAATATATCCTATGCCCGCCCAATCCCCTACTCTCCCGTAACGGCTGAGGCTAACGACAAGTATTAAAATAACGCCAGCAAAGCCGAATATGCCGCTCTCTGCCAATATAATCAGGAACCCGTTATGGACATAGCTAAATGTTCCAAGGCCCGCCCCCAGTGGCGCGGGGAATATGTTGCCCCGAGATCCAAGCCGGACTATGTGAGCTGGTATGTGCTGCGGCGCTATGTCCTGCCACATGTGTTTGGATTGGATTTTAATGAATTGCCGCCAACCGGAACTCTGGATAAAACACATCTGGAGCATTTCAGGGCTGAAGTTGCTGCATTAAGCAGGTCAGGAAAGCTGAAAACGCACGGCGTGTTTTTCTTTTATCCCGTAAAAGAAGAATACCTCCTGAGCCTGAAGGGAGCAGAATGGCTGCCGGAAAGACCGCAATTGCAGCAGGTAGCGAATGAGTACGGCATAAAAATTATAGATATTGCGCAAGCCAAAGAGTGGAACGAAACGCTCTATCGTGATGACGGGGTTCATCCGTCAGTTCAGGGTTACATCGTGCTCTCCGGAATTCTGACTAAGGCTGTGAAAGAATCTATAGGGAAGTGATGGATGCCACTGATTAAAGCAAATCGCGCTCTCGATTCCAGCCTTATTGGCAGGCCGCGCGCGCAAGGCAAAGAAAGCAAAGAGATAAGTGCGGAGAAAGAGCGGAAATATATCAGGATTATCACGCTACTGACCGCTTTGTGCCTGGAAATTATCTTTGTTTCCTTCTTCATATACAGTGATCAGGTTGTCCAGGAGCTTTCCTTC
>Ga0207107_1075_pt1 | contig 23416 bp, 23 predicted proteins | sample Alteio_BWMinHeat_75_FD_153555 | JGI IMG/M metagenome (GOLD analysis project Ga0207107, IMG submission 153555) | Enriched cells from forest soil in Barre Woods Harvard Forest LTER site, Petersham, Massachusetts, United States -... | ecosystem: Environmental > Terrestrial > Soil > Temperate forest >... | reverse complement strand
TTTTTATTTGGATTGTCAAATCCGGATAAAAAACATGATGATACTCCTATGCGGAAACTAAATTTGGTAATCGTGGAGGCCGTAATGTCAATGTCACTGAGTACCATTCTTTGAAGAAATTGAGATTGATATCAAAAGCCAACATAATAGTAAGCACATTTATGGTTGTCTTGGTCATAACCACATTTGGATTTGTCTTCTTGATTCCTGCTATAAGAATTTCGTACAATCTTTCCAAAGATCGAATCGAACTGTCTGAATAGAGCTTGACAGATCCTTTGTAAGTACTATATTCCGTCTGATATTCAACGACGATTTGATCGGATTGTAATTCCATACTGAGTTTGGGTATAAATGGCTTAGCCAATCTAGGCATAGTTATAGGCTTGAAAGAAGGAATTGGCTTGCCTTGTTCCCTCCACTTGTTAAATTGGTTGAGAAATATTTTTATATCGCGAATTTCCGCTTCAGTTGGCAATGTCGAGAGAGTTGTTGTCATATCGTGAATATAAATGAAATAATTTACTCTTGAAAATACACAGTGATTATCTTTTTCAATTTTTTGTTATGATCATTAGATCATAACAAAAAATCTCTTTATTGTGCATCTTTCTCATTCGTTTTCGCTAATTGTATTTTCTCGCGGTACATCACTAGGTGGGGCGGAGTTTTATTTTGCTTCGCTAGGGTCAGTTTTTTCAGGAGTTCCGTTAGTGAGAGCTGTCGTTTTTTCAATGTGACTGGATACCATTCTTTGAAAAAAATAAGATCTATATCAAAAGCCATCATGATAGTATTATTATCTACAATTGTTTCAGTCAGGACCACATGTGAATTTGTTTCTTCAATACCTGCAACAAAAATCTCACACAATTTTTCCAAAGATCGAATTGGACCATCGGTATTGAGTTTTACAGTACCATCGTAAGTACCCATTTTTGTTTGGTATTCGAAGGCGATCTGTTCAGAACATTCCCAAACCCAGAGGTTAGCTTCGGATGGAGGTTGTTTGGACTGTTGATTGGACTGTTGAGCTGGAACTGGTTCAACTGGTGTCGATGTTGCATAGACTGGATAAATTGGAGCTAATTCAACAGGTTGTTTAGGACCTCCCGGGAGATGCCGAGGTTGTTGAGCACCATGGTGCTCAACAACTCGAGGACCTTCAATAAGACGGTTCGTCTTATCGAAGATGCCGAGGTTGTTCAGCGCCGTGCGCTGAACAACTCGAGGACTGGGTTCCACAATCTCCGGGGTCGATATCAGTGGTGTTGGGGGTTTTATATCCTCCGACGTTAATATCATCGACCCTAATGAAAGTGTTGTTAATATTCCATAATGTTCTATTAATAAATCAAATGTGTTATTGCAGGGATCAATAATCGCTTGAGCAGTACTCACATCTGTGTATGTATTTTTGGCTGGCTGAACTCTATCCATGGCATATACTACGAGCTTCTGTTCAGTCTTGCTAAACAATGGTACACACGGAAGGTTTTGTCGCATAGACTCAGTAACTTCACAACTATATATCTCATGCCAGCCTACCAATAATTCGTATGTCTTGATATCAGGATAAATCGCCATAAAAGTATTTTGATCTAATGCTTTGTGGTGTAATTTAATCAACAAGAAGTTTTTCCATTGATTGTGACATACTGTCATCAGTAAAGGGTAAACATACGTGGCACAAAAAGCAGTCGCGAGGTTCGTGCAAACAGTTTGTTCCACTGGCACTTCATAACTAGTGACCAGAGCTAATGTTTTCATATCGTACGAACTCACTCGAATACGTCCGTTATGATAGTATGGACCAACATATTTAGATAAAGACAAGGAAGAACTGATGGCTTCTATCGTGACAATTTGGTCGTTTATAACATAAAACAACATAGTTAACGCATCAGAATGATATGTCGCTCCTTTGTCCTTCCGCATGACAAATAGATTTGACTTATCAGTTGACGACGCTGGATTTATGTAAAGAAATCCCTGATGATCATTTGGATACTCATTTGAGATTTGTCCTAGATTCTTCGTATCGGTGTTAAACAAGTCAAATGTTGTATATTTTCGGATCAAGAGAATTTTATCCGTCAAGTAATAATGATCACCTCCACTGATTTGAAGCGGTAACTTGGTCATGTATTGAGATATTGAGATAGTTAGATTATTTAATTGATTTGATACTGTAGGTATTCGAGATTTCAATTTTTTAGGTTCATATAAAAAATTGGTTCTCCCTAAAGAATCGTCTAATTTTTTCTACGAATCTATTGATTCATATAAAAAATTGGTTCTCCCTAAAGAATCGTCTAATTTTTTCTACGAATCTATCGATTCATAGAAAAAATTGAAAAAATGAACTCATTGAAGGACCCGCTTAAGAGGTAGATAGTTATTCATTACATTTGCCTGTCGCAATATTTCTGATCCCAATGGCCGCGCTTTCAGTACCTCCAAGCTCCAGTAATCAAAATGGATTCTGTCAAGTGTCTCCAACGCCAGTTGACAAAAGTGGACTTCATCCACTGTCAAACTGCTCCGAAACTCAAATGGAAAGTACACCAAATCAATTTCATCCAATAAATGCGGATTATTTTTTGTACTCAAGCGCAAAAGAGAACAGCAACAATAAGTCTAAATATGACACCTTTTTATTACATCGTAGAACGATGATTTACACTCGTCTCACTACTTACTTGAACGAAGACTGGCGTGTGGCTCCAATTTGTTGGAATCCGGCAGATCCAACGAAAATGATTGGGTATCGCTATAATGTGCCGGATGGTTTTCAATGTCTCTGGCTAAACCAGGACAAAGTGGTAATTCTCAAATACATCAATGAGAGTTCCGGTCCACGTTTTGTGTGTGTCTCTTACATCTTGACTGAAGATAAATTGACACCTGAATTAACTGTCCAATTTACATGTCCTTTATCGGATGGATGTATGATGTCTCACATGAGTCTTACGCAAACACAACTTCAACATGTTTTTGTCTTGAATATTTGTATGAGTTCAGTGGACAAAACGAAGACATTTATCATAGATTTTAATGTTTTGAAGTATACGCAACTTCCTGGTCAGTTGAAAGAAATGGATTGCAATACTGTTTCGGGAAACCGTGAATTACCCTTGGTGCGAAACCCATATGGAGACTGTACTTATCTCAAATTCTTTAAAGATGATTTGGAGAATGTAGTTCCCATTGTGGACTCTGGCAACAAAGTTACATACTTATTCGATTTGGTACAATGGACTGCTGCTTCTTATGCAGGTGTTTTGCGACTCGGCTATGATTATTTTACTGAATCGTGCTACTTCATTTTCGTGGCCGGCGCATCAACCAAGGCATTCGTAAGCCCATGTCCCGATAAATTATGTTGGAATATCAAGCTAGTAGAAAGTAAAATCCACATCACCGCATACAGTGCGAATCATGTGGCCGAATATGAAGGAGTTGTTGCGTCAGCTCATCTCAAAACTGGTGAATCCATTGACAAATTGTTCAAAAAAATGGAGGACGCGATGTCACGCAAATTTTTGGATGTGGTCTATACTTATTCTTTCGATAAGGAGAATAATTTAATCCTAGAGATTAACATTAAACAGCGTTATGATCCCGAGATTATCAAAATTGCCTTAACTAAAAAACCAATTGACAATGAATTGGAAAACGTAAAGAAACGCGTGACTATTTTGGAAAACAGACATAACTAAAAGGTTAGATTCAAATGATTTAATGATTTACATCAAATCATTTGAACTCAGACACAAAAAAAATTGAAAAAATGAACATATTGAGATCCTACAATAAATATTCGAAAATAACTTACTTTCACTAACTACCTATGGATTCTACAGCCTCTACCAAATCGACTGCAGCTGCTCCAATAACTGCTCCGTCAACTCCGCCAGTCTCAACACTTCTTTCGAGTGTGTTATCTAGTAGCAAAACCATCGCCACCAATCTTGTGTTGTGCAGACCACTAAACGGCCCATACTTTTTGTGTCTGGATTCGAATGGAAGTAGTCTTGGCAGTTACTTGTTCAATTCTCAGACAGGTACCAAGACCGAGCTTCCGGCTGGGTTGTCTTCCAATTCTGATTTCTTAGTTTGGTTCCCCAATCATGTCGGAAAACAAACTGACATATGTAATGGTGGCGATAAGCATGTTACTGGTTATGTTTACCAAGACTGTTTATTTACCTTCACCGTAACAAAAGCACTGACTCCAGCTACAGAAAGGGTATCATCTTACTATCATGGAGTTAATATTCTTATGGAAAAATATGCTCTTACTGACACCAAATCTACTCTCACTCATCCATTCCGGCAATTGGTTTCGAAAAGCTTTCCCGGTCATGCGTTAGCTCTATGTGCCATGGTACAAACTCAAGAACCTTCCGTGTTGGCTTTACGTTTAAACTGGAATCATGGAACAAATGGTACCACCAGCGAACTCCACACGATAATATGGGATTTAGAGAAGAGGAGAACCCCCGATTCATTCACCGGATCCCTGGCTAGACTCGAGATGTCACCCGATAAATATATTAATACTGATTTCAAAGTAACACCGATTCAATCTTTTACCAGAGAAGCGCAATTCAATTATTTGAAAGATTTGTCTATTATCCCCATTGTTGATACAGCAAGCAACAAATCAGTTTTGGTTGATTTGTTCACCCTTGAAATAACTCAACTCGAAGGTACTCTTTCTTTGAATCACAATCCACTCGATGACACCTACTACTTCGTCCATTTAGATGGCAAATCAGCTAAGTTGATTACCAACTTACCCAAACTGTGTGACGTCTTGAGTGATCTACCCGGACTTATCGAAAAACCTAATTTCATCTTTAATATCAAGCGTGAAGAAAAGCAGATTCGTCTGACTGCATGCAGATCCGATAACTTGGAAGAATACGAAACTGTTATCCAAAACGATGAACAAAACTTCATTTATACCAAGATCTCCGATGCCCTGAACAAAACTTCTCCCGAAGCTACTTACACTTATGCCAAAACCAGTGAAAATTCTAAGCCGAAACTTGTTCTAACTATTGACATAAACGTCAAGTATCTCAAAGAACTTATAACATACACCCTGGAAAAGAAAACCATTGAAACGGCGGAATTGACTGATCGATTGATTTCAGGCTTGTACAAGAAGTTGGGTTACGAAGCGAACTATTAATGGGCTTCCTGACATCAAATCTGAGAATTTTTCATCATAATTTGATAATTATGACGAAAAAATAACTTATGTACCGACTGTCCGAAATTCGAGTTGAGTCTCAACGACGACCTCTGGAAATAATTTATGCATGATATCAACTACATGATTAGCTACACATTGTTCGTAAACATAAGATAATTCGTGAATTACCTTACACGGATACCGAATGATCCAGATACGGTCCAAATTAGGAGCGCTTACAATCACATATGCCAGATACTTCTGAAGATTTCGCCAGACGGCCCATTCGGCTAGTTCAATAGGTAAATCTGGCGAATCTTTTGTCCAGCTGCACAAATTGCCCCGTTCAGATTTAACTTCTCCATTCAGACATTGAATTAACAATCCCAAATCTTTCGTAGGTAGTTCATCATAAGACGTATGATTTCCATAGTAATCACACACATCAGATCTAAACTTAATTTTGAAACCATCTGTATTGATGAAACCTGTAGTATATCTCCCAATCCAACGACTAGGTTGATATTTTTTAGTTGGACACACACACATAGTTAAACCCTGACTCACACACTGATCACAAATTCCAGAAAAATCACAAACAATGTGTTTGGTTTCCATGTAGCGTTTATAAACATCACGATAAGTTTGGTTGGTTTTTTTGATAAGGATTTGTTTTTCAAACTGATCATTTATCTGATCGCAATAATGACTCCAAATCAACTGACTGTTTTGAAAAATAAAATTAAATGTCATACATGTGCTAGCCAATTGGTTAGCCGTTGGCAAATCACACACTTTGAATATTTCGACTAAATTTTCAACTGGACTGCAGGTTAAATCTGCAGTCGACTGTTCTTCCAGAACTGGCCAGGTGTCCATTTTGAGTTTATTATATATACACATGACATACTTTAGTTAAAATAATCGAATGTGAATAAAAAAATTGAAAAAAATATCACTTTATTAATAGATTTGAGTGTAATTTGATAGTATGATTCATTTAATCACGCATAACATCTGCACTAATATACTTCTATGAAACGACCAATTCATAACACAGATTCCACTATCAATCAATCCAATTCCAATATAGGATCTGTGATCAATCCACCAGTCGCCAAAAAAATCAAAACAGAATCTGCCAACACGGATCCTTCCTCCAATGTTACAAATTCATTCTTCGACTTTCATTACAGACCGAGCGCTTTTAAACCAGTCGTGGGAACCAATTTTAGTTTTATGAAATCCATCCCTAATGAGGAGCCAGTGACAAGTGGGGGCCCTTCTCGTTTGCATCCAAAGGGTCTTCCACCACAAATGGGGAGTTCTTTTCATTCGGGAATGAGGAGTCCGTGACAAGTGGGGGGCCCTTCTCGTTTGCATCCAAAGGATCTATCACGAGTGAAGAGCCATTCACATTCAAAGAGTCTCCAGCGACCATAATTACTCCATCAAATCCCCCACAAGCCTCGCGATTCGGCCCAGCTCCCATCCAACCTCCATCTCAACCTCCATCCCAACCTCCATCCCAACCTCCATCCCAACCTCCATCTCAACCAGCATTTCCTTCTAATTTAAATAAAATATCGATACCTTTTTTGATGGAACTTATGAAGTATCCACATCATGTGCAATGTCATATTACTGCAGAGAAGAAGGCAGAAATCAAAACTAAGTTAGGAATTCATTTTGAAAGCATGTTGGAATTAATGGTTAGATCAGCGTCATTAATTTCATCTTGGCTGACCCCAACTTGTCCTACTAGTGTAAAAACCTGGATTGACACATTGACTGTGTATTTTACAACCAGATATCAAATCATTGTTAATCAAACAGTGAACCTTGAAAATAGTATTTACGTTGATCATATTCGTGAAATTATTATGTATATCATTATCGAGATACATAAAATTCAAACAACAAAATCAGAATTGCTTCCACTGTCTGTTTCTATTATGAATTCACAATTACTTTATTATTTTGGACAGTTGGATTACATTTTGAAATTGGCATCGATGTATAAACAAATACTTCAACCAGACACATTTCCTTCAGTAGCTTTGGGTACCCCCGAAAATAACCAAATAATGAAAACAGAGAAATCGATTGTGAAACCAATTGCGAAATCTGTAGAGAAACCTGTAGAGAAACCAATTGAGAAACCTGTAGAGAAATCAATCGCGAAACCTGTAGAGAAACCTGTAGAGAAACCAATTGCGAAACCTGTAGAGAAACCTGTAGAGAAACCAATTGCGATACCAACCGAGAAATCTATAAAGAAACTCGTGAATAAACCCGATGATCAATCCCATCCGATCGTGTCTGAATATGACATCCGTATCAAAATTCCACCGAACATCACCAAACCGCAATCTACCACTTCCGTGGCGAATGACTTTCTTAAAAAGACCTTTTGTCCACGACAAACATGTCAACGAGATGGAACAATACATTCAACGAGAGATTGCCCAAGACAAAATATCTACTGCAGAATCTGTGATGGACATTTGGGTCATTACACCTCTGAATGCGGATACAGATGTCCTAGCAGCATCTGCGAAAAACATCGAATCTATCATTCTAAAGGAGAGTGTCCCAGAAAGAATAGTACATGTAATATCTGTAAGAAATATGCTGATCATTTTGTATCAGAATGTAAACATAGATGTGCAAGTAGTATTTGTGATGAGGATGAAAATTATCACTCTACAGAAGGATGTCTTCGAAGAGATGCCAAATGTAATATTTGTAACAGAATCGCAGATCATTATTCATCGGAATGTAAATTTTTATGCAAGGTTCCATTATGTGTAAATGGATACTCAAGTCACAAATTTGATCCAAATATTTGCAGAATGAACATTTTTAAAAATTCGAACGAATCTGATACAATTAGACTCGAAGGAGGCATGGCAGAAGCCACACCAAAATCGGGTATCAAACTTAGAATCAAACCAACCGCACAGACATAACCCAGCACTAAAAAACTAAATTAAGTCATGCAACCGTGCGATAATTTTTGATGAAATAATTTACTGAAATTATTTCATCAAACTTAAATCTCCACAGTAAAACCTAGTGATTTTAATTTGTCTAGTTTTTTTATTGTGTGTTGACACATTACCAAAAGCACAAGAAAATCATCTTTAGACAGTAGTTGTGTTAGACTTAGACCTGTTTTATTTACCAAAGCCAAATACGTACTTTTTAATTTAATTATACATCGCAAGAAACTTCTTTGGCGAGTTTTGTCATTCATAAAGATATATCCTCCTGATTCTGCTTCTGTTATGACTCGTTCAATAGATTTGAGGATCCAATCATAATGTCCGAATTTAAAGTATGAACCAAGTTCTGAGTCGGATCGTAAATAGGAAACGATCGCTTTGATCGTTAAGGTCGTTGCGATGTAATGTTCATAAAAGAATCCAACAGGAGTTGGAGGTGAGTTTTTTTGTATTTGACACTTGGCCAAAGAATTGAGCGGATCTGGCCCAAATCTGATATGATGTTTTCGGACTGTTCTATCCATCAAACATAATCCTAATGGAATACAAAACTGATTATTTGAAAAATAAATTTTCATATGGTCTATCAAGTTGTCTGTAGTAATCACATGAATTGGGTCTTGATAACATTCTATCAAACTAATTCTGACTTTGGGTCCAATCCATCGACGAATCAGTGATAACAAGTTAGCTGATTTCTTTCCCGGATTCGTCCAATTGGCAGGACCAGTTGGGCCAGTAGCACCAGTTGGACCTCTCGCACCAGTTGGGCCAGTAGCACCAGTGAGATTAGGTACACCAATGAATACGGAATTGGGTATGGACTGCACGTGTTCGGGTGCCATTCCAATCTGAACGGAAGGCGATTGATTACCTAATATAGATCCAGATGTCATCCATGTTGACGACCAACTATTATGTGCAGTCAGTACAGAATTTCCGCCCGATACAGTATTTCCATTTCCAATAGCTATCGAATGAATTCCGGTGGCTATTGAATCAATTCCCACACTCGGCTGTGGAGGACTAGGTACCACATAATAATATTTGGGGTAACTTTCAAATCCCGCTAAATGAAGATAATCTTGAAACGGTGATGAGATATCAAACCAATCTCTTGACCCGAAATATATTTTGAGTGATAATTTTTCAATCGAATCATTTGTCAAACATCGCAACAAATCGCTCCCTGCAATGATACCACCATTTCGATTGATCCATTTGAAAAATGTCATAACATCTAAACCGGAGATTCTCGAGTCCGACAGACATTTGGTTAGGTTTGTGATGCCGATAGCCAAGATAATCATATCTGTAATTTCTGGAGGAACTACTTGACTCAATGCCACGTATAAATCCATGATATGTATTGGTAGTGATTATGACTTTATATTTCGGGATGGCGATTATTTGTCAAATTTTTGGTTCACACCGAAAAAAATTGAACTTTCTAATTCATAGCAGAATCTTTATATATATTAAAACAGTACTTACACATGTCCAGCAAACTAATTGTTGTGCCATCAAACACTTTTTCCGTTAATAGTATTGCATCCAATTGTAACATCGATGATTACGTCGATATAATCAACCACAGCATTAATGTCAAAAAGTACCTCGCATCCGAATCTGTTCAAAGAGGTGATGTCATCCACTTCAAAGCATTCGGCTCTCACAAAGGTGATGGGAAGTTGATTTCGAATGGTAAGTATTTCATTCCATTAGATACTGACTACGATCCCTATGGAACAGTTCCATCTGACTTCACACTGGAAGACTTCAATAACAACAAATACTATTTCGTTAACGCTCTTGAACACAATTGCATCGTTCGTTTGAAAGGATCGGAATACCAAATCGTGGCCAAATGGCAAATTCCGTTGAAGAACTTGTACTTGTATGAAATCAAACACAATACTAACGAAACCATTTGGTATGTTTTGACATCAATTAAGTCCAAAATCAAGTTTCAAGATGCCTTAACCAAAGGAGTGTTTCAATGCCAAACTGAGTCAAAGTACATGAAACTTGTTTGGAATCTGGCGAATCCCGAGCACATTTTGTATGGATTGGATCTTTTGTAGAATTTTGGACCTTTTATAGAATTATTGATTCTCAACAATTCTATGAAATATGCCAACCGGCTCGATCTATTTAATCCGAACAACATGATATTTTCTTTGGATCTGATAATGGTTCTGGATTTAATATTATCATATTATTCTCACAGGCTGTCCCAATGTATCTATTTGAACATTTGCACAGATTGCATCCGATTGTTGTCAACTCAGATGTTCCCAATGGATTAGTCGTTTGAATAAAATAATCTTTTCCGGCAATAAATAAATTTCCTGTTGTGGCATATCCTAGAAAATCGACTAATGCATTACTTCCTTGAATATCTTTCACTATTCCTATTACTCTGGATGACCTTGCTTCATTGGCTAATTTCCCAATAAAAAATTGAGTACCTATTCCAGTTCGTCCAGTCATATCAGCTGTAGGGCCAAGATTACCAGCATTGTAATATTTCGGAAAAGTATTAAATGCTCCATATCCGGCCACATAGATATTACCATAATTATCGGTTTGTACAATCGGATATAAATCCTGAGCACTCGAATCAATAGCAGCATTCCATATCCATTTCCCGTCGGAGCTTATTTTTCCAATAAAAATTTCAGTAAAAACTCCAACCCTTCCAGTCATATCTGCAGTTGGTCCGGTATTTCCAGCATTATAATACGTAGGAGATGTGCCAGCGGAACCGTATCCGGAAGCATACACATTTCCACAATTATCAGTAGTTATTGATGAAATAGAATAAAAAATATTACTATTGATACTGGCATTCCATTTCCACTCTCCGTCAAAACTTAATTTTCCAATAAAAAATTGAGAAACCGCAGCAGTTCGTCCGATCATGTCTGGAGTTGGCCCTGTGTTACCCGCATTATAATAGTTTGGTGGTCCATTTGGAGGTATAAATCCAGTTACATATAAAGTTTTATATCCATCGGTTGTTATTGTTGGATTCAAGTCGTCTCCATTTGAATCTACAGTAGCATTCCATATCCATATTCCTGCAGAACTTAACTTTCCCACAAAAATCTGCGTGTTAACACCAGTTCTGCCGGTCAGATCCGCAGTTGGTCCGGTATTACCGGCATTATAATATTTTGGAACAGTATTCGCGGCGCCATATCCTGCAATATATAAATTCCCACAGTTATCCGTAGTAATGGACGGAATCAAATCATAATTACTCGAATCGATACTGGCATTCCATTTCCATATTCCTTCTGAATTTATTTTTCCAATGAAAATTTGTTGCAGAATTCCGGTTCTTCCACTCATATCAGCGGTTGGTCCTGTATTGCCGGCATTATAATACTTAGGGAAGGTATTAAGTGCTCCATATCCCGCAATGTAAATATTTCCACATCTATCCGTGGTTATCGAAGAGTTAAAATCATTATCACTTGAATCAACACTAGCGTTCCACAACCATATTCCGTCAGCATTCAGCTTGCCAAGAAAAACTTGATTATTAACACCAGTTCTTCCAACCATATCTGCGGTTGGTCCCACATTACCTGCATTATAATAGTTTGGGAAAGTATTTGATGCTCCATATCCTGATACATAAATATTGCCACAATAATCCGTAGTTATCGATGGAATCAAGGCATTACCATTGTCGCCTGTATCAATGCTCGCGTTCCATAACCATTGACCGGCGCTACTTATTTTTCCAATAAAAATTTGATCAAAATGTCCCGTTCGTCCAGTCATATCGGCTGGTAATGTTGTATTTCCCGCATTATAATAATTTGGGAAAGTGTTAAATGCTCCATATCCTGCGACATATATATTCCCGCAATTATCAATGGCCAGTGCGGTACCATTGGAGTTACTACTCGAATCAATACTTGCATTCCATTTCCAATCTTCAATCACTAATTTACTCACAAACGAACCATTTGATGACGATCCCATGGTTACAATGTCATTTATATTGAGCGGACCCACATATGGAATTGGTCCACAGGACAGAGATGGGCCTATCGGACCAGTTGGACCAGTTGGACCAGTTGAACCAGTCGGGCCTCTGAGTCCTCGCGGTCCCATTGGTCCCATAACACTTAAATCAATTGGTTTTTTACTTGGACAAGATGATTTGTTCTGATCCACGATGCAAATTTTCTTTTGTGGACAACTAGTATTAATATCTTTAGCTTTTGGTTCAGGCGATTGACATGATGCCGGAAATTCTCGAGCACTACGGGCTCGAGAATTTGCGCATGTTGTCGGAACCGCTGGTTTCACAACATCCGGACTGGGGGTTGGTGTTGACCTCCAACGTTGGACCTGTGAAGTCGCACTCGGAACAGACGTTATGGGTGCAGATTTCCAACGAGGTTTGGGGGCATGTGTTGTTGTTACATTATTTTTATTATAATTGACATGCGGAGCTTTTTTATATTTTCTATGAAGCCTATGAATCATACATAAACTTTGTTCGGCAATTGACATTGTCTATACATGTAGATACGTGAATTATTTTGGTAATTATGGAAATAGCCAAATCTATGCGGACAATTTATGATGATCAATATCCTTTAGAATTGATTGATACCTTGGTCCAAACCTATACCAATACCGGACTTTATCTCAAGGTCAAGACGCAAATGGAATGATTTTTTGAAAAAATTGAAAAATGAAGTGTTACATCAACTCAATGAATTGCCAAATATCATACACTGACAGAATGCAACTCATTATCTTTTTCGCTGTACTACTTTTAACCATCGCAACCGGAACCTCTGCCCCCATACCAAAACCAGTTTCAAGAACAAACTGCACAGGAGACTATTCTTGTGCGAGTATTGAGTGCTCTCAGGGCGACGGATCCATTTGCTGTCCAGTCGGCCAAATGGCATCATGTACTTGCTATGTGTGGGGCGCACCCAATTGTGTTTGTCGAAGTTTGAACTCAGATGTGAGAGCCGCATGTCTTGATATCGTATGCACTTACGATAGTGGTCGAATCTGTTGTCCTGTCCTGAAAATGGCAAAATGTCAATGTTTAAGTACAGGTGATTCATTTTGTTATTGTTTATGAAAAAATATTATTGATTCATTGACAATGAATCAGTACTATTCATAAAAATTGTTTATACGCGTTACCCAACAACAATGGAATACTAAGTCTTTGTTCCGCGGGTAAGTGTTCTTTATCAAAGTTATCAAACCATGCAAGAATTTTTAAACATAGGTGTTTACAGTCCGATAAATATAATTCCTCCACAAAGAACGACGAATACTTCATCTCTTTAACAGTCGGGTCACAGTACATGGTTTGACGTATGAAATCGGTTTTTGATTCCAATTGTGGTTGTGTGTTCGACTTTAGCTTTAGTTTTACTTCTGGCCATAACATAATTTCCATATATTTTCTATTATGTTTATTCGTTATGATAATTTTGGAATTGTCGTCGTTTTCTTCATATTTTATAAAAACTGGCGAAAACAAATCATGTTGTTCCATATCTTGCATGATGTGACTATGGATCAAATATTTTGTCTCGATTGATCGTATTACACCAGGTTCATTAAACAAAATCTGTTTCGTTATTTCTGCACAAAAATAATATTCGCGATATGTTCGCTGGATCCAATCGGATAAATGTTCGTACCGGTTATCTAACAGTTTAAGGAATGTCTTGGATACGAAATATAATGGGAGTAATGGGTAACATCTCATAATTCGATCCCATATTTCTAGTGGGAAAATGACAATTGTCTCCATTGAGGGATTTATTATGTTAAGTGTGTAGAGAGGATTTTTGCAGATGCGGATTGGATATCAATTTTTTAAATATCCGACAATTATGTACTAGGTATCAACATGTACAATTGATCATTTGGTTTGATTATTTTCCAGTTGTCTTATTTTCTTCTCCATACCTTTAATTATATAGTTCTTGTACCTGTATAATATGAATTCAATTTCAATGAAATAATCTTGTACAACAGGACCCATTGAAGATTTGGTTGACATACATAATCGTTTGGCAGCGTTTGGTGTTAAAATATACTTTTTAATATTATGCCCTCCTCTACCTTTTTTATTTTTGATAGTGGTTATTATGTAATCAATATCTTTCCGATAACTACGTTTCACAGTAGCAACAAAATTATGTCTATTTTTAATTTTGAGCCATTTACAGAGAATATCTCCATCAATTAGAAATTCATCATATTTATCAATAAAATCTTCCTTTAGAATGTCATAGAAATCATATATAAATCGAGCATTGACAGTGCTATATTTCGCTAAAAATGTTGCAAATTTCATTATACAATTACTATATATATTTTTTGGTCACCCCCTATCCATACACCAATCAAAATTTAAGGGAGCGCGTCCATTTTTAGATGGCTGAAAACATGGTAATATGTATTACCCGAACGATTGTTCGGCTAATAGCTTGGCAGAGCCAAGGTATTACTTTATTGTAATTACAAGCCAAAATAATTGACAAACCAAACCGCTAAACTCTCACATCTAAAAATCAAATATAACTCATTTGACATTCCATCCACAGACAAATGTCATCATACACTATCTATAATTTTGGATGTATTCGATGTATTCAATGTAAGAAATGTTTGGCTTTGTGTATGGACAACTACAGACGTTATTCGCCATATATGGAAAAATGTACTTTTTGTCGCATTGATCCACAAGAGAACAAGAACTTGTCAAATAATATAGATGACGACTCGTCCGATAGTGGCCCCGGTGGAATTGTTTGGCCAGGTTTTCCGTCGAAACATTTCGAAGAAGTTGACGTTGATAATATTCTTGCAAACCAGTCACCAATACGTAAGACTGTGTACAAATCTACACCATTTGTATCCGATTATGATGAGTATATCCAAACAGAAAATTGGCTCAGTCTTTGGGATAATAAATATACACGCCCATTTTTCATCCGATGTTTAGATGAAGCAGCTGACTTGAAATCACGACTAGATAATTTCCTCAGAATCGAAAATGAAATTAATCAAATACTTCAATCAATTCGAACCAATGCGAAAATAATATACTTTAGTTCGAAAAAAATTCGGCACCGCAACATAAAATATCATCAAACCGCAATATTTGATTGCGAACCAATCGCCATTGCCAAATCCGTCCCATTTCATTACTATGTATTATTAACTCGAAGTGACGCGGCAGAAACAGATGAATGGTTCCCAGATGATCATATGTGCATGTCATATTCAAAAAACATAACCGTCTTCTGGTCGCAGAAAATCCCTTCACCAATCCATGATGCTATTCAACATGATTATCATAAAATACGCATTAATCTTATCCAACTGGTGTGTTCCATAGATAAAATATATGACGATCAGTTTCCGACAGAGATTATTGAAATATTGGTCCAATATTATCGTCATGCCATAATCTATTTCGAAGTTAACTCACGTATCAAAACAATTATTAGTTTTGATACGACACCAAGCTTAATTACGGAATCTGGATTGAGTTCGGTGTGTTCAATCTTGTGAGGAGAATTGTATATCTTTTTTGCGCGAATCTGTTAATTCGCACAAAAAATTGAACCAATTTATCAGCTGTGAATCTCATTCCGAATACCTCATTTCAAAAGCACCTTTAATGGACACCTCTTCAAACCAGCCATCCAAATCTATACCCAAATTTCAGTTTCATCATTTCAATATCTGTCTCGAATGCAAGTGTTCTTATATATCAAACATAACGGAACATCAGTTGTGTATTTTTTGTTGTAATGGTAACAACGGCTCACTATTTTATGACAAGAAAGGGATTCCCAGTCGAATCACTTGGTCTGGTTTAAATACTTTGTCAAATGCCGTGTCTAGAGATCGAACTCTGTGTGTGCCACCTATCAAAATGCATTATCGATCATACAGAGTGGCTTCTACGAATATATCTGACGATTGGTTAGATTTGTTAGGATTCAAACGATTGAGGCATTCGACACCTTGGTCTTCTCTCACTTATGATTCAGAATACCTGCCTTTAATAGTCAGGTGTTTGGATGATGATGATTTATCCAGACGTATTGGTATAACTGCTATGCGAGCGCATGGACTCGAAAATGAGATAAATAAACTAATTAAATCTATTTATACCAACGCTGAATTGATCTATTTCAACAAAGGTTTTCTGCGTTTGGGTTCGAAGTCTACCAATAAAACTTGCGAATTCCAATCTAAGAACGCCGATATCGGGAGTTACATTGTTCATACCAAAGATATTGATAATTTATTGGGCAAATGGGCCATTTTTCATTGTCGAATCCCAATGACGGATACAGAAGTTCTTCCAGAAACTACTGCTATGACCGACTACTATGTTTTATTATGGGAACATGTGGAACCTGGTTGCTCAGTTGGTTATTTTGTTATGTCCTATTCGAAAAACCTGGCCAGTTTTTGGTCACAACCAGTTCCCGGGTTTTGGGCGAGGACTATCCAGTGGGAATACGAAAATGTTATCTACGACATTGTTCTAATCTGTCAATCTATTAAGATCCAATACAAAAGTGAATTTCCACCAGATCTGTTGGATGTCTTGACACAGATATATTTGAATGTCACGTTGTATCGTCAAGTGGATTCTTACGTAGAAAATAGAATCGCCCAAAACTTTAGGTCTTTTTGGGATTCTGAATCAGAAAAACGAAAGAGAGAACAAGAGATTAGGTTAGACAGAAAGAATTGGTTAAAAAGGCGGAAACAACAATGAGAATTGTGACGCAATTTTTTAATATGATTATTTGATCATATCAAAAAATTGATAATTCATTCGATTGGGTGTTTCATTATGTATTTCGAACAATTAATTCCAATGAACATATGACTCATCGCTGTTTTGCTAATTTTTTTAATTGTTCTCATTGTGGAATGAATTGTGTTCAAAATTACAAATCTGTCTGGCCTATCTGCCTGACATGTGATGATGTTCCGCTACGTAGTTTTGTACATGAATTTCAATCTGGAATTTATTTCGGAATTACTTGTCCATATCCCGACAAAAACTGGTTCAGGGTGTTGAACTTTCATTGTTCTAATTTGTTTTATACTAATCTCACGATTAAATGTATCGATGGGTAGGTACTAGTACCTTGAATTCTTTATATTTCTTTATAAAATAGCATGAAAATATTCAATATTTTTATGCTATTTAATATGTATTGTTTACTAATTTTGTATATTTTGTAACTTGTGATATTTCCTCGTCCCATTTATTTTCGCTACAAATACATTCATTATTGCTAACACGTCTTCCACTAATTCTTCCTTTGGTTCTTTTTTATATATTGTTTACTATTATTATTTCTCCATTTGAATATTTTTTCAATATTCTTTCAATCAATTCAAACCCAAATCGTGTCAATCTATCTTTATGTGTAACAACTAGTTGTCCTATCCGTCCTTGAATCGCTAAATCTAATATTGTATTCAAGCCCTGACGATTCATATTCACTCCTGACTATATATCTCTAATAATTCTATGTTTCGGACAATGCTTCTTCATGTATTTGATCTGTCGTTCCAAATCATCTTTCTGACCATGAGAAGAAACGCGGACATAACATATATCAATCTTATTTTCATCATTGTTCACATCTTCATGTTCTTTCAAATAAGAATTAATATCATAAAATCTTTTACCCCCTTTTGTTCGTATAGTTTTTATCCAACCTTTGTCATCCCATTGATACAAAGTTCTTTGATGCACGTCTTGCGTGCGAATGGGCACGCCCTCGTGCCCAAGAGGTACTCCCAAGATCTTACTGGCCTCTTTCCCACATATCTCTTTGTGGTCTTAGACATTTTGCGGTATATATAATTAGTTTGAATGACTCTTAACCATATAAAGACACAGTTCTCTTTAGAATTTATACATGCGCAAAAAAAAGAGAAATAGAATCATATATGTCCCCAATAATTATATTGGAGTAACAGAATGGATTCCGCCCGCTGATAAACAAATGTCAGATCTCTCTACAAATAGTTGGTATGATTGTAAAGTATACGAAAATCCAGTTCAGACCGAAGATCCAATATGTTTCGAAAACGCTCCAATTATACCCAAAGAATCATTTAAACAACAACTAAAAACAATTAAGAGAAGAAAACAAAATAAAGATCCCGTGTTTTTAGCTTGTGACAAAATTCGAATTTACCCTACACTTAGTCAAAGAAAGACCCTCCAAAAGTGGTTCAATGCATTTGCTGATATGTTCAATTTCACTATTCATTATTTGAGATCCAAGATTAAAAAAAGTCAACTCAATTTTACTACCGAAGGGTTCGAATATTTGAAAGCCGCTAAGAAAATAGCTAATTTTGAATCCGTACGGCAGATTTTATATGACCATAAAAAAGCCATTATGGATTCGATGGAAATCAATACAATCCCTAGTCATATCCTAGATGAAGCCATTGCTCAAGCGGTTTCTAATTACAAATCTTGTCTCACCAATTTTCAAAATGGTAATATTAAGAAGTTTCGTATCAGAGAATGGTCAAAAGATCGTCAAAGAAAGATTATCAAAATGGAACCAAATTACATTCGAAATGGTACATTTTGTCCGACTATTTTTCCAAAAATGGCAGCTTCCAAAGACCTAACAGATATAGATCGAACTGTCACTCTACAATATAATTCTAGGACGAAGAAATACATTATGTTTGTTCCAAGAGAAATTGAGTCTAAAATCATGCCCAAGGTAGCAGTCGATTGCGGAATTGATTTAGGAGCCAGATCATTCGCTACAGTTTACTCACATAATTTTACTATGGCGATTGCAAATGATCCGTTCAAGAAGATCAAAATTGACAAATATCATAAAAAAATCGATAAAATTCATGGACTTATGTCACTCCCTCTAGAAAATACTGTAGAAATAGTTTCTCATACAATCGAACGAGATGGTCATTTGATTGATAAACTTGAACCTATAATCGTAAGTAAATCTCCACTGAAGGATAAATTGAACAAATACAAACTAAAGAAAGGATTGAATAAATATCATCTAAAACTAAAAAATTTAATCCGTGATATGCATTATAAGGTATCGTATGATTTGGTGCATCGCTTTAATAGAATCTTTATAGGGAAGTTCAGTACCAAAGGAATTCTATCAAAGAATAATATGACCATTTCGAAAGCGACCAAAAGAATGATTGGTGTATTGAGTCCCTATAAATTTAGACAAATCCTTAAATATATGGGATATAAGTACGGATGCCAAGTCGTAGAAGTGGATGAGTATATGACAACAAAAACTTGTTCGAATTGTGGAAAGATAAATGATATAGGCGGATCAAAGGTATATAAATGCGAATGTGGAATGACCGCAGACAGAGACGAAAACTCAGCCAAAGATATAATGAAGAAAGGAATAGCGATAGAATTGGGATTCGATTCTGAAAGATTTGCAAAGATAACAAGACAACAATGCGAACAACGTATGATAGTGATAGAAGTATAGATGAATATAGGGGTAGTTTTTCCGTTTTCATGCCCTAAATGTATGTGTACGATTACCCTGGTTTCGAGGTATTGCACTTTGGGCCTGCGGTAATCCATTCTATGTAATAATGTATTCTACATAGTCACATAAAAAAGTTGATAACGTATTGTCGCATGACAAGAAATATCAACTTTTATTAAACGGTCACTAGAATTTCCTGCCAAGAACACAAATAACGAAATACTGGATCCACATGTGTTTATTACAACACTAGTCGAATCAATTCACACTGATGCGGAATTGATATATTTTCATATGGTAGAATTTCCAACTATGGCCATCTTCAAATCAAAAATCTTTTCAAAAGAGTATTTAATTCTATCATATGAGCAAAAAAATCTCAGCGGCGGATGCTCGCATTTCATCGCGTATTCACAAAATCCTGTTAAAATCTGGGCACATTTAGTGGGTGATTTTGTGCATGCTCCACTTCAACGACATTATCGAGAATTAATTGATCAAATGGCCTATGTTTGGTTAGCCATTGATGTGGCATATGACAAATGGTTTCCTTTGGAATTGATCCAACTTCTTCTCCAATGTTATTTGAATGCTTCACTTTATCGAAGGGTCAATTCATATGTTCAAGCTATCCGCATTTAGTTTTAACTTATCTAACACAAAAAAAATTGAAACAAAAATCAATAAATATATTAAATTTGGTTTCAAATCAACCAACTTATACTATGGCGACTACTACATCTTGTCAAATTAATACTATCACTTTAGATGTGGGTGGGACTTCTTTTAAGACCACTGTACAGACTCTAGAAAAGGCCCCCGTTATCAGAGATATGATACTGCAAATGATTGATTTATCCATGACCATTTTTTTGGATTGTGATTCAGAGGGATTCCAGCACATTTTGGAACATCTCCGATTTGAAAGCTACAAAGTTCCTCGGAAGTATTTGTATTTGTGTCAGGCGCTTGGTTTGCCAGAAACCGCGGTAGAAAATTATGTCAGTACAGATAGTCCGACAGGTCTGATAGGTCCTCAAGGTCCGATTGGTCCACCAGGCCCAATGGGTCTTTCGGCTCCTTCATGTCTCTACGGATCTCAAACCAAAGTGTCGGCAGATGTGGTTCCCTACAAGCAAACTCTAGAATATGCTCTCAACAAATTAGAATTGGACTTGGGTACTGACAAGTTAGTTCGAAAATCTTTCATCTTAATACAAAGGTTGTTTGACGATTCCCGTTTTACCACAGTTTTTGAAACAGATGCATTTGCAGAAGCTATATGTTATTTGCGTTCTAAGATATGTACTAACTGTTTTAATGGAATACAATTTGGTAACATCGTTCTAGAATTAAAAGATAAGGACTCTGCCTTTTCATATTGTTGGGTTGATTCAAAGGATTTAACCGACTTCGCAATCAGTGCCCAAACCAGATCAAACATCTATAAAATACATAAAATTGCTGGCAGGACCAATTTGTGCGCATTTCATAATACATATCTGAGCAAGTTTTTAGCCGTGATAGAGACTCATTCTTCCTGGCCCATTCTCAAGAAATTGGAATTTGAATTGGGAGATGAATAGTAATTTTTTATTGTCATTTCCAATAACAATAAAAAAATTGATTAATAATTCGTATACAGATACTTACTGTTCATCAAAATTTATCATGTATAATGCCTATGTTTCCAGTGTTATTAGATGTAGGTGGTACCATCTTTAAAACGGATCGAACTACCCTACAAAAATCACCATTTTTTGATAATCCAGAATTCTTTTCTGAGGCATGGCAACAAACACAAGATCCGAAACCAAGTCCTATTTTTGTTGATTGCGAACCAGAAGGATTTAGACATGTGCTGGAACACCTTCGATGTGAGAATTATTTGGTGCCTGTCAAGTATCGCTATCTGTGTGAACATTTTGGGTTGAGGGCGGATGCTTGCGAGACCCTCGTTTCCGAATACAAAAACACAATTGAATCCGCGGTTAATCATCTGGAGATTTATCTCAAAATGCCAGATGAGGATCCTATGAAAACATGCAAATTGTTTGGCTTAATCGACAGATTATTTTGTGACAGGCGTCTAACAGACGTTTTCAATAATGAAATCTTCATCGTGGCGGTTTCAAAACTCATTACCAATCAGAACTCAGCCAATCAATCCGATCCCAAAAAGAAAATGGAACAAATTCAAACGGGATACACAATCATCATCGATGACAAGACTGAATTCATTTCCAGAGGTTCCGAAAAAGCATCTGATTTGGTACTGACATGTTCTGAAAAGAGTTTGATTCATGACTTACACAAGATTTGTCTACGAGAACGTTTTGATTGGTTTATGGAGAATTATGTTCTGAAATTCATTCAAGTTTTGGAATCGACAAAGAACTGGAATATAATCAAAGAACTCCGGTTCGTGACAGAGGATTGAATAAAAAAATCTTCTAATTCTTTCTACGAATGTGCAATTCGTGGAAAAAATTGACAATCTAAACATATTGAAGATCCTCAAATAACTAATTCCAGTTTAATTTACACTTAGGTAATGACCACCACATCTACATCCCAATCTCCTCCCAAACCCGAAGTTTTTTTACTTGGATTGAAACAAGGCCCAGATCCCGTATCTGCAACTGCAACTGCGCCCGCCCCCGCCCCATACGACTACGCACACACTCTCGCAGAGGCTTTGGACAAACTGGAACAAATGTTAGGTACAAAAAATCACATGCTGTTCGATGCAGGCAGACAACCACATCAAAACATGCCCACTACTCGCAAAATGTTTCAAGTGGTGCGCCGACTGTACTTGGACCCAAGATTCACCACAGTCTTCGAATCTTATGCTTTTATTCAAATATTTCAACACTTGTTGGCTATGTTACGAGTGTATACCGAAAAAAGAGAGAACATACACGATGTATATCCAGGAACTCACCTCAGAAGAAATTAAAAAGCATCCTGAGCTATCTAAAATTGATCCCGAAACCAATCCTGGAGCATTCCTCCGAGCTTATGGTAAAAAAAACATTTTGCTCACGTTCCAAAAATCTGGAGAAGATCCCACTACTGCATTAGTTCCGGATTTCATTAATCCACTCGTCATGATGTTCCACCTTCACCCAGATTGGACCACTATGCAACACGAGAAGTTTGTAGTCGTGTAAAGGAAGTTATCACTTTTTAATAAAAAATTAATAACTACAATTAGTTTCATGCGTGGTAGCATAAATAGTGTAAGCGGTAAAAATTCCAAAAACAAATATTAAAATAATTCCCGCGGTTCTGTTGGACAGAATACCGTTATGACCCATCAAAACGACATCCAATGAATGATATGGATCGCTAGTTCCATATTCGGGGACTTCATAAATGAACATCACAAATAACAACAAAGCCACTACTGCAATGAAATTTCGGCTTCCGGGTGAATTAAACATTTCGCTAAAATTAGTGACGTGTGGATTTTCTCCTTGATATAATGTCTGAAGAAAAGTTGATGTGATGATTACTCCAATGACCAAAATGAACATAATAGTGACGGGTAGAATCGTCGCATCTGAAGTTCCAAACATTCTTTGAATATAAATCAGGATCAAAAGTATTATTGCCACAATAATCAAGAC
>Ga0207107_1061_pt1 | contig 23423 bp, 28 predicted proteins | sample Alteio_BWMinHeat_75_FD_153555 | JGI IMG/M metagenome (GOLD analysis project Ga0207107, IMG submission 153555) | Enriched cells from forest soil in Barre Woods Harvard Forest LTER site, Petersham, Massachusetts, United States -... | ecosystem: Environmental > Terrestrial > Soil > Temperate forest >... | reverse complement strand
TCTCCGGTCGAATGATTTTCTCCGCCACGTTTCGTATGGAATCTCCCCTGAGATCAGCACATCCCATTTCTGTCGCAGTTCAAAGACGCGCGCATCGCGCTTCGCGAAGAACCGTTTCCGATACGTCCTTCGAAGCAGAATGAAAGCGAGCAGGAGCCCGTCGGCCATGATGGCCGCAAAAATGGCCTTCAGCACAAAGGCTGCCGGGCCGACCCGCCACAATTTTTCAAAAATGGATTCCATAGCTAAACCCAAATGCAGTGTCCATTTTGTTCTGGGTGCGTTTCTGATAGGAGCCGTAACCGGTCACGTCCTGCCACGCGGTCATTTGAAATCGTAGTCCGCCGCCGTAGGTCTGTGATGCAAAGGCACCAATCTGATCCACCTGCCCGAAATCTTCCGTGCCGGCCGCAAAGAAAGCGCTTCCTGAGAGCCGTCTGGCGCCCCAGGCTGCCAGTGGAAATCCCAGGCGCGTGATACCTGAAGGGCGCCATTCGGCGCCTGCCCCGGAGAAGGCGCTGCGCGCACCCGTCGCTCCTACGGAGAGCATCCATTCGCGCGGCAGATACAAGATCGTGGTGCCGGTTAGAGCTAGAATTCGCGATGAGCGATACCAATACCAGTGCTGCCCGTAGACAATTTCGGTCCCGCGCAAGAAATTCGTCTCGCCGGTCTTCCACCCATGGTCCAGCTCAAAGAAAGCTTCGCTCTTTGGAATCACCCCGTTGTCGTGCCCGGTCGCGCCGCCAACGGTCAATGCTCCCCACCTCGGCTGGCGCCGGGTAATGCTTCCCACAAATTTTCCGGCCTCGGCGCCACCACGTTGATAAAAGCTGCCAGCAACACTCGTGGTCCAGTGCGGCGTCCATTTCGATACAAGGCTTGCCCACTCGCCACGATTTGCATCCGCAAAATTGAAAAGGTCGTTGTCCTGACCGAGTCGAAGTTCTTGTTTGGGCTCCGAGCGGAAAGACATCAACCCAGCTCGGGCCTCCGCGCTGCCAGGGTCGAGATTCAGCGCTCTCTGAAATTCCAATCGCGCTTCGTTTTGCTCCCCCGCGACGCGCAGCGCCCGGGCACGGGCTGCACGCAGGTCGGCCCGGCGGGGATCGAGCTTTACGGCAGTGTCGAGTGCATCGAGAGCTTCAACTGTTTTTCCCTGGCGCAAATACACGTTTGCGAGCCCCAACCAGTTATCCGGGTCACTGCTCGATGTCTTCAAGATTTCCAGGTATTCAGTCTCCGCTGCCGTGAGATTCCCTGACCAGGTCAGGACGCGCGCGCGAATTGCACGCACGTCCAAGTCCCGCGGGGTGCGCGCGACTTCTCGATCCACAACGCGCAATGCTGAATCCCAATCCTGTGCCGCGGAGTACTTGCGAACCTGCGCTTGCCAATCAACTGTTTGCTCTTGTCCGAAGACTGTGGAAGCCGCCAGCAGGGCCCCGAAGAGCAGGCTGGAAATCAGCAAGCAGAGCGAGGAGCGAGGCGCATGACTTGATAAGCGCTCCTTGCGGATAACGGCGGAAATCGGGCACACCAACATTGTCCCGATTGCATGCTGCAAGAAAGGAGCCATTCCCGCTGGCACCGGATCCCGATGTGTCCATCCAAGTGCCTCATAAACAGTAGGATACTTGGCTCTGAGGTGGGTAAGGAACGCCCAGGGCGAGGCAACCGCTGCGTGCGACTAAATTCGTCTCAATTTGAAACTGAGCGTATCCTTTTGACCTGCGGGCATCAAGCTCCGTGCAGTTGGTCAGTTATTTTAAATGGCAGGCGTAGGACGATTCACTTGAACGGGGCGTGCGCTCCCGGAGGCTGAAACCTCCGGGAGCGGGCTCGTCGCGCTAGCTACATCTTGCCTTCGTCTGCCGAGGGGCCGTAAATGGCCGGGACCGGAATGTTGTTGAGCCGCAGATAGACGCCGAGTTGTGCACGATGGTGGATGACATGGTTCATCACCCACGTGCGCAGGCAAGCGATGCGAGGCATCGAGAAAAGCACCTGCCCGTTGTTGAGGAAAGACCATTGCTTGAGCAGCTGCGGATCGCTCGCCCCGGCCAGCGCCTTGCGGGCCTTAGCCACATGCTTGTCAAACAACTCGAGAAGTTCCTTGCGCGTTTTCGGTGGAGGGGGCGGCTGCATCGGGACTCCGTTCGGGGCCATGTCCAGGCTGTCCTTCTCAATGATGTCGGCCATCCATTCGGGGATGGACTCCAGGTGCCCCGCTACCCACCCCATCGTTCCGGACTTCTCCATGTGGCTTCCAATCGAATTTCCCGTCGGGAACGCGTTCCAGCGTCTTTCGGGTATTTGCCATTTCCTGATCAAACTCGGGCAGAAGTGCTTCGCTGAGTGCCATAGATCCTCCAGGGTTGTGAATTGCCGTTAACGGCTGTGGGGCGGAATAGTAGGCGAACGAAAAGCGAAAGTCAACATGCGATGCCCCGGAATTTTAGACGCCCGCTTGAGCATTATGGGACGAGCGTTGCAGAAAGAAACTCCCGGAGGTGAGAACCTCCGGGAGCCAGGAGAAGCGAGCAGAGACAAAAATCACGCGGGGAAACAGCCCTACAAATCCGTTAGACGCTGAAGGAGCTGCCGCAGCCGCACGTGCTCTTCACGTTGGGGTTGTTGAACTTGAAGCCGGATCCCTCGATGGTCTCGATGTAGTCGATGGAAATGCCATCGAGGTACATCTCGCTCATCTGGTCCACCAGCACCTTCAGGCCTTCGAATTCGTACACGTTGTCGCTGGCTTCATTAATCTGATTCTCGAATGCCATGTGGTAGCTGAAGCCCGAGCAGCCTCCGCCTACCACTGCTACGCGCAGGCCCGCCGGACTAGGAGTCTGCTGCGAAATAATTTCTTTCACCTTCGTAATCGCCACTGGCGTTAGCTGAACCATCTCGTAGGCCTCCACGAATAGGGCGGCTTCGCCGCGCCTCATAATACCGACATCATTATACCAGATTCCAGCAAGGAGCAAGCTGGGCCACGAATAATGCGGCTAGGCACCCGTGCGGCGGTGGAATCAAAGGACTTCTCGCCAGCGGACGCTCGTGTACATCCGCATGCGATTCCCTTAAAATGCAGAGCTTCGCATGAAACATACAATCACGCTCATTCCCGGCGACGGGATCGGATCGGAAGTCTCAAGCGCCGTAAAGAAAATCCTGGCCGCAGCGGGCGTTGAAATCACCTGGGATGAGATCCCGGCGCGCGCGGAATTCGAACGGCGCGGCGTAAGTTTCCTGCAGTCGGGCGTAATCGAATCCATCCGCAAGAATCGCGTGGGGCTGAAGGGACCGACAGAGACGGCTATAGCGGGCGGCGCGCCCAGCATCAACGTGGGATTGCGGCAGGCGCTCGATCTCTACGCCAATTTGCGGCCAGTAAAAAATCTCGAGGGAGTGCAGTCGCGGTATCAGAATGTTGATCTGGTCATCATCCGCGAAAATACCGAGGACCTTTACGCCGGCATCGAGCACACCGTGGTGCCGGGAGTGGTTGAAAGTCTGAAAATCATCACCGAGCGAGCTTCCACTCGAATTGCGCGCTTCGCATTCGAATATGCGCGTAAATTCGGCCGCAAGAAAATCCATGCCATCCACAAAGCAAACATCATGAAACTCTCCGACGGCCTCTTCCTCACGTCCGTTCGCAAGGTGGCCGCCGAATATCCGGACATCGAATACAAAGAGTTGATTGTCGACAATGCCTGCATGCAAATGGTGATCGACCCGCACCAATTCGACATACTCCTGCTCACCAACCTCTATGGCGACATCATGAGCGACCTCGCCGCAGGCCTTGTCGGCGGACTCGGCGTGGTCCCCAGCGGAAATATCGGCGAGCAAGCCGCCATCTTCGAGGCCGTCCACGGCACTGCGCCGGACATCGCCGGCAAGGGCATCGCGAATCCCACGGCGCTTCTGTTGAGCGCGATCATGATGCTGCATCATCTGGGGGAAGCAAACGCCGCGCGACGGATCGAAAATGCATTGCACGCCGTGTACCGCGAAGGAAAGTCGCTCACGCGCGACGTGGGCGGTAAAGCCACCACCGCAGAATTTACGGCAGCCATAATTCACGCGCTGAAATAACCCGTTGCGCAACGGCATTGACTTCCCTACCCTGCGTGTGAAGAATAAAGGCAGCATCTGATTTGACCCGGGAGGCCTCAGTGGCTCAAGCCACATTGGAAGTCGCAAGGTTCGTGAAGGGCGAAATCACGAAGTCCTATCCGATTTCCGGAGGTGAGACAAAGCAGCGCAAGCGCAAGCCGCACATTGTCGCCGTCATCAACGAAATGTGTACCGGCTGCTCCGGGTCGCCCGCGTGCGTGGATTATTGCCCCGTCGCCGACTGCATGTTCTGGGTTCCGGACGAGGACCACGCCCCATTCGGACGCATCATGGTTGATCCAATACTCTGCATCGGCTGCAAGCTCTGCACCAGCAAGGGCCCCGATGGCGCATTCCTCGAAGGCTGCCCCTGGGATGCTATTGACATGGTCCCGCTGGCGGAATTCGAGGCCAAGTACGGAAGCATGCCTTACTAGCGCCCTTCAACACGGCCCTGCGCTCACATATGAAATTTACCCAAGCACACTACTCCGCGCTGGGATTTCGCGTAATCACGTTCTAGACGAAGCTCAGGAAGCAGCTGGGCGCGGGCGCGGCCAGGGTTCGAGGAGCTGCTCTTTGCGGTAAATCAGCGCATTGATATCGTACGGCGCCAGATCAAGACCATGCCCATGCGTGATTGCGTCTGTTGGGCAGGCCTCCACGCAGTAGCCGCAGAAAATACACCGCGAGTAGTCAATGTTGTAGACCTTGGCATAGCGGTCCCCAGCGGAAATGCGATTCGCGTCGGTGTTTTCTGCCGCTTCGATGTAAATGCAATTTGCCGGACAGGCTGCCGCGCACAAGAAGCACCCAACGCACTTTTCGTACCCATCTTCGTCGCGCTGCAGCACGTGAATCCCGCGGTAACGCGGCTGGACGCTGGCCTCAACGTCCGGGTATGCCTCTGTCGTCGTCTTGCGGAACATGGTCAAAAATGTGACGCGGAATCCCTTGTAGAGCGCGAGAAATGTTTCGCCGACTTCCTGGACGATGGATGGCATTGCCGTTCCACTCTAACAAAGTTGCAAAGGGCACGCAAACCAACGCATGCCACTGTCATAAAAGCGGTTTCGCGTGCCGGTTAACACCAAGGTCAGCCAAGGATTTAATCGAGACTGGTTCCCGGGTCAAAATGTTGCGACAGAAGGTGGAGGTAATTTCTCGATTTCCCCATAGGAATACCTGACCGTCCAATCGCCTTGCACCGCCTGCCTCGGCAAGTGATCCTTCGTTCCGACACAGATGGTTGCGGTGACGGGCTTCGACTCATAGGATGTGTACGTGCCGTTGGAAGTGGCAGTTTGGCTGCTCTCGACCGGAGAAGGATACACAACGCGATACTCCCTGCATGGTCCGTCTTCGAGCGTGCGCTCCGCGACGTATTCCATTTTGTTCTCACTTAGAATTCGGGCAAAGTCGAGCACCGGGATAAAATGGACATCCGGGGCGAATGGACCGTCCTCCGGATCCTTTCCCTCCTGCAAAGCCTGACACTCGCTCTTGGGATTGTAGTTGCTGGCTGACGCCGCCCAGTCCGGTTTCGCATCGAAACCCCATTCACCCGATGTTCGCGTAAAAGACCTGCCACTTACGAACAGGTAGTCGGTGTCTTGATGGGAGCGCGGCTGTCCTAGGGCTTGGCGGCTGCCCGCTTCGACCCCTCTGGGAGTCAAATCCTGCACCAGATGGCGATGATAGTACGGGGCGCTGCAATCCAACTCAGCAGTTTGGTGAAAGCTGCCTTTATCCGTCTGCGCAGTCCATTCAACGGTCACGTGAGGGGCTTTCTGGAATGCCTCTTGCGCCGCCTTGAATTCTGAGGGAGCGCTTGGCCTGCATCCGAACATCGAGATCGCGATCACCGACGTCATCATCAACATGAGAAGAAGGGGCTGTCTGGTCATGATATCGAAAGTATATTGGAACATTGGCTTGCGGCATTCGCACTGATCCGGTTCGAGTTTCTTAAGTCCAAATGGACGACACGGAGAGCAGGCGCTCCTCCTTGACACAGAGCCGTTTGCAGAGTATTGTCCGCACGGTACAATTCCTGGTTGCCCCTTTCCCAAGAAATCAAACTGCCATTCACCTAAAACAAATATCTCCGCCCCAAGCGGACCCGCACCACCGAGGAGGAATCACGATGCATCGAAGTTTCTCGAAGTTTGTGCTCGCACTTACACTCACTGCCGTCGCCGCGCTTTCAGCCGCTCCTGCCCGCGCCCAGGCGACGGACGAGAAAGAAAAGGCGCCGGTGTACACCTACGTTTCTGAGTGGGCCGTCCCCCGGGCCGACTGGGCAACATATGAAAAAGGAATCTCTGCAACGAAGCAGCTGATGGACAAGCTCGTCGCCGACGGAACGCTAGTGGACTATGGTTGGTTTAAGAACCTGGTTCATCAGGAAGGCGCACCCACGCACGGGGATTGGTTTTCCGCAACCACCGTGGGTAACGTGATGAAGGCGCTCAATGCCCTCATGGCGCAAGGGGCCGCGGCGGGCCCTGATAAATCGCTGAATGAGTCGCGGCACTGGGACTACCTCCTGGTGAGCCGCCAGTACGGAAAACACTCCGGGACGTTCGAGAATTCCTATCTCCGCGTCAGCTCGTACAAGACCAAACACGGCGAAGGCGAAACAGTAGAAAAAGCCCTGAATTCCTACATCATTCCAAGGCTCGAGAAACTGTTGGCCGACGGCGCCATCCACTACTACGCTGTTTCCCGCGAAGCCATTCACACGGATGATCCAGCCGAGTTCGATATCGTAGTGATTACCAATGGCACGGCTGGGCTCGACAAGTTTTACGAATCCCTGGAGACGGCCGCCAAAGCAAATCCGACGGGCGGGCCGGCATTCGCCAGCGCAAACGAAGGATCCGCGCACCGGGATTTCCTGTCACTCGCTACCGCTGTGTTCAAATAGCCGTTGCCTGAATTTGCCGCATTCTCCGCCGCGCGGTCGCGCCAGTCGCAACCGCGCGGCGGAGAATCAAATCTAGCTGGCGTCGTGCAAAACTTCGGTCGGTTTCTAGAAGAGATTCCAAAGGAACTGGTTGTAAACCTCGTGGTGGAACTGCACTTCGGGCGCCTTCACGAAAGTGCCGAGCTGGCGCGAGCAGCGGTCGGCGGAAGCCTGTTTCAGATCCGCGTAACGCGTCTTCACGTCTTCGCCCAGCAGCTTTGTGGTCCACGCCGCCTTCTTGAAATCATCAATCGCGGTGTAAATGTTGTCCGGCAAATAGCGCTGCGCCTGGCGCAAGTTCTTGATCTTCGCGGTTTCTCCCTCGAGACCAGTCCGGAACACTGCGTACATCACCATGTAAGGATTCGCGTCGGGAGCCACCGAGCGGACTTCCACGCGCATGCTCTTCTCATTGCCAATCGGGATGCGGATCATCGAGCCACGATCCACGGGTGACGCCTTGAGCTGGTTCGGCGCCTCAAAATGGGGATCCAGACGCCGATAGGCATTCACGCTGGCGTTCAGCATCAGGCAGATGTCGTTCCCGTGCGTCAAAATGCGGTCCAGGAACGCCCATCCCGATTTACTCAGCTTTTCTTCCCCCTTCGCATCCCAGAAAATGTTTTTTCCATCCTTGCTCACCGACACATTCGTATGCATGCCGTTCCCGTTCACGCCATCTACCGGCTTTGGCAGAAAACACGCCGTAAAACCCATCTTCGTTGCCACCTGGCGGCACACCAGCTTGTAAAGCTGGATGCGGTCCGCCGCGGACACCACTTCTCCGTAGCTGTAGTTGATCTCGAATTGAGAGGGAGCTACTTCGGGATGATCCTTCTCATTCTGAAATCCCATGGCGCGCTGCACTTCCGCGGTGGTGTCAATGAATGTGCGCAACGGGTCTCCCGGCAGAGAATGGAAGTAGCCGCCGGTATTCACGTACTCGAATCGGTGAGTCTCGTGGTAGTGGCGCTCGGCATTCTCGCCCTGGAAGAGGAATCCTTCGATTTCATTCGCCGCGTTTAGCGTGTAGCCTTCCTTCTTGTACAGCCCATCGGCGTATCCCTTCAGGACGCCGCGAATGTCCGCCGCGTAGGGGGATCCGTCCTTGTCAATCACGTGACCGAACACCAGCACTTTGCCGCCGCCGAAAACATCGGCAGGGGCCCAGTAGAACGAGCCCCAATCCAGACCGAGCCGCAAATCGCTTTCGCGCTGGGCCGTGAATCCGCGGATGGAAGAGCCGTCGAAGGTCAGGTTGTCCCAGCTCTTCAGCAGGAACTTCTTGTCGTAATCAAGCATGTGCAAGCGCCCCTCGAGATCGCTGAACAGCACTGTGACCGCCTTGATGCGCTTCTCATCCGTAAGGTACTTCACGCGCTCCTCTTGAATCTTGTGTTCCGCGACGCGCTTCTCGCGCTGTTCCTTCGCTCTCAAATTCAGCTCTTCGAGCTCTGCGTACGAGAGCGCCAGAAAATTACGAAGTTCGTTCGACATGGATCTCCTTCAGGAAGGTTGGTAAACAGCGCTTCATTCCAGCGTAGGGTATCGCGCCGCACTTCGCAGCGTCAATTAAAAGTAGTGATGAGCCAAATTAAGCAAATTTATGGCTGGCGCGTGGGCACGCGTCTGGAGAGTGGAGACGAGGCCATGACTCTGTCGGCTTCCCCGCGCTCCAAATTGCTCTAGGCAGGAATCAGGGTTACCGGTAACGAACTGTGTGGGTCCAGGCCTTGCGCTGCTGATAGAAGCCGTGGAGCGTCAAGCCTAACCCGCCGAGAAAAAGCACCGGCGAGAGGTAGGTCGTCACAATCGGCTGGATCGGGAACGGCACTTGCATCGCACTGTAGCCGCCCGCGAAATAGTTGATCACCGCTGCCAGCAGCACGTAGAGGAGACCCCTGCGAATCTCCGTGCCCGCATGGTTATCGCGGCGGTGGGTCAGTTGAATTTCAGGCAACACGGCGTGACAGTGCGGACATTCTCTTCGTTCTTCAGCTACCCTTATTCCGCAATATGGACACTGACGCATACTCATGTTTCGCCTCATCCCAGACGCCTCGCGCGGTCAAATTCTCCCCCGCCGTTCGCGTCAGAGTTCACCCTTTTCTAGATTGGAGAGCAACGCGGGTTCCATGAGCCAAATGCCATTCTGTCAAGCACATGCGAGGATCGCCAGAGCCATGATAAACATGCGCTGGTTTCAAAAAGTTACAACTTTGGAATATCATGGCCGCGACGAAATTGGTCAACTGATGCCTCTCAAATCTCGTCAAGCGGAGTTGCTACAGCTGCAGAAACTGAGCAAATTGCTGCAACTCGCCAGTGTTCAGGTCCGACACGGCGCAGAAGTACATCCCGGCATGTTCCCAAAATGCGATGTTATATCCCGCTGACGATTCCAAACGCGCGCGGCTCTCCTTTGCTTCGCCTTCCGGCCATATGTAAACGTTGATGAAGTGCTTGTTCCTCTTATACACCAGCGCGGCTGCAGGACGATGATCGATGTAATCGAGCCGCCCGCCGATCAGCGGGAAACCATCCTCGGCGAAATCCTTCACCGGCGGCGAGAAATCGATTTTGCCGTCGAACCATGGCTTCACGGTATGCTGGTCCGTTGATTCCACATCCAGCAGATGGCCCGGTTGCAGCGACCGGATGTGACTTGCCACCACCTCCTGCGCCAGCAGGTCCGCTTGCGAGCGGCCCAGAAACGATGGAAGCATGCGCCAGGTAAGCGCGAGTGCCACAAGAATGGCCGCGGCGACGGCCACCCAATTCCACAAATTCCGCCGCGGCATCTCAACCACTTTGTTTTCGCGCGGCAAGGCAGCTAGAATCCGCGCTTCCAGCGCCGCAGGCGCCCGATGATACAGATTCGCAGACCGCAATCCCTGGCGCAAAGTTTGCTGCGTCCAAATCTCCTGCGCACAATCGGGGCAGGTCCTCAGGTGCTCCTCGAATTCTAGGCTGCGGACCAGGTCCAGCTCGCTGTCGAGATACGCGTGCAGTAACGAAGCGTACGGATCAGAGGCCACGTGAGCCCTCCTTTTCCCGCGCGTGCACCAGGATTTCCCGCAGGCGTTCACGTCCGCGCGCCAGGCTCGACATCACCGTTCCCATCGGGACATTCACCACTTCAGCGATCTCCTTGTACGACATTCCCTCAAGCTCCCGCAAAATTAAGATCTCCCGAAAATTTACGGGCAGTGCGTCGAGCGCATCGTGCAACATGCGGCTCTCAATGCCGCGTACCATCTCCGCTTCCGCATCCGGCGCGCGTGCCTCGGTGGCGTGGATCTTCTCGTCAAATTCCTCCGTCAGGCTGGCTGGCCGGTTTTTCTCCAAGAACGAGTAGCTCGTATTGCGCACGATCTTCAGCAGCCACGCGCGCGGGTCGCCGCCTTGAAACCCGGAAAAGAATTTGAAAGCGCGCAAATATGACTCCTGGACAATATCCTGCGCATCCTGCTGATTGCGCACAAGCCAGCGCGCCAGGTTGTAGGCCGCATCGAGATGCGGCATTACAATCTGCTCGAACCGCCCGGCGTTCCCCACCCCTGGCATATCGTCCGTCACACCGCCATAGATTCTCAATTAGCTAGACTCGATTCCAACTCTTTTTATTCCCGTAAACGTCCGCCGCCCAGCCGGGAATAAATCTGCCGCAAACCCTGTCCATATAAGCGAACACGCGTGAGTGCCACAAAGCCCGGGAGGAGCGGCCACCCCCATCCGGTCGCTCTCGCCGGGCGCTCCACAATCCGCAACTGAAAGGGCGCGTGGGAGGAAGGGAGATTCCAATGAACAAGAAAACCGCATTCATCATCGCATTTCTGGGCGTGGCTGCAGGTGTCAGCGTCTCCACAGGCCTGCCCGCAAAGCCGTTGGCCTACGGCAACACGACAGCCCCCGTGTCTGGCCATGCCGCGCCCCCCGATCAACCGAGAGTGATCCAGATCGTCGCGCACAAATTCGCTTTCGAGCCCAACCAGATCACCTTAAAAAAAGACGTTCCGGTTACCTTGCACCTTACCAGCCAGGATGTGAAGCACGGTTTTTACATCCGCGGCCTAAAAGTGGACGAGGAAATCGAGCCGGGAAAGACCACGGAATTAACCTTCACCCCTGCCAAAGCGGGCACCTTCCCCACCATCTGCGACCACTTCTGCGGCCTTGGCCATAAGAATATGAACATGACCGTCGTGGTCGAGGAGTAGCTGAAAATCATGCGCCGAACAATCACTGCAAGCCTCCTGGCCGCCGCTTGTCTCGCAGGCGGTTGCCAATCGCGCACCCCCGGAACAGCCGAAACCACCGCGATGACCTGGATCAAGCGGAAAATTCTGGTCGGCAACAAGAAAGCGGTCAATCCCCTGCCGTCCACTCCGGAGACGATCCTCGCAGGCCGGATCGCGTTCTCGCATTACTGCTTCACCTGTCACGGTCTTGACGGCCAAAACACGGGCGTTCCCTTCGCGGAGACGGTCTCGCCGCCCGTGCCCTCGCTCAAATCACCGCAGGTGCAGAAGTACACCGACGGCCAACTAAAATCCGTGATCGCGAACGGAATCTTCCCCTCCGGCATGCCCGCGTCGAAAGACATTCTGAGCGAGGAAGAAATCTGGTCCATCGTAGTTTATCTGCGTCACTTGCCGGCCAAAGGCAGCCTCGGCGAGCCCGCCGCCTACTCAGATGAAGAAGTGAGCCGCATCAAATCCGGAAAGTAGCCGGCGCAGCAATCTCCCCAGTGGGACACCTCAAGCGTGCCGTCCCCGCCCCACGAAGATGGATCACTTCACTGTTACGGCCAGCGTGTCGTGGTGCAGTGCAATGAATATGCGCAGGTAAGGGCCGATCTGACTGGCGGATTGGAAACCCGCCGCTTTTGCTGCGGATTCCTGGTCCTTCACGGAAACGTCCGCGCCCTCTGCGTAATGTTTCAAATCGCGGAAGCAGCCAATCGTAAACAAATCCCAGGCGGCGCCCTGGTCTCGAACGAAAATCAAATTCTCGGGCTCCTTCACCTCACGCGCGTAAGCATTTTCCATTTCGCGTTCCTTATAGAGCCCGCCCTGGCGCCCCGGCAATGCCTGAAACATCTCCACATGAAAGAAACTCGCGCCTGAAAACGGCTTCCTCACTTCCTCGAGTGGCGGGCCATATGCGAAAACGTCCTCTTGCCAGGCGATGTCCTGCTGCAGCTTCTCGCGCGACGGCTCGACCGCTCTCTCCCGCGCTGCCAGCCGCTCCCTCCTGTAGTAATCGCTGTAACTGCCCATTGGATAGAGGATCAGCAGATCCCAGCGGTCTCCCTGGCTATGCCGCATCCACAAGGGCGCCTCTTCACCAGCAACTCTTGACTCGGCCGCCCAAAGCTCCTTGTAAGCATCAATCAAATCCAGCAGTTTGCCGGGTGCCGCCTGTACCAGACTCGCCTTGTAAAGATACTTCTGCTGCGGGCGCGACGACGGAGCGCACAATATGATCGCCAGCGCCACAATCACACTTCGAATTTTCATCTTTGGCTCTTCCTTCCCAGGAGAAATCCTGCGCCGCATTCTACACCTGCGTGTTTCTCGGCGCGCCCGCAGAAAACTGCTATCGGCAAACGGTGGAATATTTCAAGGGGGGGGGTGGGGCAGGCGGCCTACTGATTGGCGTGGAGCCGCCTGCCCCCTCTGTGGGGATGCAACTGCGAAGACCTTCACCGCCGCGCCGATGGAACGTACCAAACAAAATATGTCGCAATCCCTGTCGCCAGCGCGATCCACCACAGCGCCAGCTCGACTCGCATCCACAGCCTCCAGCGCTGAATTCTCCATGACTTCGGCAGCAGATTCGTCCCAGCGACGAGCACGATGTACAAACCGAAAATCTCGGCCGCCACTCCCAGCGTTCCATGCGCGGTGGCAACGGCAAAGTGAGCCTTGTTCAGCCGCGCCGGAATCTTGGGCAGCACTTGTTGATGAAACGCTGGCCACATCACCGATGCGATGAGAAAGAGATTCAGAATCAGAACGGCCGACTGGCACGCGCCGTGCGCCCTATAGCGCTTCGCGCGTGCCAGCCAGGTCCCTGCGAGGAGTGCGATGCCCATTGCGATCTGGATCAGAAGGTTGATGTCGGCCCCCAATCCAGCCCAAGTGCCAAGGAATCCTCTCATCGCTCTCCTTCCGCTACCGCGTCACATTGCATCTGGCCGTCTGCACTCATCCGCCGTAAGACCTCGCGTAGTCAGACGTGTCATACGGAGCCGTGTACTCCCCCGTCGACTGCCTGGCCTTCACGATCCACAGCCCATCCTCATCCACGACGAAGATCAAGCTGTGGCGCGCATCCGCAAGAAAACTTGCAGATGCGGAAAATAGGTGGGTCTGTTGGGCGTTCTGGGCGCCGATCGTATTTAACAGCTCAAAAATATCCGGCGAATTCACAGCCAGCGCCGCGGCCCGTAATCGCGGAACGCGCTGTGTTGCGCCGGATTGCTCGAGGGCGCCCGGTTGCTCAGGCGTCGTGACGTCCACCACGCGCACCACCTTCCCCGCGCCATCCTCGATGTAGAGAAGCCGCTTCCCTTCTTTCTTGGTCAATCCCATCCGCGCGGCCGGCCCGCCCGCGATTTCCAGATGCGAAATGATTGCCCCAGGCACTGCCACTGAACTCCCCGTGCCACCGCCGGCCAACGCGCCAGGTGCCGTCCCGATCGCGAACGCCAGCAGACCGGCTGCGACCTTTGCTGCAAATCTGTGGGTATTGCGAATACCATTTGTATTCATTTCACTTTCCTCCTTGCTTTCGGTTTCCGGCTCCGTCGTCTGCGCACACCCGTACCGGGACGGGTGCAAGCTGGTTTAAACATTTCGGTTTAGCTGCTACGCTACTTGGGCCAATTTCTCAACGTGTGCTTGTAGGTGGCGGCGCTACTTCACGATCACTTTCGCCGTCATCTTCGGATGAATTGAGCAGAAGTAATCGTACGTGCCGGCCTTGTCGAACGTGAACGAATACTGATCGTCTGTGTCGAGCGCTTTGGACTTGAACGCCTCGGTCGTGCTCACCACCGTGTGCGGGATATCGTCGCGGTTCACCCAGGTAACTTTCGTTCCTGCCGCCACGGTGATTTCTTGGGGCGTGAACGAAAAATTGTCGATCTTCACCTCGGCCGCTTGCGCTTTTTCCTGCGCGCCGGCCGCCGCTGCGATCTTCGCCTGGCTCGACGCCTGCCACGCCAGAAATCCCGACAACGCGAGGCTCAACATCCCAACTCTCCATCCTGCATTTCTCATTGTTCTCTCCTCATCCTTGCAGCGTTGAATCCACGATCGCGAGCGTATGCTTGCCGCGCACAAAATTCACATCTGTCACACCGAGCAGGGTACGCAACTGTTCTGCCGGCACCTTCATCGGCCCGGGCGACGGCGCCGTTCCGGGCGCAGGCTGCGGAAACGCCGTGGACATTGCCGTGTGAAACGTGACGTTGCCTTCCACCTTCTGCATCACCTGATGAATGTGCCCGTTCAGCACGCTCACTGACCCGAACTTCTTCAGATATCCGAGCGCCTGCGCGCTGTCCTCTGTTCCCCAGCCCCATTCCGGATACACCGACCACAGTGGGATATGCGCGAACAACACGATCGGCGTGCTCGACTTCAAATGCTTCACATCATCCTCGAGCCACTCCAGCTGGTCATGACCAAGCGTGCCGAGCCCGCCCGATTTCAAGTTCATCACGTTCACAAGACCGACGAAGTGGACGCCCTTCTGATCGAAGCTGTACCAACCGTCGCCTTTCGTGCCCTTGCCGTAGCGCTCGCGGTATTGCGCGCCGTTGTCGTTCAGCACGTCGTGCTCGCCCGGAACATAGTGAATCGCGCCGGTGCGCATGCTCTTCAGCGCCTGATCGAGCGTGTCGAATTCCGAATCTTTCGAGAGATGGCTCAGATCGCCCGTGTGCAGCACAAATTCCGGCCGCACGGACAGCGCATTAATCTTGTCGATGGCCACTTGCAGCGTGGCGGTCACGTCCGGGTTGGCCGGCTTGTTGAACCCAATGTGGCTGTCGCTGATCTGCACGAAGGCAAGCTCGCCCTTCATCTTCGAGGCGTCCATCTTGTCCATCTGGCTCAGCGCAAACGATTTCAGCACCCCGCCTTGTACAAGGCAGAAGGTGCCTGTCCCCGCCCAGGCCATGCACTTCAGAAACCCGCGCCGGTCCACCCCATCCTGATTCAAGTCTTCCTTGATGAAATCACCCATCTCACTTCCCTCCCTGGAATTGGCTCTCTCGCTTTCGTGCCCTGCACTTATCCAGACACACGCCGGGCAGAAAATATTCCCGGGAGTTGTCACTTACTAGCTGCATATTATGTTGCGGAGTTAATCCTGAGGTTTGCATGGCGCAGCCCCGACCGTCTGGTGCAGGGCGCAGCCAAGCCTAGCTGTGGCCTTACGAGCAATCATTGCCCCGAGCCGCCACAATCAAAAATCGGACCGAGGCTCAACGGCCCCCGGCCCACGACCCAGGAGAACGGTGCAGCGACCGCGAAGTTTGTGCTATCGTCATCGGTTTGCGAGTGCGCCTTCGCACTAGAGAATCTTCACATTGCGAGGCCGCTCAGGGGGATGAAGACCAATGAAGGCTTCCTACAACGGCGTAGCCGTTCCGGCGAACGGCAAAGTGATCGAGTACGCCGACGGCGTGTTCAAAGTCCCCGACCAGCCCATCATCCCTTACATCGAAGGCGACGGTACCGGGCGCGACATCTGGAAGGCGTCACACCGCGTTTTCGACGCAGCCGTCCAGAAGGCCTACGGCGGAAAGCGAAAAATCGCTTGGCTCGAAGTCTTCGCTGGCGAGAAATCGTTTAGACAATTCAAAGAGTGGCTGCCGAAGGAAACCGTTGACGCTATCCGCGACTTCCGCGTATCCATCAAAGGCCCTCTGACCACTCCGGTGGGCGGCGGCATCCGTTCGCTCAACGTGACCCTGAGACAAGTGCTCGACCTGTACGCCTGCGTCCGTCCCGTGCGGTATCTCGAAGGCGTGCCATCGCCGGTGGTCCACCCCGAGCGCATGAACGTGGTCATCTTCCGCGAGAACACCGAGGATGTGTACATCGGCATCGAATGGCGCTCGGGTACACCCGAGGTGAAGAAGCTGATCGACTTCCTCAACAACGACATGCTGAAAGGCACAGGCAAGAAAATCCGCGAAGATTCCGGCGTAGGTATCAAGCCCATTTCCCCCACCGGAACGAAGCGCCTGGTGCGCCGCGCCATCCAACACGCGCTCGAAAAGGGTCGCACGGTGGTAACGCTGGTTCATAAAGGCAACATTCAGAAATTCACCGAAGGAGCTTTCCGCGACTGGGGCTACGAACTCGCCACCGAAGAATTTCGCCACCAGACAGTGACGGAGCGCGAAAGCTGGATTCTCGACAACAAGGACAAGAACCCGAACCTTTCCGTCGAGCAAAATGCCGCCATGATCGAGCCCGGCCTCGAGCAAGGCACCGATGCAATCAAGCAAGCCGTATTTACCGAGGTGAAGCGCACACTCGACGCCATCTATGCCAGCCACGGAAACGGGCAATGGAAAAAGAAAATTCTGGTGAACGACCGCATCGCGGATTCCGTCTTCCAGCAGGTGCTGACGCGCGCCGATGAATATCAAGTGCTGGCTACGCCCAATCTGAATGGCGACTATCTCTCGGACGCCTGCGCCGCGCAGGTTGGCGGGCTGGGCATCGCGCCCGGCGCAAATATCGGCGATGGCTACGGCATCTTCGAAGCCACGCACGGAACAGCACCGAAATATGCGGATAAAGACGTGATCAATCCCAGCTCCGTGATGCTCTCCGGCGCCATGATGTTCGACTTCATGAACTGGAAGGAAGCCGCAAAATTGATCGAAGACGGGATCGCGCGCACCATTCAGCAAAAGCGCGTCACCTACGACCTCGAGCGCTTGATGCCCGGCGCGATCAAACTCAAGACGTCCGAATTTGCATCCGCGATTATCGACAACATGCAAGCCGTGGGCGCCGCAACGCGATAGCAGGATGCTGCGGCTCACAATATTAAAGGGAGACAGTTGAATGCGGAAGAAAGTAACAGTGGTTGGCGGAGGCTTCGTCGGGTCCACAACAGCGCAGCGCATCCATGACGCCGGGCTCGCCGATGTGGTCTTAACGGACATCTTGGACGGTGTACCCGCTGGCAAAGCGCTGGACATGGCGGAATCCGCGCCCATCCTCGGCACCGACGCGCGCGCGACAGGAATCTCAACGGGTACCGGCGATTATCGCGAAACGGCAAATAGCGACATCGTGGTGATCACCGCGGGCTTCCCGCGCAAGCCGGGAATGAGCCGCGACGACCTCCTGAAGGCAAATTATGAAGTGGTGAAAGGCGTCGTGGAAGCAATCACAAAACTTTCACCGGGCGCGATCCTGATCATCGTGACCAACCCCCTCGACGCCATGGCGCACGCCGCATTCAAAATCAGCGGCTTCTCGAAGAACCGCGTCATCGGCATGGCCGGCGTTCTGGACTCCGCGCGCATGAGCACATTCGTGGCCGCGGAGATGGGCGTGTCGGTCGAAAATGTGCATTCCTTCGTTCTCGGCGGTCACGGCGACGACATGGTGCCGCTCCCGCGCTATTCCACCGTCGCCGGAATTCCTCTGCCCGACCTGCTGCCCAGAGAAAAAATCGACGCCATCGTCACGCGCACACGCAAGGGCGGCGCCGAAATCGTCAATCTCCTCAAGACTGGCTCGGCCTATTACGCGCCATCCGCGGCGGTGGTTGAAATGGTGGAAGCAATTCTGAAAGACAAGAAGAAAATCCTGCCCTGCGCTGCATACCTCGAAGGCGAGTACGGAATCAGCGGACTATTCGTAGGCGTACCGGTAAAGTTGGGCGCCCGCGGCATCGAGCAGATTATCGAAATCAAATTAACCGCCGAGGAAAAAACCGCACTCGATAAATCGGCTGCATCCGTTCGTGAGCTAGTGGCAGTGCTTGCGCTGTAGTGTGGAGAAACGCCGTAGCGAAAGCTACTTTGCGCGCTCCCAGGTGAGGCGCACCTGCAGCTTTCGCCCTTCTCGCACGGGATTTAAAGTGAGCTGGTCACAGGAAAGGTCATACACGCGCACATAGTCTCTTCCGATTTCTCCCGGCCGCAGACTGCCTTGCAAATGGTGCGTCACCGTTTTTTCTGCACTGTTCACGTCGTAGGTGCCGAAGTAGGCGTAGTAGCCTTCAAAAGCATCCCGGATTTCCTCCGCCGTAGCGTTTTCATACCCCTTCGGAAATGCGGGCCGCGGGTCGCGCATGATTTCCGCCGCCATGTGTCCCGTGGCCGTGTAGATCAATATCCCCTGTGGTTTTGCACCCATCGAAAAAATAGCCGCCTTCGGCACGCTGCCGCCAATCGACTTCAGCCGCCACGCTCCAATCAGTGGATTCTCCAAAATCCGGTTCCTCTCCCGGCTCAGCACCGTGTGAATTCGACTGCGGCCAATAAATATACAACAGGACTCGCGCAATTGAGTCCGAGGGACGTGACCAATCGGTTCACCAGATTGCCAAAGTTCATGGCCAAAGTTCCTGATTTGCTAAAATCCTTACAGGATCATTCATCGGTTATGAAATTATTCGGGCGCAAACCATCCAGTGCGCTTCCACGCTCCGCGCAATCGGCGCAAACCATCAGCCGGAATCACGGCGCGGTCACGCACCGCCTGACCAAAGACCTGGCGCGCGCTGAAAGCCTGGCGCGCATGCTCGCGGCCAGCCGCGCTTCCGCAGTTGTCGAAGTGGCGGACTATCTCGCGGGAATGTACATCTACGAATGGGAACACCTTTCGAGATTCTGGGAGGAGCGCGACGAAATCGAAGGATTCCTGCAGCGTATTTGCCAGATCAGCCCGCAGCGCTGGCATCAGTGGATTGAATTCTACGACCGCGAGCGCCGCGAGGAAGACTCGCGAAAGCGGAGACGCCTGTTCGGCACTTCAGAGGATGAAAAGACCGACGGAAACACACTCGGAGCATCGCGGGAACTGAACTCAATCTTGCGAAGAGCCGAGGAAATTGCTCCCCATCATGACCGTTACGAGGGGCGATCTATTCCCATCCTGACCAGCGAGTGTGTGCTGCTCTCGATCGTGAAAAATGAAGGCTCAGCCATCAGCCAGACATTGCGCGAGACGGGCCTCGATATCCCCAGCCTGGAACAGGCCGCGCGCAATCCGAAGCACCCGCCGCTCCAAGGCAGCAACGAATAGCGGCGTCCCCCCGGACGGCAACCGGCGCGCTGCGCGGTCACCCCTTCGGTCAAATGATCAGCTTGAATCGCGGCCAGAGAACGCTGAGCGGTGCTTGCGGATTGCGGCACAAATAAACAGGGACGTTTTGCTCGCTGGGCATCGCGTGTGGATCCGAAATGGTCGCGACACGCTCTGCTTCGCCGAAAAAGTTCTTGTACACATCGGCCCGCTCGCCAAACAGAATCACGCACCCGCCTGAATAGCCCTGCGGTCCCCAGAGAAAATAATTGTTGTGGCCGCTGATCGCTCCAGGCAGTCCAAGCTTCGCCCCGTAAAAATCAATCGCCCCTGCTTCTCCGTAATTTCCCGCCAGGATCGCGCAGTTCGCCTGCTCCGCACGCGGCAGATCGTGATACACGCCCGCAATCGTTGTGGCCATGTGTTCCCATCCAAACATGTCCGCATAGATTTGCGGCAGCGCCGCCGTCGCGTCGCGTTCCGTCTTCACCCAGCGCCCGTATGAAAGAGTCTGCGAATAGCGGATGAACGCATCCACCGGCAGCAGCGGGACGCCAAATGGAAGAGTGGCAAGCCCGCCAAGAATCAGCACCGCAGGATAGGCGACCCGCAGCCAGCGCCGATTCCAGCGCGAAGTGAACTGCTCGAAGGCGACGCCGCCCGCCGCGGCCATGACTGCATAAATCGGAGCAGCGTAATAGGACTTACCGTGGAGCGCAATAAAGATCCCCACCACGATGAGATATGCCCAACCGAGAAACCGAAAACGCTTCCCTTTCTGTGCGAATAGATACCAGCACAATCCTCCGAGCCAAATGGGAAGAGCGAACGGTTGCATGAAGAGAATCTGTTCGCCAAGGAAACGCAGCGGCGAGACCTCCACGTTCTTGAATTGCTGCGCATTGCGCACCACTTCGATTTGCGGCCACCCGTGGCGCGCTTCCCAGATCAGATTCGGCAGGAACAGTGCAAGCGCCGCGAGCGCTCCCAGCCAAATCCACTTGGAGGGAATTAGACTCGAGCGATCCGACCGGAACTGACTCGACAATGCCAACCCTGCCACCACTGCAAATAAAAATACGAGCATGGTGTGCTTGTTCTCAAGCCCCACGCCAGCCACCGCACCGAATAAGAGCATGAGCTTTGGCGACTCGCCCTTCACCACGCGAACCGCAAGCCAGGCGCACACGATCCAGAAGAGGGGCTCAAATGCATTCATCGAGAGGAAGCTATTGAATGCGAGCAACAACGGGGCCAGGAGAATCGTTGCCGCCGCGACGAACTGGGCAAGACGGTTCCCTCCGAGCTCTCGCGCCAATTGCCCCGTGAAAAATACGGTCGCACCGCCCGCGAGCGCAGGCAAGATTCTGTATCCAACCAGCGAATCTCCGACAACATGGCGCGCGACCCAGGCAACCAGAGCGATCAGCGGTGGCTGATCGATGTAGCCCCAGGCGAGATGATGGCTGCACGCGATGTAGTAGAGCTCGTCACGGAAGAAGCCGTATTGTTGAACGCCAAATGCATGCAGCAGGACCCTCGCCACAGCCAGCCCTGCCAGTAGGGCAATCCCGCCGACGGCAACCCCGCGCGAGCGAACACGGTCGAGCGCCTGCTCAACTACGTTGGGAAGGGTCGCGTCACTCATGCGCGTCGGAACATTCGATGTGTGGTAGGGGGAATTTGTTGCGTGAGCCTACCCCGTCCAAGGCGTTAGGCTGCGCGACGTCGCAGGAAGCTGGGCCATCCCACAGAGCCGCACGCGCCAGACCCCTGCGATGGCGCGACACTAAGATTTACTGCTGCCGCCAGACCCTGTGTCCGGGGAAAGAGAAATGATCGTGGCGGTCTTTATGCTGTCCAGTTTGGGAAAATTCTTGTCGAGATAGGCCTTCCCCTGCGACGAGACAGCTCCCTGGTCCGGTCCTCGACCGCTCGGTGCGCCCTCTCCGTATCCGCTGTAGAGTTGCTTCACCACTTCCATGCCCTGTGTCACCAGCCCGAACGGCGCGAAGCCCATGGAATCCAACTGGGCGTTATTGCCGAGATTGATAAACACTTGCGTGGTGCGTGTGTTTGGACCAGCCGTGGCAAAGGTGATGTAGCCGGGGCGATTGCTCTGCGTTACGGGATCGTCCTTGATGGTCGCGGTCCGCCACACTTTGGAGATTTGAGGGTCGGCGTTCAATCCAAATTGCACGACGAAGCCGGAGAGCACGCGGAAGAAACTCGCCTCGTCGAAGAACTTATTCCCGGCGAGATTGTAAAAGCGGTCCGCACCCAACGGCGCCCAGGCGCGCGTCACCTGGACCACAAACTCCCCCTTGGTCGTCGTGAACTTCACGCCATAGACATCGGGCGCTTTCAAAGTAAGTGCCGAAGGATTCAGCAAAGCGGAATTCGCGGGCATTGGAAATTTCCTGACTACGGCTTCGGTTTCTCGCCGGCGGCCGGAGCTGTGCTCTTGGCCGCGGGAGCCGTCCCCTTCGCCCCCGAAGCGCTGGGCGCAGCAGCAGGTGAAATGATCGTAGCTGTCTTGATGCTATCGAGTTTCGGGAAATTCTTGTCGAGGTACGCCTTCCCTTCGTTCGTAATCTCGCCCTGATGATTCGTAGTGGCGTCGCCGTATCCCCCGTAGAACTGATTCACCACATCCATGCCCTCGGTAACTTTTCCGAAAGGCGCGAAGCCACTGGCGTCCAGCCGGGCGTTGTTACCAAAATTTATGAACACCTGTGTGGTTCGCGTGTTTGGTCCGGCCATCGCGAAAGTGATAGTGCCCGGGAGATTGCTCTGCGCCACAGGATCGTCCTTGATATTCGCGTCCGTCCAGGCTTTGTTGACGGCGGGATTCCCGGTCAAGCCGAACTGAACGACGAAGCCGGGCACGACGCGGAAAAAGGTCGCGCCGTCGTAATAGTGGTACTTCACCAGATTGTAGAAGCGATCTGCGCCCAGTGGCGCCCAGGCGCGCGTCACCTGGAGAACGAAATCGCCTTTCGTGGTGGCAAATTTCACTTCGTACACGTCCGGCGCTTTCGCCTTCAGGCTTTCCGGATGTAACAAGCTCGCGCCGGCTTTCGCCCCTGCCGATTTGCTTTGAGCAGCCGGGGCAGGTTTCGACCCTGCGGCCGGTGTTTGTCCCAGGAGTCCACTCGGGACCAGCGCACTGCAAATAAAAAGGCAAGGCCAGAGCATGAAACGTCTCACGGGTGTCCTCCCAATCGTTTGGCGGTCGCTTCCACCTGCTCCATCACGCGCAAAGTGTTGCCGCCTAGAATTTTTTGAATATCGCTTTCGGAATAGCCCTTCTCGAGCAGAGCATTCGTGATTTGCGGAAGATGCGAGGCGTCGTCCATGCCGTAGGGCATGTTGGCGCCATCGAAATCTGAGCCCAGGCCCACGTGTTCCGCGCCAGCCATTTTAACAGCATGGTCGATATGGTCAATGATGCGGGTCCAATTCACGCGCGGGAGCTTGCCTTGCGCCACCAGCCCGCGCATGCGAGAGGGCGGCCTCGACGCCCTTTTCTTCTCCATCTGGATTCCCGGAACAATTACTGGCCCGGGCGCGGTGCAGAAGGCTCTCGAGCAAATTGACGCTGTGCGGCGCCAAGTCGCCGACCATCCGCGCGACCTCGTCCTTGCCACCACGGCTGCCGACGTACGCGCCGCCTTTGCCGCGCACAAGATTGCTGCTCTGCTGGGCGTCGAAGGCGGCCACATGATCAACAGCGACCTAGGCGTGCTGCGCAAGTTCGCTGCGCTCGGCGTGCGCTATATGACGCTGACACACAGCGTCAACGTCGCCTGGGCCGATTCCTCGACGGACACTTCTGCGCACAACGGGCTCACGGATTTCGGCAAGCAGGTGGTTCGCGAAATGAACCGCCTCGGCATGATCGTGGATATTTCGCACGTCGCGGACAAGACTTTCCATGATGTCCTCGCAACCAGCGAAGCGCCGGTGATTGCTTCACATTCATCGTGCCGCGCGCTCTGCAACGCGCCGCGCAACATGACCGACCA
>Ga0207107_1074_pt1 | contig 23564 bp, 16 predicted proteins | sample Alteio_BWMinHeat_75_FD_153555 | JGI IMG/M metagenome (GOLD analysis project Ga0207107, IMG submission 153555) | Enriched cells from forest soil in Barre Woods Harvard Forest LTER site, Petersham, Massachusetts, United States -... | ecosystem: Environmental > Terrestrial > Soil > Temperate forest >... | reverse complement strand
ACGCGCTTGTATTGAGTGGTGTGGCCAACTTCCGCGTCGTCGGCTACTCGGAAACTGTCCAAACGGGTTGCGGGGTTTCATTTGGACGCATTTCCATCAGTAGATGATGGGAAGCTTCGAGAAATCGGAGGAGGTGTGGTCGGTCACCCGCAGCACGACCAGGGTGCGATCGTCGTGCGGGGCAATGCCCGCCCCGCTGTGGCCGTCGGTTGCGGCCATGATTTGCTCGGTGATCTCTCGAGCTGAATCTCGCCGAGAAATAGCGGAAAGAATTCCCTTCAGCCGTGCCGGACCAAATTCTTCCTTCGCCAGGTTCTCGGATTCCAGAATGCCATCGGAAGCGAAAACAACAACGTCTCCGGGCGCCAAGTCGACGGTCGTCTCATCATACTGGGTATCGGGAATGAGCCCGAGCGGCACGCCTTCCAAGCGGATAACCTGCACCTGGCCATCGCGGACCAGGAGGGGATAAGGCCCGCCGGCATTGGCGAGCGTGAGTTTCCGAGTCGACGCGTCATAAACGGCAAACAGCATGGCGATGAATCGCGAATCAAGGCGCGCAGCGAGCAGCCGCTGATTCAGAAGAGCAAGCATGGAAGCCGGCTCACCGGCGTGATCCACGACGATTTCCCGAACGGTGCCGATCGCCAGAGAGCCATACAGCGCGGCCGCCGTGCCTTTGCCCGAAACATCGCCCAGCGTGAAACCGAGACGGCCGACGCCGTAAGGAAGAAAATCGTAGAAATCTCCACCCAAGGCCCGCGCCGGAACGTAAGCAGCCGCGAGGTCTAGGCCAGGCACTTCCCGGGCGCCAGTGGGCAGAAGCTGGCGCTGAATTTCCCGCGCCGTGTCGAGGTCGTGCCGAAGTTGCCGTTCGCTCTCCCGGGATTCTTCGTAGAGCCGGGCATTTTCAAGAGCGACCGCAACATAGGAGCCTAGCGTGGAAAGCATGCGTTCGTGCTCCAAGGTGAACGCGTGAGGCTGCGAGCTTTCGAGATCGAGAACTCCGATGAGCCGGTCGAACAACAGAAGCGGCACGACAAGTTCGGAACGGGCTTCCACGCCGGTTTCACACTGGATGTAGCGAGGATCCTCGGTAACGTCGTTGATCCGGAGGACGCGGCGCTCGCCCGCAGCCGTCCCGGTGAGCCCCTTGTGCAGGGGAACGCGCAAGCGCGCCGAAATGGAATCGCCGCAGCACATGGCGAAGATGCTCTCCAGATGCTGGGTCTGTTCGTTCCAAAGCATGACGCTGAAAACGTCATACTTGACGATTTTCTTGATGCGCTCGGCGACGCGGCGGAGGAGCTCTTGGCGATCGAGGATGGACGTGACTTCGCGGCTGACTTCGTAAAGCAGGGCGAGGGTGTTGGCCTGCTCCGGGTGCGAAAGGAACAGGCTCTGCGGGACGGGGTCCGCGTCACCCAGCAGTGCAAACGAGCCGATTTTTGAAAGGTCTTCAATCACGACAGAGGCGCTCCGCCGATGCTTCATTTGATGTAACAGACTGAGTTCGGTTGCACAATTCGATTTTTTGGCCGCGCCGGCCCCTGAATAGTCTCAATCTTAGTGTCGAACGTGGCTTTTGTCCGTCAAAGGGAGGAAGGAAAGCCTGGCACTGACGGTGGGATTGAACTTCTTTAATGCGCTGAATTACCAGAACGACGTAACTCTTTTCCGCGGCGGCGGATGCCACTCGATCTACAATTCAAGTTTGAGGCCCTCGCTCACTTGGGATCTCCTTCTGAAAGAGACTCTTGCTGCAACCGCGCAAAGACAAGAGCTCCGTTTCGTCCAATCCATAGCGCCCGATGGCCGCCCGGTAGCCTTGCCAGTTGAACGGGCGATGCCGCTTGGCCATGGTGCGGAAGAACCGGTCAAAAAAGTGGAAGCCGATGCCGAAGTTGGCGTCCATGAAGCCTTCGCCGTCCACGCTTCGGTGATGAATGTCGTGCAATCTTCTGGCATTGAGAAACCACGATTTCAGCAAAGGAACTCGCGTCATCCAGAAGTCCCCGAGGTGCATCCGGTCGTGCAGATAGCTGAACATCAGAAGGGGCCAGCCGAGGAGCGTGCACAACGCGAGCGCCTGGTACACAGGAGGCACGCCGAGAGCCGTCATCACTCCCCAACAAAACAGAAGAATGAGTGCGGAAGGAGCAAGCCACTCGATGCCGACATTGCCCACGGAAAAGCGGTTATCGGTGGCGTCGTGATACTCCCCGGCGCGCATGGGTTGCCGGGGGCCATAGATCAGGAAATGATGGATCAGATGGCCCCGGCTGAGGGCTGGGAACTTGTCGCTGTGCAGAAGCCGGTGAAGCCAGTAACCGGCAAATTCCGCTACGACGATGGAGTCCACGAGCGTCGCGATGACTCCGACGAATGTGACGTGAAAGCGTTCGTAAATCATGGGCGCCTCTCATTTCATCGCTTGCTAGTGATTCCCGAACCGGAAGACGATTCCGAAAGACCCGCGCATCGTGTTCAACTCTCCCCGTGGTTTTTCCCGGCAAATCGCCCGGTGAGATCAACCTACGTGGTGCTGAAGAAGGTCTCAAGCGACAAGGAACGCCAAGCCTCCAACGGGGACAGATGTCGCACAATGTCGTTGCCAAGTTACTCTTGAGCGATTGAAACGAAAGGGCTTACAGGAAGCGAGCGTAGTTCGAGCCCCTCCTTGATCACCTATCTGTGGGCCGGGTGTGAGGCAGTCCCAAAAACGAATGAGCGCCGTGGCCTGCTGGTCACGACGCTCATCGGGTGCTTAGAACAAGCTATCTTAAGGTAGGAGCGCGCCCTATTTCACTTCCCAGGTGTCGCCCGCGCGAAGAAGTTTGCCCAGGTCGCCACGGCCGCGCTTGGCGATGACGTCCTTGATCTGCTGGTTCATCACATCTTCGTAGCGTGGCACGTCGCCCCACGCGCGGAAAACGCCGATGGGCGTCGGGAAGTCCGGACGATGCTCCATGTGGGAGAGCTGGAAAGCGTACGACGGTCGCGGGTGGTGGGCATCGTGAACGATCAGATCAGACTCGGCGATGCCGTTCCCAAGCTGGACCACTTCCATGTCGCCGTCGGATGTCCGGCGGATACCCTTGTCGCGGTTCTTGCCGAAAATCATCGGCTTGTCATGTTCGAGCTGGAGGATGTGCTCGCTGCGAGCGTCGCGGTCAGTCAGCGAGAACCATGCGCCGTCGTTGAAGATGTTGCAGTTTTGCAGAATTTCCACGTAAGCCGAACCTTTGTGCGCGGCAGCGTGTTTCAGCGTCTCCTTCAGGTGCCCCTGGAAAACGTCCACTGAGCGGGCCACGAACGTGGCCTCGGAACCGATCGCCAGAGAAACGGGATTGAACGGCCGGTCCAACGATCCAAACGGTGTCGATTTCGCTTTCTTATTGAGTTCCGAAGTCGGCGAGTATTGCCCCTTCGTCAGACCGTAAATCTTGTTGTTAAACAGTAACACCTTGATGCCAACGTTCCGGCGCAGCATATGGATCGTATGATTGCCGCCAATCGAAAGAGCATCTCCGTCGCCGGTTGCCACCCAAACTTCCAGGTCGGGACGAATGGCCTTGAGACCGGTCGCCACCGCCGGTGCGCGGCCATGAATGGTGTGGAAACCATACGTGTTCATGTAATAAGGAAAGCGGCTGGAGCAGCCTATGCCGGAGACGATGACAAAATTCTCCTTCTTAATCCCGAGTTCCGGGAAAACTGCCTGCACCGCGGAGAGAATCGCGTAGTCGCCGCAGCCGGGGCACCAACGCACTTCCTGGTCGGTTTGAAAATCCTTTTTCGTGAGAGGCGGCGGCAGCGTCGCGGTGCCCATGGTCGATTCTCCTAGAGTCCCAACATCTCTTCGATTTTTTGTTCCAACTCGGCTTGCTTGAACGGCCGTCCCTGAATCTTGTTGAGACCGACCGCATCCACGAGGAACTTTGCGCGCAGCACCCACAAAAGCTGGCCCATGTTGAGTTCCGGCACAAGCACACGCTTGTAACGTTTGAGGATGTCACCCAAATTCGATGGGAGCGGATTGAGGTGCCGCAGGTGCAGGTGGCCGATTTTGCGCCCCTTGGCGCGTTGCGCTTTCAGCGCCGCTGTAATTGATCCAGACGTCGAGCCCCATGCAACGATGAGCAAATCGCCTTCTAAATCACCCGCGGGAAGCACATTGGGAATGTCCTGGGCGATCGCGGCGACCTTTGCCGCCCGGATGCGCACCATATTTTCGTGGTTCAGAGGCTCATAGTTGATGTTCCCTGTGGGGTCCTGCTTCTCGAGGCCTCCGATGCGATGTTCGAGACCGGGCGTCCCCGGAACCGCCCAAGGGCGCGCCAACGTCTGCGGGTCTCGCTTGTAGGGAAGGAATCCGTTGGGGTCGCTCGCGAATTTCACCGGGAAATCTGGAATATCGCTTAGCTCCGGAATCCTCCACGGCTCCGCGCCATTGGCAAGGTAGCCGTCTGAAAGAATGATGACCGGCACCATGTACTTGACCGCGATACGGCTCGCTTCGATCGCCACCCAGAAACAATCTGCCGGAGTTGACGCCGCAAGTACGGGAATGGGCGCCTCCGAGTTGCGGCCAAAAAGCGCTTGCAGCAGGTCGGCTTGCTCGGTCTTGGTGGGAAGGCCCGTTGACGGCCCGCCGCGCTGGATGTCGCAAATGACCAGGGGAATCTCCACCGCCACGGCAAGTCCCAGCGCTTCTGTTTTCAGGGCCATTCCAGGGCCGGACGTCGTGGTGATGGCCAAGGCGCCGGCGTACGCCGCGCCGATGGACGAAGTGATGGCTGCGATTTCGTCTTCGGCCTGAAACGTCATCACTCCGAAGTCCTTGTATTGCGAAAGTTCGTGCAAGATGTCCGACGCGGGAGTAATGGGATAACTGCCCTGAAAGAGCGTCAGGCCCGATTTCTGCGCCGCGGTAACGAACCCCAGCGCCAGCGCCTGGTTACCGCTCATGCTTCGATAAAGTCCCGGGGTGAGCTGCGCCGGCGGAATCTCGTAGCTGATCTGGAACGCTTCGGTCGCTTCGCAGTACGAATAACCGCCCTTGAGCGCGAGCTTGTTGGCTTCCACGAGCAGCGGCTTGTTCTTGAACTTGTCCTCAATCCAGCGGACGGTCGGCTCCATCGAGCGGTTGTACAGCCAGTAGCACATGCCCAGCGCGAAGAAATTTTTGCAGCGGTCCATCGACTTGGCGTCGAGGCCCAAATGCTCGAGCGAACGCCGCGTCAGCCGCTCCAGCTCGACCGAAAACAACCGGAATTTATCGAGCGAATGATCTTCCAGCGGATTCGAGGTCATCTGCGCTTTGCGCAGATCGTTTTCCTTGAAACTATCGCTGTTGACAATGAGGATGCCGTTGGCCTTCAGGTCGGCAACGTTCACTTTCAGCGCGGCCGGATTCATGGCGATCAGCACGTCGATCGCGTCGCCGGGCGTGTAAACCTCATTCGAGGAAAAGTGCAGTTGAAAGCCGCTGACGCCGGGAATCGTCCCTGCAGGGGCGCGAATCTCCGCGGGATAGTCCGGAAACGTGGCAATATCATTGCCATAGAGCGCGGCGGTGTTGGTGAACTGGCTGCCGGTGATCTGCATCCCGTCGCCGGAGTCGCCCGCGAAGCGGATGACCGCCTGATCGAGCACTTCGCGCTTGTTTTTTACCGGTGGAACCTCTGCGAGCGTAGACATTCTTCTCCCAAGCCTCCGCTGACCGATGAACTCCCCCTACCCCAGGGTTGTGTGGCTCAATCATAAGGATGAGGCGGTGCGGTGAAAGGATGGCTTCTAAGGCAGCCCGCCAGGAGCCGACACCAAGAGGATATCACACCGGCAAGCGGGTGGCAGGCGTAGGACGGTTGACGATGAGATGTGTCTTATTGAGAAAGATGAGTCAACTCCATCGCCCACTTTGGACAGCGTGCCGAAGAAGAAGGAGGTTTAGTAACGCAGGGCGGATTGCCAAATGGGTGCGTCGTCACGACGCTGCGGCTCGCGAGGCGGCTTCGAGGAAGCGTGGCCGGTAGTAAACGAGCAAACCGAGAATCGCGCCGGCGAAAATGAGTCCGCCAGCCATCATCCAGCCGTAGTGCTGGGCGAAGTTAAACGGGGAGGCGCCCGTTTCTGGCAGATGAAAGGACGCTTGCACGTCCTTCATATAGGAATCCATCACCGCTCCGTAGTTTGGAGTGAGCGCGCTTGCGACGCCGCTGGCAAGCCAGAAGAGTTGGAGGCTGATTGTCAGCGAGTAACTCCACGGCTTGAGCTTTAACAGGCCAATCCCGGCGATGGCAAAAGCCAGGCTTGTGATTATCAGCACTATCTTGCCTGCACTCCCGGGAAGAACGTACCCGAATAACATTAGCGGCACATGGAAAGGAAGTAGGGGGAGAAAGAGAAGATTCAAGACCGAAGCGACGTAAAACCAGGCGAGAACGGCGACGGGAAGAGGGCATGCAGGTTTCCGCGGCAAGCTTTGATCGGCAAAAACTGCCGTGCCAGCAAATTGCGCCTTGACGCTCTTGCGATTGAAGAGGACGAGCCACCATATGCCAATTAGAAGGGGCATGCCGTAGATAGTGAGGAGAATACCGCGGAAGAGTTGCATGCCCTCGGCGGGCAAATTGGCCGTGTTCGGGGTGGGAGAAAACGGCATCAGTAGCGCAATGGGGATCCCGATGACCCCGAAGAATGCGCAAAAACCAGCCCAAATCAAGATGGAGATGCGCGCCCACTTGCGCAGGTAGATCAACCCGATGCCTGTGGCGATACCAAAGAGAGAGAGACAGATCATAAAACCCTCAGTGGCTAGCCCGAGGGTTCTCACAGATGGAGGGAGTTCCGGGGAAGTGCTGGGCAACTTGATCAGCATCATTCCCAAGAATGCGATCGAGCACCCCACCACGAGCAAGGCACCGCCCAATATGGCCACGACCGCAGCGGCGGTCACAGAGGCAGAGCGCTTCGCAGGGGAATCCATCGAACGCCTGTATAACACTTCCAGACTTGGCGCGGAAGAGGATGGTGAAAGTAACGCGAAGTAAAAAAGAAGCTTGACGTTCGCTTTCTTTTCGCCTAAAGTGCCTGTGGAAAAGATTTGCAAACGGAGGCGCGCACATGGCTCTTACCAAACGGCAAAAGGAAGTTCTTGATTACCTCGTGGCGTTTGAGACCAAACACGGGTACGCGCCGAGTTTCGAGGAAATCGGCAAGGGCCTCAAGCTCACCTCTCTGGCTACCGTGCACAAGCACATCACCACTCTCGAGAAAAAAGGCTTCATTCGCCGCGGTTACAACCAGAGCCGCTCCATCGAGATTATCCAATTGCCGAAGTCGGTCAAGGATCAAGTCAGCGATCGCAAGTTGCAGGAGCTTCCACTGGTGGGGAGGATCGCGGCGGGGCGCCCCTTGGAAGCTGTCGAAGAACGAGAGACCATTTCGCTGGGCGATTTTGCTCGTGGCGGCAATTCGTTTGTCTTGCAGGTCAAGGGAAGCTCCATGATCGAGGATCACATCATGGATGGTGATTACGTGGTGTGCGAGCAAACCCAGGTTGCCAACGCCGGCGACATCGTCGTGGCGCTGATTGGCGGCGACGAGGCAACTCTCAAGCGCTTCTATCGCGAAGGCCCGGGCAAAATCCGTTTGCAGCCGGCGAATTCCGAAATGGCCCCCATCATGGTAGCCGCGAACGACTTAAAGATTCAGGGCCGTGTCATTGGTGTCCTTCGCAAGTACTAGCTCTAACAAATTCCGACCGGTTCCCACGAAAACCATACCGAGCGTGCTCTTGGACGATGTGGTCTCTTCAGCGACCAGACTCCCTTAGTTCTCTGCCCTGTTTCCGCGAATATTACTGTTGCCAGAAGCCAGTTAGGTGCATCAGAAGAGTGTTCCGGTTATTCTTATGAAGCCTGCCAAGATATCGCGGCGGGAAAGATGAAGCCGGATCAAGCATTGACCGGAAATGTCAAATCTCTGAGGTTGTCAAATTGCCCTCGAAACACCAAAGCATTCTGATTGTCGATCCCGACTCAGCCTCCCGCGGCAGGCTCGAGGAATTGGTGCGTTCGGCCGGATACGACGTGGCCGGGTCCTCTTCCCAGGCCGAGGGATTCAAGTTTGTTCAAGATGCCAGCATCGATCTTCTCATTCTTGCCGCCGACCTTACCGACATCCAATGCTGCGATGCCCTCTCCGAAGTCAAAGGCAATGCGGATACCGCGGGGACGCGCGTGATCCTGCTCATCCAAGGCGGGGGAGCTGAGCGAGCTCGGGGCCTCGATCTTGGCGCGGACGAAGTACTTACTGCTCCGTGGGAGGCGGCGGAATTGCTCGCGCGCGTTCGTGTCCAGTTGCGCGACAAACACGCGTTTGACGAACTCCGCGAGAAGACTCGCATCGCCGATGAAGGCCGCGAGGTGGCGCAAACCGCTTTTCAGGCGCTCGCGGTCACCGAGAAAATGACCCGCGACGCTTTTTCGCTGGGGCGCACCTTGAAAATTGGCGTGGCCTCCCTCTTCAGCGTTGCCCTGGTGATCGCCGGAATCTTTGTTCTTTTCTCCCGGCGCGCCAACAAGGAAGCCAACCGCGCTTACTCCGTAATCGCCCAGCTCGAGCGCGGCGCTCACCGCCAGGAGCAATTGATGGCGGACGCCCGCAGCGCGCGCGCCGATCTTCAGAAATCCGACGTGCTCGACCAAAAGCAGCAGCTCAAGCAGCAATCAGAGGATTTGCGCCAAAAAATTTCGGGCGCCGAACCCGGTGACGTGGCCTCGCTTCGCAAGGAACTTGAAGAAACCACTGCTCGGCTCAAACGGGTCGAGACTGAGTCGCAATCCGCCGAAGACGTGATTCGCTCTTATGCCCCAAGCGTGTGCCTGCTCCATGTTTCCGTCTCCTTTGTGGACCGCTCTTCCGGCCGCCCCTTGCGTTATGGCGGGATCAACCCGGATGGCGAGCCGCTTCACGACAGTGACGGCAATCCGGTCTATACCTTGCAAGGCCGTGCACCCGAAGTTCGGGCTGATTTCTTCGGCACAGGATTCATCGCCGGCGAAGGCCGCATCCTCACCAATCACCATGTGGCGCAACCCTGGTGGAAGAACGACGAGCTGGCCTCCATTTCAAGCCAGGGGCTTAGTCCTTCCATCGCCGAAATGACGGCCTATTTCCCTGAGGCGAAGGCTGGCATTCCCGTCAGCGTTTCCGAAATTTCCGAACAGGCGGATCTCGCAGTGCTGAAAGGTGATTTTTCGAGTTTGAAGAAACCTATTCTGAAGATGGACGCCCGCAAAGAAGCGGCAGTCAGCGGGCAGCCGCTGCTCTCACTCGGCTATGCCACGGGCATTAGCGCCATTCTCGCGCGCGCTGGGGAAGATGCCGTGAACGACATCGCCAAGAGCACGGGCGGAAAGCCGGACGAGGTTCTCAACGAACTTGTCCGCCGTAAACTCATCCGTCCCCTGGTCACCCAGGGCCATATCGGCGACGTTCTTCCCGACAAAATTGTCTACGACGCGCAGACCACTTCCGGCGGGTCGGGCGGACCGCTCATCAATCGCGATGGCGAAGTCATTGGCGTGACATTTGCGGTTGTCAGAGGCTTTGGCGGTTCCAATTTTGGCGTGCCCATTCGCTTCGCCCAGCCGCTCCTCAAGCCATGAAGGCTCGTTTTGTTTTATTCTAAGACGTGGAGCCTAAACGACGCCTTCCGTCGTCAACCGGAATCATGGATCGTCTTCTTGCTCGCGCTCGTGTGATCGTGGTTTGCCTGATCGCCGTTCTGCTGGCGTTGCCGCCTCCCATTCACGCATACGCAGTCCTATCTCATGAAGCCATAATCGATGCGGTTTGGGAGACGCACATCAAGCCCCTGCTGCTGAAAAAATTTCCGCGGGCAACCGAAGAAGATCTGAGCCGGGCGCAAGCTTACGCCTACGGCGGCGCCATCATTCAAGATATGGGCTATTACCCGTACGGAAACCCCTTTTTCAGCGACCTCACGCATTACGTCCGCAGCGGCGATTTCATCCAGGCTCTGCTGCGCGAGGCGAAAGACCTCAATGCGTACGCTTTCGCCGTCGGCGCGCTCTCCCATTATGCAGCGGACAATTACGGTCACCGCGTCGGCGTCAATCGAGCCGTTCCGCTTCTGTATCCGCGCCTGCGGAAGAAATTCGGCGACAGCGTTTCCTATGAGGACAGCCGGCTGGCGCACGTGAAGACCGAGTTTGGATTTGACGTGCTCGAAATCGCGCGGGAACGCTATGCTCCAGACAGCTATCACGACTTCATCGGATTCGAAGTTTCCCGCACTGTTCTCGACCAGGCTTTTCTTGAGACCTACGGTCTCGAGTTGAAGGACGTTCTTGTCGATGAAGACAAGGCGCTCAACTCTTACCGCCGCGACGTCAGCAAGCTCATTCCCAAAGCCACGCGCATCGCCTGGCACCTCAAGCAAGATGAAATCAAGGACGACATTCCGGACGCTACGAAGAGAAAGTTCCTCTTCAATCTGTCCCGCTCGAATTTTGAACGCGAGTGGGGCAAGGACTATCGCAAGCCCAGTCCGGGCGAGCGTTTTCTTGCGTTTCTTTTCAGGCTAATCCCCAAGTTCGGCCCGCTGCACATCCTGCAGTTCCGGACGCCTACTCCGCAGACCGAACAGATGTTTGAAGCCAGCTTCAATGCCACGCTCGACCGTTATCGTGAACTTTTGACCGAGCTTCGCGAAGACAGGCTGGACCTGCCCAATGATAATTTCGACGTCGGCGAGAGCACCGGTCCTGGAAAATACCGGATGAACGATGAAGCCCACGCGCAATTGCTGGACAAGCTGGCGGAAAGCAAGTTCGCGAGCGCCACGGTGGAAGTCAAGACAGAACTTCTACACTTTTTTGCAGAACCCGATGCGCCCTATGCGATGAAACACAACGCCAAAGCCTGGACAAAAGTTCAGTCACAGCTGCAACAGTTGAAATCAGCGATGGCCACTTCTGTTCCTGCCGATTCTGTGCAGGGGCCCGGGCACGGGAGACCAAACGACCCGTAGGTCCGGCATACGCGCCACCGTGAACTTCTTTTTCGGCCCACTAAAATAATCGATTCTCCAAATCGAAAAGACTGCATCTGGGTCGCGTCGTCACCATGAAACAATGTAGAATTTCGCGCGACGCATTGATCGCCCCTAAGATGAAGAAGACCAAACCGATCCGGAAACTACTCGCCGCCAGTCGCAGCGAAATCGCCATTCGCATCTTCCGCGCCGCCAACGAGCTCGGCCTGTGCACCGTGGCCATTTATTCGCAGGAAGACCGGCTTTCCCTGCATCGCTTCAAAGCCGACGAAGCGTATCAGGTCGGCGCCGGCAAGGGGCCGGTGGAAGCCTATCTGGACATTGCAGGAATTGTGGGCCTTGCGAAAGAGAAGGGCGTCGACGCTATCCATCCGGGTTACGGTTTTCTTTCCGAAAATCCTGCCTTCGCCCGTGCCTGCGAAAAGGCCGGCATCATCTTTATTGGTCCTCCGCCCAATCTTCTCGAATTACTGGGAGACAAGACCGCCGCGCGCAGGCTCGCGACTTCCGCCGGTGTTCTAGTGCTCCCCGGAACTGAAAATCCGGTCACGTCCGCGGCGGAAGCGCAAACGATCGCGCGGGAAATCGGCTACCCCGTCATCGTGAAAGCAGCGATGGGCGGCGGCGGCCGCGGCATGCGCGTCGTACACGACGCCGCGCAACTCGATGCCCTCCTGGAAGAAGCCCAGGGTGAAGCGCGCTCCGCCTTCGGCGACGCGTCCGTCTTCCTGGAAAAATATCTGCCGCGCGCGCGGCACCTGGAAGTCCAAATCCTGGCAGACCATCACGGCAACTTGCTTCATCTTTACGAACGCGATTGCTCCGTTCAGCGCCGCCATCAAAAGGTCGTCGAAGTGGCTCCGGCCGCCAATCTCCCCTCGGGTATTCGTGCCGAACTCTGCAATGCGGCGCTGCAGCTCGCGCGCAAGGCCAACTATCGCAATGCCGGCACCGTCGAATTTCTTTACGATGTCGATTCGCGCAAATGGTATTTCATCGAGGTCAATCCGAGAATTCAAGTCGAGCACACCGTGACGGAAATGGTCACGGGCATCGATCTCGTGCGTTCGCAGATTCTAGTCGCGCAGGGGCACAAGCTCCACGAGCCGCCCATGGCGCTGCCAAGGCAGGAAAATGTCCCGCTCAATGGCGCCGCTCTCCAGTGCCGCGTGACCACCGAGGACCCGGAGAACAACTTCGCTCCCGACTACGGCAAAATTTCCACCTATCGCTCCCCCGCAGGCTTCGGCATTCGTCTCGATGGCGGCACCGCCTATGCCGGCGCGATGCTCGCAGCCTATTACGATTCGCTGCTCGTCAAGGTCACCGCCTGGGGCGCAAATCTTCCCGAAGCTTGCCAGCGCATGGACCGCGCCCTCCGCGAATTCCGCATTCGCGGCGTGAAGACGAATATCCCCTTCGTAGGAAACGTGGTGAACCATCCGAAATTTCGCGCCGGCGAAGTCACCACCTCTTTCCTCGATGACTCGCCCGAGCTTTTCCGCTTCCCCAGCCGCGGCGATCGCGCCACCAAGCTGCTCTCCTATCTCGGCGATGTGATCCTCAACGGCAATCCCGAAGTAAAAGGGAAGCAAACTCCGAAAGAAATCGAACCAGCAGTCGTCCCGGCAACGCCCATAGGAAAACCGCCGGCAGGCACCCGCCAGCTCCTGCAAAAGCTTGGACCGAAGAAATTCGCCGCCTGGGCGCGAAAAGAAAAACGTTTGCTCATTACTGACACGACTTTCCGCGACGCTCATCAATCCTTGATGGCCACGCGCGTCCGGACCTTCGACCTGCTCTCCACTGCCGGTGCCGTCGCGCATCGCCTGCCCAATCTTTTCAGCCTCGAAATGTGGGGCGGCGCAACTTTCGATACGGCGATGCGCTTCCTCCACGAAGATCCCTGGCAACGTTTGCGCGAACTTCGCGAGCGCATTCCCAATATCTGCTTCCAAATGCTTCTTCGTGGCGCCAACGCCGTCGGTTACGCCTCCTATCCCGACAACGTCATCATTGAATTTGTCCGCGAAGCGCACGCTCAGGGTATCGACATCTTCCGCATCTTCGATTCCCTCAATTCCATCGAAAATATGCGCGTTTCGATCGATGCCACGCTCGAAACCGGCGCCGTTTGCGAAGCCGCCATTTGCTACACCGGCGACATCCTCGACAAAAGCCGCCCGAAATACTCGCTCAAGTATTACGTCGTGATGGCCAAGCGGCTCGAAAAATTGGGCACGCACTTCCTGGCGATCAAAGACATGGCCGGTCTTTGCAAACCCTACGCCGCATTTGAATTGGTAAAAACGCTGCGCCAGGAAATAGGCGTGCCCATCCACTTTCACACGCATGATACAAGTGGCATCAACTCCGCCTCCGTGCTGAAAGCCTCCGACGCGGGAGTCGACGTCGCCGACGGCGCGATCGCCGCCATGAGCGGCGGCACCAGCCAGCCCAATCTCAATTCCATCGTCGAAGCTCTCCGCCACACTCCGCGCGACACACAACTCGACGTCGACACGCTCAACGAATGCTCCGACTATTGGGAAACCGTTCGCACCTATTATTTGCCCTTCGACTCCGGTCCCAAAGCCGGCTCGGCGCGCCTCTACCAGCATGAAATTCCCGGTGGCCAGTACACCAACCTGCGCGAACAAGCCGCCGCCATGGGCCTCGGCCATCGTTGGCGCGAAGCCGAAAAAATGTACGCCGAAGTGAACCAGCTTTTCGGCGACATCGTCAAAGTCACGCCCTCCAGCAAAGTCGTCGGCGACATGACGCTGTTCCTCATGGCTAAGGAGATGCAGCCGGCGGACATTCTCAAGCTCGACGAAAAACACGACGTGTCTTTTCCAAATTCCGTTGTCGAAATGTTTTCTGGCGTACTCGGCGTGCCTCCTGGCGGCTGGCCGAAGAAGCTGCAGAAAATCATCTTGCGCGGCCCAGCGCCTCTCCGCGGCCGTCCCAGTGCAAACCTGGAACCAGTGAAATTCGAGGAAGAGAAGAGCTCCCTCGAGAAAAAACTCGGTCATTCCCTCACGCGCGACGGCCTGCTAAGCTATCTGCTCTATCCCGACGTCTTCACCAAGTACGACAAATTTCGCCAGACGTATTCCGACGTCAGCGTTTTGCCCACGCCCGCTTTTTTTTACGGCCTGAAGTCCGGCGAAGAAATCACCGTCGAAATCGAATCCGGAAAGTCCCTCATCATCAAGTTTCTGACCATCAGCGAACCCCATCCCGACGGTACGCGCACCCTCTTTTTTGAACTGAACGGCCAGCCCCGCGAAGTAAACGTCCGCGACCGTGCCCTCCGCGTTGTCGAGCGCGCTCATCCCAAGGCCGACCCCGCCGATCCCGGCCAAGTCGCGGCCCCCACGGCCGGCGTCATCAGCGGCATCGCCGTGCAAGCCAATCACGCGGTGGAACGCGGCGCAAAACTTCTCACTCTCGAAGCCATGAAAATGCAGTCCAATATCTATGCACCCATTTCAGGACGCGTCGTGAAAATCCTTGTGACCTCTGGCCAGCACATCGAAGCGAAAGATCTCCTGGTGGCCATCGCACCGTGAGTTCCGGAGAGCTCCGCAAACACGAAAAATTCCGCTCGCGCTTCCTCCGCAATCAGCGCGACCTCATCGTTTACACCCCTCCCGGATACGCCGGCCAGCCCGCGCGCCGTTTCCCCGTACTTTATCTTCACGACGGCCAGAATCTTTTCGATGGAGCCACTTCTTTCATCCCAGGGCAGGATTGGCACGTCGGCCAGACCGCGGACTACGGCATTCAAATCGGCGCCGTCGCCCCGCTGATTATCGTCGGGATGTACAACACCAAAGCGCGCATCCGCGAATACACTCCCACGCACATCCCCAAACTCGGCGGCGGCCGCGCCGACCGCTATGCCAAATTTCTCCTCGAAGAAGTGCAGCCCTTCATCGATCGCGAATACCGCACGCTTTCCGGCTCGCAGCACACCGGCATCGGCGGTTCCTCGCTAGGCGGCCTCGTTTCCCTTTACCTGGGTCTCAGGCATTCGCGCATTTTTGGAAAAATCGCCGCGCTCTCACCGTCCGTCTGGTGGAACCAGCTCGTCATCAACCGGTTTGCCCAGACAGCAACTGTCAAGTCCTGCCCGCGCATCTGGCTGGATATCGGCACGCGCGAAGGCTCGCGCATCGTCCGCGACGTCGAGAAATTCCGCGACGTGCTACTCGAAAAAGGCTGGCAACTCGAGCGCGACTTGCATTACGAACGCGTCGAAGGCGCCGAGCACAACGAAGCGGCGTGGGCGCAGCGCGTCGGCCCCTTTTTGCAATTTCTGTATCCCGCCCGCGAAGCCGCTGTATAATCCGCCCTCTAGCGAGCTGCAGCGAAGGCTTGTCATCCCGAGCGAAGCGAGGGATCTGCTTTTCTGCCTGCTAGAGACTCGGTCTCCGGGGAGGCATCGCATGCCGCAGGACCGGCCTCTCACCATTCTCTGCGTCAGTTCCTACGAAAAGGGCCAGGAGTTCATCCGCACCTGCAAAGCCATGGGCTGCCTCGTCCTGCTGCTGACCGTCGAAAAGTTTCGCAAGGGCGATTGGCCCTTCGAATGTATCGACGAAGTCTTCACCATGCCCGAAGAGCTTCCCCTGCAGAGCCTAATTTATGCCGTAAGTTACGCGGCCAGGTCCCATTCCATCGATCGCATCGTCGCTCTCGATGAATTCGACATGGAGAACGTCTCCGCCCTCCGCGAACATCTCCGCATTCCTGGCATGGGCCTCACCACTGTCCGCTACTTCCGCGACAAGCTGGCCATGCGCGCCCGCGCCCGCGAAGCCGGCATCCTCGTCCCCGAATTCGTCCACATCCTCAATTACGACCATCTTCGCGAATTCATGTCCCGCGTTCCCAACCCTTGGCTGCTCAAGCCTCGCTCGCAAGCCTCCGGCATCGGCATGAAGAAGATTCATTACCCCGACCAGCTTTGGCACTGGCTCGACCAGCTCGGCGACCAGCAATCCTTTTACTTGCTCGAACAATTCGTTCCCGGCTCGGTCTTTCACGTCGACAGTGTCGTTTGCGAGCGCAGCGTTGTCTTCGCCGAAGCACATGCCTACGGCACTCCGCCTCTCGATACTTCTCATCAAGGCGGCGTTTTCACCACGCGCACGCTTCCGCGCGAAGCGGAGGAAACCAAAGCACTCCTTGAAACAAATCGCAATTTGCTCGAGGGCCTCGGCTCCGTGCGCGGCGTAACGCATGCCGAGTTCCTGAAGTCCCACGCCGACGGCAAATTCTATTTCATCGAAGTCGCCGCCCGCGTCGGCGGCGCCTACATCTCCGATGTCATCGAAACCGCCACGGGCATCAACCTCTGGCGCGAATGGGCCCGCCTCGAAGTTGGAGCAGGGAATCAGCCCTACCAGCTTCCCCCATCACACCGCGACTATGCCGGAGTCATTCTTTCCCTCGCCCGCCAGGAACATCCCGATACTTCTGCCTACACCGATCCCGAAATCACCTGCCGCGTCACGAAATACCATCACGTCGGCTTCATCCTGAAATCCCAAAGCCCCGAACGCATCCAGCAGCTCCTCGATTCCTACCCCACCCGCTTCCAAGCCGATTTCGTCGCCACCCACCCCGTCCCGGACAAGCCAAGCTCCTAGCCCGGTTTGCTAATCCACGGTAATTTGTCGCTTCTAGTTACTGTTAATTATTCAGATGGATTTATACTTGAACTGAGCGACCTAGAATGCCGAAGGCAAAACCAAAGACACTCCAAGATTTTCCCCACTTTACCGTTTCTGCCGTGCGTCGGGGTAAGACTTCAACCGAAGGGTATACGCGATTTGAACTCGACGGGAACTTTGACCGAATCATTGACGATATTGATCCGCACTGGTTCTGGCTATTATTCGGTGTGACGGACTGTTTCTGCGCAACGTTGCAGTCACTGGACAAGAAGACCCGGGCATCCATCCTGACCTGCGACGCAAAAGATGAACCAAGAGTTGTCGGTGAGACGCTTGCCTATCTCAGCCCGCGCTGGCAGGCATATCACGTCTGGATGGTTCTTGACCCCGCATGGGGCTGGGTAAAAAAAAGATTCCAGGGCTCCGACGCGGTCGCCGAAGACTACGACGCGGGAGAGATATCAGTTGTCGATGGCCGCGACGTGAGAGTCTGGACGAAGCTGGAACTCGTCGGAGGAAGAAAGGGTGCAAGTCGGCACTATCCCGCCACCGATCAAAGTTTGCCTCCCAGCTCCCAGCGTCGGCCAGTTCCTGGGGGGTGGGGCCACGAGCACTGTGACTTGTGCAAGACTCACATAGAAGTAGGGGAATCTGGATACACCGACTCCGCAGGGCGTTGGATGTGTGAAAACTGCTATGCGCGATACGTTATTCATCGTGACCTCGCCTTCGTAGATGACCTCTAACCGTAGACGTTCATCACCCCGACCCTCCGCTTTACATTTCCCCCCGATTCCTTCAGTATTCCCGTGGACGGCCCACCACCCCCGGCACGCCCTGTCCCAAAGTCTAGTTACTGTCTGGAACGGCGTCTTCACACATAGTTTGCCGCGCACTCTTCCGAGGAATACAGTTTGCAGTACCCCGGACGGAATTCTGCGTGGGGTGGTGCTGTCCCTTTGGGAGGTCCGATGTGGGGCAATAAGAAACCGGATGCAGCGCAAGCAGGGCAACCGGAGCAAAAAAACTTACAAACGAATCTGTCGCCGAAGCCTGCTTCGGCGGCTTGGGAGGATAAACCCGCAATGAGTACAGATGCGATGCGTCCATTAGGTGCAACCGCCGACCGCGCCACCGCGCGCCTCGGGTCCAGCTTGCATGTGAAAGGTGAGATCTCCGGCAACGAAGATCTGTTGATCGACGGCTCGGTCGAAGGACTGATCACCCTCGATGAGCGGAAGCTGACTGTCGGGCCCGCAGCAAAAGTAACCGCCGACATTATTGCCCGCGAGATCGTGGTGTACGGCAACGTGAAGGGCAACCTTCGCGCCAAGGATCGAATTGAAATCAAGAAGGATGGTTCGGTCAACGGTGACCTGACCACTTCCCGCATCATGATCGAAGATGGCGCTTACTTCAAAGGTTCCATCGAGATCGACAAGACTCCGGAAAAGGAAACCGGTTCGCATGCGTTTGCCCGGACTTCCGCGGCGCCCGCCGGTGCATCGGCGACCAAGACCATATAACTTTCGTCGACACTCAACTCTATTTTCCGTAACGGCGCCCCGGTAACACCAGGGCGCCGTTCGTTTTGGGAGTGCGGCGGCTTGCCGCCGCTTTTCCTCCGTTAGCTATATGTTTGACTCACTCCTGAACTAATTGTTATCTTGACAATTAGAAGAGCAGGTGTATCGTTGCCTCGGGCATCCTCTTGGAGTAGCGCGCCGGCCGGCCCTTGCCCTCTTCTGTTTCGCAGCACCAGCCGCTCGCGCGGAAGGTTCGCGGGGTCATTTCATGGGACGATTGCGCCACGGCGTCCCGGCGGCGGTTCTCCTCTCACTCGCGTCGGTTTGCGCGAGTTGCGGCGGCACATCCTCAAGCGCTCCCCCGCCTCCTCCCCCCGCGGATTTCGCCGTAAGCCTGTCCTCCAATTCCATTTCTATCGCGCAGGGCGCCACAAGTTCCGCCGTCAGCGTCTCCGTCAACCCCTCGAACGGTTTTTCCGGCGCCGTTCAAGTGGTGCTCAACGCTCTTCCTTCGGGTGTCACTTCGAATCCCGCGAGCCCCTTCACTGTTGCCGCGGGCGCGAGCGCTTCCATCGTCTTTGGCGCCTCCGCGAGTGCGACTACGGGGAACTTCACCATCGCCGTGCAGGGCACAAGCGGCGCGCTATCACATTCGGCCAACTTGGCTCTTGCGATACAAGCTGCCAACAATCTCGCGCTCCCGCGCACGGCTTTTGCGAGGACCGATTCGACTTCCGCTTCCGACGATCCGTTTGGCGAACCGCATCATCGCCACATCGCTTACGATCCCGCGAACAAGCACGTTTTCATCGCCAATCGCGCCATGAATCGCGTGGAAGTCCTTTCCTCCAGCAGCCAATCTCCCATCGCCCAAATTTCCGTGCCCGGCGCCAGCAGCGCCGATCTGTCCGCCGATGGTTCAACCGTTTGGATTGGCACCGCACTCGAGCGGATCGTCGCTGTTGACACGTCCGCGCTGCGCGTCAGCAAGCGCTATTCGCTGGCCGGCCTTACTCCAATCCCGGGCGCCATCTTTAGCCGCCCCATCGAGGTTCTTTCGCTTTCAAGCGGCAAGTGCATGTTGCGCCTGCGCCAACCCGTCTCCTCGGAGGCCTTGCTCGCTCTCTGGGACCCCGCTTCAAATTCGCTGACCGACCTTACTTCCACCGCCCCAGCGCTTTTCCAACAGGGCGTTGGCGTCCTCGCCCGCTCCGGCGATCATTCGAAACTCCTCGCCGCCGCCAACGATTCCAGCGGAGAACTGGCCCTCTTCGATTCCGAAGGCCACATCGTCGCGGGCCCGCTGACACTCGGCCCCGGTCTAATCCCCATGATCGCCGCCAACACAGACGGCAGCCGCTTTGCCGCCATCTTCAACGCCAACGGCAACACACAACTTCTCTTGCTCGATGCTTCCCTCAAACAGGTCGGCACGTATACTCCCTCACTCCCGCACGGTCTCGCGTTCTCTTCCGACGGAACTCATCTCTATCTCAGCGAGTCCACGACCGGCGCGTCTTTCGTCACCGTCCTCGATGGCCAGACCGCGCAAGTCCAAGGCCGCGTCCCGGACGCCACGATTCAAGGCGTCTCCTCGGAAATCGAAGTCGCCGATGAAACGCAACTCCTCTTCGCCCTTTCGAATCGCGGCGTCACCTTTGTCGATGCCGCAACACCGTCAAATTTATCTTCGACCGCGCCGGCCCTTGCGACCGCCCCGAGTCTCCAGCCTTCTGAAGGCCCTCTCGCTGGCGGAACTTCTGTCGTCCTTGCCGGCCAGAACTTCACTTCCTCGGCTCAAGTCAAATTTGGCGCTCAATCCGCGCTCAACGTCACCGTTTCCGGACCCACTCAAATCCAGGCAACCTCTCCACCTAGCGTCGCGAGCGGCGCCGTCAACGTAACTTCCTATTTCCAGAACGGCTGGCTCGCCATCGCTCCGGACGCCTTCAGCTACGGCCCGCAAATTCTGCAACTCCTCCCCAACGCTGGCACAAGTGCTGGCGGCGACTTCGTGCAAATTCTTGGTTACGGCTTCGGCAACGATCCAACAAAAATCACCGTAAAAATCGGCAGCGCAAACGCGACGGTGCAAAAAGTGGAAAACGTCGCGGGAATCGCTCCCTCCCTTGGCCTCGACCCGACCTATCCTTTTTCTCTCGAGCGCATCACCCTGCAAACGCCGCCCGGCTCCTCCGGTAAAGCGGACGTTTTCGTTTCGGCCCCTACCAGTTCCACAACCTCCGCCAAGTCATTCCAGTTTCTGAAAAGCGCTCAGTCCTATCCGAAGCCTGGTTTCTTCAAGTTCCTGCTCTACGATCAGAAACGCCAGCGCCTCTATTTAACAAACGTCGATCACGTGGATATTTTTGATCTCCAGCAAAATATATTTCTCGCCCCGCTCCAGCCTCCCGGCGGCCCTCCCGCAAATGCCGGACTGCGCGGGCTGGCTCTGACTCCCGATGCTTCTCAGCTGATCGTTGCCGATTTCGGCGCTCAAAATGTCTATCTCCTCGACCCCGTGGCGGGAACGGGCACAACCGTCCCCGTCGGCGGAGTTCCCGGCTTCACGAATTCCGGCCCCGCGCGCGTCGCGGCCACGAGCACGCAAACTGTTTTTGTTGGTCTCAGCGGCGAAGGCGGCTCTTCCGGCGCTTGCTCCGCCTGCCTCGCTCAAATGAACCTGACGGCGAGCCCGCCAACCATTCAGCCAGCTCCGCAGCCGGAAGTCACCAGCATCACTGGCGCGCCGCTTGTTCAAGGCACCCCTGCGGGCGATCAAGTATTTGTTGCCTTCGGCGCGGCCCCCGGCGGTCCCGTCGCCGTCTGGAATGCGAGCTCCCCGAACCAATTCGTCACCTCTTTCGTCGATGCCTCCACCACCGACCTGGGCGCTTCCTCCGACGGCACCATGTTTGCTTTCCAGTCGAACGCCACAACTCAAATCCGTGGCGCGGATCTTTCTCCTATCTCCGTTCCCGCCGCGGCTGAACTCCAGCGAATCCCTGGGCGAGTGTTGGTTCCCGGCCTTGCTCTGCATCCATCCGGTGCTTTGATCTATCAGCCTTTTCTCACCGGCGCCTCCGAGAGCCCCGGAGCGAAGGGCGGCGTCGACATTCTCGACGCACATTCGGGCGTGCTCCGATTGCGAATTGTTCTCCCGCAGCAATTCATGACCGACGTGGACGGCCTTCACGGCAGCTTCCTCGCCACCGACGAAAATGGCCAGCGCCTCTTCGCCATCACCTCCTCCGATGGCACGCCCCAAAACGCCGCCTTGACCGTCGTTGAGCTCGCCGCCGTCCCTTTGGGAATCGGCACGATCGCACCTTCCACCGTTGCCGCGGCCGGTGGTGCCGCTCTCACCATTCGTGGCAGCGGCTTCCAGAGCGCCACCACTCTCGCCATCGGCGGGAAGTCCGCTACCGTCAACTTCAAGGATTCGAACACTCTTCTCGTCGTGACTCCCGCTCTCACTCCCGGCCCCCAACAAATCACCCTCACCAATCCCGACGGCGAAACCATTTCACTAGACGCCGCCCTCTTCGCCAATTAAGCGTTCCTCTGTCGTTTTTACCCTCTTACCGTCTGACTTTTTTTCTCTAACTTTTGTTGGAGTAATCTCATCCAACTTGAAGAAGATAAGATAAATACGATAATAAAGATTCGCCGAGACAGAAGTTTGCATCGCGCGTTCGGCAAAGAGGATTCGAATGGAAACGCAAAAATTAGGAAACTCCGACATCAAAATTACTCGCGTCGGCTTTGGCGCTTGGGCCATCGGCGGGTCCGGCTGGGAATTTGCCTGGGGCCCGCAGGACGACGCCGATTCCATCGCCGCCATTCAACGCGCTCTCGAACTCGGCGTCAACTGGATCGACACCGCTGCCGTCTACGGCCTGGGCCACTCCGAGGAAATTGTCGCGCGGGCGTTGAAAGAGTGGCGCGGCCCCCGCCCCTATGTTTTCACCAAATGTATTTTGCGCTGGAACGAAAAAGGGAAGATCTGGAAGGAATTCAGCCCAGAATCTGTTCGCCGCGAATGCGAAGACAGTCTGCGCCGCCTCCAAGTCGAGACCATCGATCTTTACCAAATGCACTGGCCCCCGGACGACGGTAAACCCGGCATCGAAGAAGCCTGGCAAACGCTCGCCGCATTGAAAGCCGAAGGCAAAGTCCGCTGGATCGGCGTCTCCAATTTCAATGCCGCCCAAATCCAGCGCGCCGAAAAAATCGCTCCGGTCACCTCCCTGCAGCCGCCCTATTCTATTGTCCGCCGCCAAATTGAAGCCGAGATTCTCCCTTATTGCCAAAAGCAGGGAATCGGCGTGATCAACTATGCTCCCATGGCTTCCGGCCTGCTCACAGGTGCCATGACTCGCGAACGAGCCGCCGCCTTGCCAGCGGACGATTTTCGCAGCCGCAATCCGGAATTCCGCGAGCCGCGCCTGTCAAAAAATCTCGAACTCGTCGAACGCCTCCGCCAAGTTGGCGCGCGCCATGGCCGCACCCCCGGTGAAGTCGCCATCGCCTGGACCTTGCGCCATCCCGCTATTACCGGCGCCATCGTCGGCGCACGCAACGCCAAACAATCCGAAGGCGTGATGCGCGCTGGCGAACTGAAACTCACTGCTGCTGAAATTGCGGAAATCGAGGGCGCCGCCGCTCTTGCCACCGCGCGTTAACACTTTTTATTTCTCACTTCTACAAACGGAGCAATTCCATGGACTTTGGACTCAAAGGCAAGAGTGCTGTCGTCTCCGGCTCCACCGCTGGCATCGGCTTCGCGATCGCTGCCACGCTTGCCGCGGAAGGCGCACACGTCATTGTCAACGGCCGCACCGCGGCGAGAGTAACGGCCGCTGTTGAGCAAATCCGCCAGCGCGTCGAGAATGCCGATGTTCGCGGGATCCCCGCCGACCTCGGCACCTCCCGTGGCGTGGAATCATTTCTTCAGCAGGCGCGCGAAACCGATGTTCTGGTTAATAACCTCGGCATCTTCGAGGTCAAATCGTTTCTCGATATTCCCGATTCCGATTGGCTGCGCTTCTTTGAAGTAAATGTCCTCAGCGGCGTTCGGCTTTCGCGTCACTATCTCCCGGGGATGCTCAAGAAAAATTGGGGCCGCATCATTTTCATCTCCAGCGAGTCGGCGCAGCACATTCCCGCGGAAATGATCCACTACGGCATGACCAAGACCGCTCAGGTGGCCATTGCCCGGGGGATTGCCGAATCCATCGCCGGCACCGGCGTCACGGTGAA
>Ga0207107_1073_pt1 | contig 24244 bp, 30 predicted proteins | sample Alteio_BWMinHeat_75_FD_153555 | JGI IMG/M metagenome (GOLD analysis project Ga0207107, IMG submission 153555) | Enriched cells from forest soil in Barre Woods Harvard Forest LTER site, Petersham, Massachusetts, United States -... | ecosystem: Environmental > Terrestrial > Soil > Temperate forest >... | reverse complement strand
CTATCACCTGTTTGCCACGTTTTGCAGCCACTTGTTCGGGTGAACACATGTGTTGTAAGCCTTTGAGCATTGCCCACACGACGTTGATCGGATTGCTTGATCCAATACATTTTGCCAAAACATTATGAACACCTAAGACTTCAAACACCGCTCGCATGGAACTGCCCGCAATAATCCCCGTTCCTTCTGACGCCGGCATCATCACGACTTTTGAAGCACCATGTCGGGATTGAATCGGATGATATAAAGTCGTTCCATTTAAATCGATGCGAATTAAATTTCGTCGCGCACTCTCCATGGCTTTTTGAATGGCAATGGGCACTTCTCGCGCTTTACCACGTCCAACACCGATACGACCTTTTCCATCGCCAACGACTGTGAGCGCAGAAAAACTAAACTTTCTGCCCCCTTTCACAACCGTTGCACTTCGACGAACAGCCACCAGTTTTTCCTGAAAGCCATCCCCTTTTGTACTTAACTCTACGCTCGCCATGTTTTTTAAACCCTTAACAAACTAAGCCGTGGGCTCGGGCTGCTTCAGCCAAAGCTTTAACGCGACCATGATATTTATAACCGGAACGATCAAAAGCAATCTTCGTAATCCCTTTCGCTTTTGCACGCTCTGCCACTAATTTGCCCACTGTCTCTGCCATCTTCATTTTACCGGGACCTATTTTCTGAGATCGCAATTCTGCTTCCAGGCTAGAGGCGCAGACTAATACTTCGGATCCGCGAGGCGCAAAAACCTGAGCATAAATATGCTGCGCTGTGCGGTGCACGCTTAAATAAACCGTCCCCAGCTCGAACAACTTACCTCGACTGCGGCGAACTCGGCGACTTCGTGTTTTCTGACTGTCATTCATACGGTTACCCTGTTACCCTATTTTTTCTTGGTCTCTTTCAAGATGACCACTTCTGTTGCATATCGTACGCCTTTTCCTTTATAACGTTCTGGAGGACGAACTTTACGAATTTTAGCAGCGGTTTCACCCACGATCTGCTTGTTGATGCCCTTAATCAGGATTTCTGTATTACTGGGCGTTTCAATGCTAATACCTTCAGGCGCTTCAAATAACACGGGATTCGAAAATCCTAAGCTCAACTCTAATCGCTTGCCTTCCGTCTTTGCACGATATCCAACCCCAATTAATATTAATTTAGATTCAAAACCCTCGTTCACACCCTTGATCATATTGCCTAGCAATTTACAAGTAGTTCCTACCATAGGATGCGCCGTTCCGCGAGGACGAACCGTCACCACGTTCCCATCAACTTCTAAGACAACCGCTGCATGCAATGGCAATGTCAACAAACCCTTTTTGCCCTTTACATGCACGTCGTTTTCATGGATTTTGAATTCCACCCCTGTCGGGATTGTTAATGGTCTTTTAGCAATTCTAGACATTTTTCGAAACCCTTATGCAACGATGCAGAGCACTTCGCCGCCCTGCCCTAATTGACGCGCTTTTTTATCTGTCATAACGCCCTGAGACGTTGACACGATCGCAATACCCAAACCACCCATCACTTTGGGAAGTTCATCCGTTCGTTTATACACCCGCAACCCGGGGCTACTGATCCGTCTGAGCTGATCAATCACGGGTTTTTCTTTAAAATATTTAAGCGTTACTACTAAAACGGGTTTTTCATCTCTTAATTTTTGAGTAAAGGCTAAAATATAGCCTTCCTGTTCTAACACCTGCAGAATAGCTATTTTTCTCTTCGACGCAGGCATCGTGACGGTTTCTTTTTTAGCCATTTGCCCATTTCGTATCTGCGTCAGCATATCGGCAATGGGATCTTGTAAACTCATCTCTATACTCTCCTACCAACTTGCCTTACGCAGACCTGGAATATATCCCACCATGGCATATTCTCGAAGCTTGTTTCGCCCTAAACCAAACTTACGATAGACGCCTCGTGATCGACCCGTAATCAGACAACGATTCCGCAGGCGCACGCGATTGGAATCCCGGGGCAAACTTTGCATCTTTTGTTGCGCAACCAATTTTTCCTCAAAACTTAAATTCGGATCGCGAATTTGGCTGCGATATTCATCCCTTTTGGCTTTATATTGGGTAACCAATTTACGCTGGCGCTTATCTTTTTCAATTTTACACAGTCTCGCCATTAAGTCCTACTCCTTGAAAGGAAATTGAAATGCGGATAATAATGCCAAGCCTTCTTCATTCGTCTTAGCCGTTGTTGTAATGGTAATATCCAAACCACGCAGTGCATCCACTTTATCATATTGAATTTCAGGAAATACGATTTGTTCTGTAACACCCATCGAATAGTTACCGCGCCCATCAAAAGAACGTCGATTTAAACCCCGAAAATCGCGAATCCGTGGAATCGCAATAGAGAGCAAGCGCTCCAAAAATTCATACATGCGATCACGACGCAAGGTGACTTTGCAACCAATGGGCCATCCTTCCCGAATTTTAAAGCCTGCAACGGATTTTCGAGATTTGGTAATCACTGGTTTTTGGCCGGCCAGCTTTGAGAGATCGCCCGCTGCATGATCGACTACTTTTTTATCGTTCACCGCTTCACCCACCCCCATATTCAAGGTCACTTTGGTAATGCGCGGTACTTCCATCACATTCGTATAGCCAAACTGTTTCATCAGCTGCTGGATGATGGTTTTATCATAGAAACTTTTTAATTTAGGGATACTCATGCTGCAGAACCTTCTTTGACCATTTCCCCGGTTGATTTAAATATTCTGACCTTACGGCCATCCTCTAAACTCTTAAATCCGATACGATCCGCTTTGCCTGTCGCTGGATTTAAAACAGCAACGTTTGAAATCGCAATGGAGGCTTCTTTTTCAATAATGCCACCCGGTTTTTCTTGTTGTGGGTTGGCTTTTGTATGTCGCTTGACTCGGTTAATGCCTTCCACCAACAGACGCGCATCACGCTGCTGCCCCTTGGGTGCTAATACGGCTAAGACAACGCCCTGACGACCTCTGTCTTTGCCTGCGACCACCACAACCGGATCGCCTTTTTTCACTTTACGCATGGCTATACACCTATAATACTTCCAAGGCTAACGAAATAATCTTCATAAACTGCTCACCCCGTAATTCACGCGTCACGGGACCAAAAATACGGGTTCCAATGGGTTGTAGCTGATTATTCAATAAAACTGCCGCGTTTTTATCAAAACGAATCACTGAACCATCGGGGCGACGAACCCCTTTACAGGTGCGTACAATCACGGCCTTTAAGACTTCGCCCTTTTTAACTTTGCCTCGCGGGATGGCCTCTTGGACACTCACCACGATCACATCCCCAATGCCCGCATAACGTCGCTTAGACCCGCCCAGCACCTTAATACACATCACGCGACGTGCGCCAGTGTTGTCCGCAACATCGAGCATGGACTGCATTTGAATCATTGCCCGCCTCCGTCAAAGTCAGAAATCATATCACTGAGGCCCCTGTTTTTTCAAGCCGTTCTACCAAAACCCAAGATTTTGTCTTGGAAATGGGTCTAGACTCCCGAATAATCACCTGATCCCCTTCTTCACACTGCCCTTCTGGGTCATGCGCGTGAAATTTAGTGGAGCGAGTGATAATTTTTCCATACAGTGGATGTTTAACCTTGCGCACCACACGAACGGTAATGGTTTTATCCATCTTGTTGCTGGTCACAACCCCCTGTACGATACGACCTCGTGATTGCTCACTCATTACTGTTACCTTCTTTCTGAGTCAAAATCGTCTCTGCTCTGGCAATGGCTCGGCGTGTCTGTTTGATCTCATGAGTTTGTTTCAACTCCCCACCTGCTTTCACCAATCGCAACTTAAATTGCTTGCGTCGTAATTCGTTTAAAACCACTTTCACTTCTGGAATAGATTTATTTCTCAATTCTGTTGCATTCATCGCTACATAATCTCCCGTGGAACCAGTGCTGTCTGCACCGGAAGCTTCGCAGCCGCCAACCGAAACGCCTCGGCAGCTAGCTCGGGCGTTACCCCTTCTATTTCAAACAATACTCTACCGGGTTGTACCAAGGCCACCCAATATTCTACATTTCCCTTACCACTTCCTTGTCGAACTTCTAAAGGCTTCTGGGTAATGGGCTTATCTGGGAAAATCCGTATCCAGACTTTTCCACCCCGTTTAACATATCGACTGATCGCACGTCTTGCGGCTTCAATCTGACGAGCCGTAATACGCGCATGCCCCAAAGCTTTCAAGCCAAATTCACCGAAATTGACTTTATTGCCGCGAGTCGCAACCCCGCGGTTACGCCCTTTAAATTGCTTGCGAAATTTCGTTCGCTTAGGCTGTAACATGTTAACTCCTACGCTGCTTCTACGGGCGCAGATTGATCTTGTTTAGTGACCAATACTTCGCCTTTACAAATCCAAACTTTTACCCCAATCACACCATACGTGGTTTGTGCAATCGCCGTTCCGTAATCGATATCGGCTCGAAACGTATGCAAGGGCACCGATCCTTCCCGATACACTTCTCGTCTGGCAATTTCCGCGCCCCCCAAACGACCTGAAACCGATACTTTGATGCCTTTTGCACCTAAACGTAAGGCGCTGGTGACTGCGCGTTTCATGGCACGACGAAACATCACTCTGCGCTCTAGCTGTTGCGCAATGCTTCTGGCAACCAAGGTAGCATCCATTTCCGCTTTTCGAATTTCTTCGATATTGATATGAACGGGCAATCCTAATCTGGCGCTAATATTAGCGCGTAATTTCTCAATATCCTCGCCTTTTTTACCAATGATCACGCCAGGCTTGGCAGTTCTCAGCGTAATCCGCACCGTGCGACCCGTGCGCTCAATCAGAATGCCGCTGACACCCGCCGCTTCGGGTAAGCGCTTTTCAGCATAGGCACGAATTTCTAAATCGCTCGCCAAAATGGCTGCATAGGAACCACTACCGCCTTTACCAGCACCTTTACCACTTTCTGGAATCCACTTAGCCGAACTTTCTCGGATGTACCCTAAGCGAATACCAATTGGATGTACCTTTTGTCCCATGGAAACCCCTTTTTACGCAACCACCACTGTAATGTGGCTATTTCTTTTCACAATTCGATTCGCTCGCCCTTTTGCCCGCGGACTGGTGCGCTTTAATCTGGGCGCTTCGTCCACAAAAATACGGCTGATGCGCAATGTATCCACATCTAAGCCTTCATTATGTTCTGCGTTTGCAATCGCTGACACCAATACTTTCTTCACGATTTGCGCCGCTTTTTTGGGGCTAAAATTTAATAAATTTAAAGCCTTATTGATCGGCAACCCACGCACTTGTTCGATCACCAATCGCGCTTTTTGTGGCGAAATTCGCGCATCACTTAACTTAGCGCTGACTTCAGGCATGACTGACCCCTTTTGTTACGCATCTATTTTTTAGCACTGTCTTTACCGCCTTTCGAGTCTTTGGGAGCAGCGCCTTTCTTAGCTGTTTTATCCCCCGAGTGGCCTCGAAACATCCGAGTGGGCGCAAATTCGCCCAACTTATGCCCAACCATATTCTCTGAAACTAAAATGGGCACATGTTGCCGACCATTGTGTACCGCAATCGTTAAACCCACCATGTCCGGCAAAATCATAGAACGCCTGGACCAAGTTTTAATCGGCTTTTTAAGACGCGTCGCGATCGCTTCTGCTACTTTTTTGAGCAGGTGAGCATCTATAAATGGCCCTTTTCTCAAAGAACGTGGCATGAATTAGCATCCCCCTTTACTTAGCAGCCTTACGCCGCCGAATGATCATCTTACTCGTACGCTTATTACGCCGAGTCTTCTTACCTTCTGGAATACCCCAAGGCGTACAGGGTGGGCGACCACCGGAGGTCCGCCCTTCTCCACCACCCAGTGGATGATCCACCGGATTCATGGCAACACCGCGCACTCTTGGACGCTTATTACGCCACCGGCTCGCACCGGCTTTCCCCAATTTACGCAGATTATGTTCGCTATTCCCGACTTCACCGATGGTAGCACGACAATCTGTTAGGACACGACGCACTTCACCCGATTTCAAACGAAGCGTCGCATAGCTCCCTTCTCGGGCCAACAATTGAACAGAAGTCCCCGCGCTGCGTGCCAATTGCGCCCCTTTCCCAGGTTTCATCTCAACACAATGCACGACTGATCCGACTGGAATATTCCGCAGTGGCAAACAATTCCCAACTGCGATGGGAACATCGATGCCTGAAAGCACTTCTCCACCCACTTTCAATCCCTTGGGAGCAATCATATAGCAACGCTCTCCGTCCGCATAGCAAACCAATGCGATATTGGCGCTTCGATTGGGATCGTATTCTAAACGCTCCACTTTCCCAGGGATCCCTTCTTTCTTACGCTTCCAGTCCATAATACGATAACGCTGCGCGTGTCCACCGCCCCGCTGCCAAGCGGTAATCCGCCCATGACAATTCCGGCCACCCGTTGCACGCTTTGCAACCACCAAGGGCGCATAGGGCTGCCCCTTATGCAACTCTGGGTTGACTATCTTGACTACAAATCGACGTCCAGGAGAAGTCGGTTTCGTTTTTACAATCGCCATGCCATAACCTCAATAATCATTTATTGGAAATCCTCAAAATTGATTGCCTGTCCTTCCGCTAAACGGACATAGGCTTTTTTCCAATTTGACCGCTCACCCTGCATCTGCCTAAAATTCTTGGTTTTTCCACCCACATTGACCATGCGAACCGAATCAACCTGTACTGAAAAAAGCTTTTGCACCGCTTCTTTCAATTCTGGCTTGGTCGCATCTTTTGCGACTCGAAAAACCACTTGATGATGTCGATCCGTCGCGCGCACGCTTTTTTCAGTGACATGCGGACCTAAAATAATCGTATATAAGCGTTTTTCGTTCACTTGAATACCTCTTCAAATTTACGGACCGCGTCGACCGTCATCAAAATCTTATCAAATTTAATCAAACTCACCGGATCCACATCGGGCGCTTGGCGAACATCGACTCTGGGCAGATTCCGCGCGGACAAATACAGATTGGGGGCCCATTCGCCGGTTACGATTAAAGCTTCTTGCAAACCAAAATCTTTTAGCCTGCTCAATAGATCACGCGTTTTAGGGCGTTGAATTTCAATCTCTTCTACAATCATTAAGCGATTTTGTCGCACTAACTCTGATAAAATGGCTTGCATCGCACCCCGATACATTTTTTTATTCACTTTTTGGCTGTGATCTTGTGGTGTGGCTGCAAAAATTTTACCGCCCCCACGCCATAAGGGACTTCGAATGGTTCCAGCCCGCGCTCTACCCGTACCTTTTTGCTTCCAAGGCTTAGCGCCACCGCCACGCACTTCAGCGCGCGTCTTTTGCGCACGCGTTCCAGAACGTCCACCGGCTAAATACGCCGTGATCACTTGATGCACCAAGGCTTCGTTATAATCTCGTCCAAATGTTGTGGCTGAGACTTCTAAGCTTTTTTTGGATGCTCCACCTCCCGGTGCAGCAAATGCGATCTCCATCATTTTCTCCTGTTAGGCTGCAGACCTTGATTTAGATGAGTGTTTCACTGCTGGGCGAATCATGATTTTCCCCCCAGGTGCTCCCGGAACTGCTCCTTTAATGAGCAATAGATTCCGCTCTACATCAACCCGAACAACCTCTAGGTTTTGGATCGTGCGACGACAATTGCCATATTGACCTGCCATCTTTTTACCTTTAAATACCCGACCCGGCGACTGATTTTGTCCAATCGAACCCGGCGCATTATGAGACAAAGAATTACCATGTGAGGCGCGCTGAGAACTAAAATTGTGTCTACGGATGGCCCCCGAAAACCCACGTCCCTTGGTAACGCCTGTCACATCGATCTTTTGCCCCACTGTAAATAACGCTGCCGTGATTTCGCTACCCACTGTTAAGTTCTGACATTCTGCTTCTGTACTTCGAAATTCACACAAGCCTTCGCCCGCCAATACATTTGCTTTTGCATAATGACCTGCGACGGGTTTTGTCAGACGAGAAAGCTTGACTGCACCACGGGTTACTTGAATAGCCGCATAGCCATCTTTTTCAACATTTTTCTGCTGTACAACGCGATTGGGTTTCACTTCTGCAACCGTCACGGGAATCGATGCTCCGCTTTCCGGATCAAAAACCCGAGTCATCCCGCATTTTGTTGCAACCACCCCAATTGACTTATTCATATCTCTCGCCCTTACCCTTAAGTAACCGCAATCTGTACATCAACACCCGCCGCGAGATCTAATTTCATCAGCGCGTCGACTGTTTTGTCCGTGGGTTCTACAATAATCACCAAACGCTTATGCGTCGCAATTTCATATTGATCCCGCGCATTTTTATCAACGTGCGGTGAAATCAATACCGTAAAACGTTCCATACGCGTCGGCAACGGAACCGGGCCGCGCACTTGAGCGCCCGTTCGTTTCGCCGTATCCACGATCTCTTTAGCTGACCGATCGATCAACCGATGATCAAATGATTTTAGGCGAATGCGTATCACTTGGCTTGCCATGTAAAATTACTCCAAAACCTTTGAGACAACGCCTGCACCGACGGTGCGGCCACCTTCACGGATTGCAAAGCGCACGCCTTCTTCCATCGCGATGGGCGCAATTAAATGAATCACCATCTTGATGTTGTCTCCGGGCATCACCATCTCAACCCCTGCAGGCAAGATCACTTCTCCCGTCACGTCTGTCGTTCTAAAATAAAACTGCGGACGATACCCTTTGAAAAACGGCGTATGACGACCGCCTTCTTCTTTGGACAACACATACACTTCCGCTTCAAATTTCGTATGCGGTGTGATGCTGCCGGGCTTCGCCAAGACTTGTCCACGTTCAACGTCTTCACGCTTCGTGCCGCGTAATAAGACACCCACGTTGTCGCCGGCTTGACCTTGATCCAGCAATTTGCGGAACATCTCAACGCCCGTGCAGATCGTCTTTTGCGTGTCTTTTAATCCGATAATTTCTAATTCTTCTCCGACTTTCACAATACCGCGTTCAATTCGGCCTGTGACAACGGTACCTCGACCTGAAATCGAAAACACGTCTTCAATGGGTAACAAAAATGGCATGTCTACCGGTCGTTCTGGAATGGGGAAATATTCATCCATCGCTTCGACCAGTTTCAACACAGCGCCTTCGCCCATCTCGCTCTCATCACCTTGTAAAGCTTTTAAGGCAGAACCAATAATAATGGGGGTTTTGTCGCCGGGGAAATTATAACTGGTGAGCAAATCTCGAACTTCCATCTCAACCAATTCTAATAACTCTGCGTCATCGACCATGTCCGCTTTGTTCAAAAACACCACAATATACGGCACACCCACTTGGCGCGCCAACAAGATATGTTCGCGTGTTTGAGGCATTGGACCATCGGCAGCAGACACCACCAAAATCGCGCCGTCCATTTGGGCTGCACCCGTGATCATGTTCTTCACATAATCCGCGTGACCAGGGCAATCCACGTGTGCATAATGTCTTTTCGCAGAGCGATATTCCACGTGTGCCGTTGCAATCGTAATACCGCGCGCACGCTCTTCAGGCGCCGCATCGATTTGGCTGTAGTCTTTAAATTCTCCGCCATATTTCTTCGCCAACACTTTGGTCAGCGCTGCTGTGAGGGTCGTCTTACCATGGTCAACGTGACCAATCGTCCCTACGTTAATATGTGGTAGATCTCGTTCAAACTTACCTTTTGCCATGACAATACCCCTGTTATCCTGCCCGTTTTTCAATAATCGTTTCTGCAATGCTGTTCGGCGTTTCCGCGTATTTAATAAATTCCATCGTATAGGTGGCACGCCCTTGCGACATGGATCGAACATCCGTCGCATAACCAAACATCTCAGATAAAGGAACTTCTGCAGCAATATGCTTACCAGAAATCGTTTCATCCATGCCATGAATCACACCGCGTCGTCGATTCAGGTCGCCCACAACATCCCCCATATACTCTTCTGGGGTAATCACTTCGACTTTCATAATGGGTTCTAATAAAACAGGACTGGCTTTTAAAGCACCTGCTTTAAAGCCCATTGAACCCGCAATCTTAAAGGCCATTTCATTGGAATCCACATCATGGTAAGAACCATCAAATAGCGTAATTTTAACATCTACAATCGGATAACCCGCCAACGCACCATTTTCTGCCTGTTCACGAACGCCCTTTTCAATGGCAGGAATATATTCTCTGGGCACAACGCCACCGGCAATCGCATTGACAAATACAATACCAGAACCCAGTTCACCCGGCTCAATTTTGAGCCAAACATGTCCGTACTGACCTCGTCCACCCGTCTGACGAACATACTTACCTTCTTGCTCAATGGCTTTACGAATGGTTTCTCGATAGGCAACTTGGGGCTTACCAATATTCGCTTCGACTTTAAATTCCCGTCGCATGCGATCGACTAAGATATCGAGATGCAATTCGCCCATACCTGCAATAATGGTTTGTCCTGTTTCTTCATCGGTGCGAACGCGGAAAGAAGGATCTTCTTGGGCCAATTTACTGAGGGCAATGCCCATCTTTTCCTGATCTGCTTTGGTTTTAGGTTCAACCGCAACAGAAATCACAGGCTCTGGAAAATCCATGCGCTCTAGAGTAATCAACTTATCTGGATCGCTTAAGGTATCGCCTGTGGTGGTATTTTTTAACCCTACCGCCGCCGCAATATCTCCTGCACGTACTTCTTTAATGTCTTCTCGATCATTGGCACGCATCAATAAGATTCGCCCAATGCGTTCGCGTTTATCTTTAACCGTATTCAATACCGTATCACCCGATTTTAAGACACCCGAGTAAACGCGGAAAAAGGTTAAAGTTCCGACAAAGGGATCCGTCATAATTTTAAAAGCTAAGGCAGAAAAAGGTTCTTCGTCGGAAGGCGCACGAGACCCTGGCGTATTGTCTTTATCATGTAATATGCCCTGGATAGGAGGAACATCATTCGGCGCAGGCAGATAATCCACCACCGCATCCAACATCGCCTGAACACCTTTATTCTTAAAAGCCGAACCACATAAGACGGGTACAATTTCTGATTTTAAAGTACGGGCACGAATGCCAAATTTTATTTCTTCCTCGCTGAGCGATTCACCACCCAGATATTTATTCATCAGTTCCTCGGATGCTTCAGCTGCTGCTTCGACTAATTTTTCACGCCATTCTTCACACAGCGCTTTCATGTCTGGGGCAATGTCTCGCAACTCAAAAGTCATGCCTTGAGAATTATCGTCCCAATAAATACTTTTCATCCGAACCAAATCGACAACCCCTTCGAAATGATCTTCTGCGCCAATCGGGATCTGCATTAATACAGGGTTTGCACCCAAGCGGGTCTTAATTTGTTTCACCACACGGAAGAGATCAGCGCCCACTCGATCCATTTTGTTGACAAAAGCAATCCGCGGCACATGATATTTATTCGCTTGACGCCAGACGGTCTCAGATTGAGGTTCGACCCCATCGACCGCAGAAAACACGACGCAAGCGCCATCCAAGACGCGCAGCGAACGCTCAACTTCAATGGTAAAATCCACGTGGCCAGGGGTATCAATAATATTAACGCGATGTTGCGGATATTGACCTGCCATTCCCTTCCAGTAACAGGTAATCGCTGCAGAAGTAATGGTAATGCCGCGTTCACGCTCTTGTTCCATCCAATCGGTGACAGCCGCGCCATCATGCACTTCCCCAATCTTATGAGAAACACCCGTGTAAAATAAAATACGTTCCGTGGTCGTTGTTTTGCCCGCATCAATGTGCGCGATGATGCCGATGTTGCGGTAGTGTTTAATCGGGGTTGTGCGGGTTAACATATTTTTAAACTACCAACGATAATGTGAAAATGCTTTATTGGCCTCTGCCATTCGATGCGTGTCTTCACGCTTCTTAACGGCCCCTCCTTTTCCTTTGGTACCCCCTTCTTCATCGGCGGCATCCATGATTTCACCCGCCAGTCTGTGCATCATGCCTTTTTCGCCGCGATCTCTTGCAAATTTCACCAACCAACGCATGGCCAACGCCATGGCACGTTCCGCGCTGACTTCAATGGGCACCTGATAGGTTGCACCACCGACGCGTCGAGATTTGACTTCTACCATCGGCTGAATATGATCCAAGGCTTTTTCCAAAACGTCCAGAGGTTCACGCTGCAAGCGCGACTGAATCATTTCTAAGGCGCCATAAACAATCTTTTCTGCGACAGATTTTTTTCCGCCCATCATAATATGATTGATAAATTTAGCCAGCAGCTGACTTCCGTACACGGGGTCTGGATTAATGGGACGCTTACTAATGACTCTCTTTCTTGGCATTGCTCTATCTCTATTTTACTTGGCGCGCTTTGCACCGTATTTAGAACGACCTCGTTTGCGATCTTTAACGCCCGCTGTATCCAGATGCCCACGCACCACTTTATAGAATACGCCGGGAAGATCTTTTACCCGACCACCGCGCACTAACACCACCGAGTGTTCTTGCAAGTTATGGCCTTCTCCGCCGATGTAGGCGGTAATTTCAAAACCATTCGTAAGCCGTACACGACAGACCTTACGAAGCGCCGAGTTTGGCTTTTTAGGTGTTTGCGTATACACCCTGGAACAGACGCCACGACGCTGAGGGCACCCTTGTAATTTAGGGGCCTTGGTTCGTGCTCGAACCACCCGTCGCCCTTTGCGAATCAATTGATTAACGGTTGCCATAAAAACTGAGGCTCCAAATAATACATATATAAACAGCGCAAAAACCGGCGCATCCCTTGTTCAGGAAGCGGGATTTTACAAGCACGGAAACCTACTGTCAATAGGCAATAGGTTTGGGCTCGAATCCTACAGGGTTGCGGTTAATTAAGCTATGCAACCCGTTTTATGCTTGCCAATCGGGCAAGTCTCACGTGGACGCACGATAACACAGTTAGGGCGGGTGTGGAAGGGATATTATTTACTTTATTTAGTGAAATTGCTTAATCCCGGCGGCAAACGCCCCTGCAACCCACGCATCAGATTCGCCATGCCCCCTTTGGAAGCAAATTTCCCAACCATTTTCTCCATATCAGCATGCTGTTTCAAAACACGCCGAACGGCTTGCACATCCGAACCCGACCCCATGGCCACCCGACGGAGCCGCGATCCCGAATTCGCCAGCACCGCGGGACGGCGGCGTTCATGCCGAGTCATAGAATCCAAAATTGCCAGCGAACGCAGTAATTCCGTATCGTTCACTTTGGATTTAACGGCACTGGGTAAAGCACCCATGCCTGGCAATTTGTCTATTAAACTGGCCATGCCACCCATCGACATCATTTGTTTTAGTTGATCGCGCAGATCATTTAAATCAAAGCCTTGCCCCTTCTCTAGTTTTTTGGCTAATTTCTCGGCTTTTTGTTTATCAACTTTACGTTCGACTTCTTCAATCAACGATAAAACATCGCCCATTCCCAAAATACGAGAAGCCATACGTTCGGGATGAAAGGGTTCTAAGGCACCGACTTTTTCACCCACGCCGATAAATTTAATGGGTTTACCCGTAATGTGCCGAATGGACAAAGCAGCGCCACCGCGCGCATCCCCATCTGTCTTGGTTAAAATAACGCCGGTGATCGGCAAAGCCTCGTTAAACGCACGCGCTGTATTCGCCGCATCTTGCCCGGTCATGCTGTCGACCACAAACAACACTTCCGTCGGGTTGGCTGTTTTATGCAGGCGTTTTATTTCATCCATCATCCCTTCGTCGATGTGTAAACGACCGGCGGTATCAATAATCAACACATCTTTTTGTTGTTTCTTGGCTTCTAAGAGTGCGCGCTCTACAATAGTCACAGGCTTTTCTGTGGGCTCGCTCTCAAAAAAAGTCATCCCCACTTCTTGGGACAGCGTTTTTAATTGCTGAATCGCTGCCGGACGATAAACATCTGCACTCACCACTGCAACGGATTTTTGATGTTGTTCTTGCAAATATTTAGCCAATTTAGCAATGGTCGTTGTTTTTCCAGAACCTTGTAATCCTGCCATTAAGATCACAACGGGCGGAAGGGCTCTTAGATTGAGATCGACATTGGCTTCCCCCATCAGATGCGTCAACTCATCGTTGACGATTTTCAAGAAAGCTTGTTGGGGAGAAAGATGGGTGGCAACCGATTGATTCAGCGCTTTTTCTTGAAGCGCATGCACAAAATCTTTGACAACACCCAAGGCAACATCCGCGTCCAAGAGTGCTTTGCGTACTTCTTTTAAGGTTTCTTTGATATGCTCTGGTTTTAAACGCCCTGCACCCCTAAGGTGCTGGAAAGCTTTGCTGAGTTTTTCACCTAAATTTTCAAACATAATGAAATCCTTTGGGTCATTGTCTTAAGAGTAATCTTCATGAGAGACTGGAAAGTATGCATGAGCTGATGTCAATTCTGCAATCCTGTAATTTATCCAGGCAACTGGCGTATTTTCATGTATTGATTTCTATTTTGGCTTTTTTGATTTTAGGCATGGCAGCCCTTCAGGCTGCTTTACTCTCCTGGCAAAATCGACTCTTACGCAATAAAGTCTCACCCGGATTGATACGCATTTTCCCCCCTTTGCAAACCATGGAAACTCTGTTTTTTCAAATGATTTGGTTCGGCTTTCTCTTGTTGACCGCTTCTCTGTTCAGCGCTTTTTTATTTTTAGACGCACCGGTATTCGCCCACCACCGACATAAAATCATTTTATCGGTGCTTGCATGGGGCTTGTTTGCTGCTTTATTGTATGGACATCATCAATCGGGCTTCCGGGGCTCCAGTGCCATTCGATGGACTTTGATCGGCGTTGGATTGGTAACCACGGCTTATCTTGCAAACAAAGTGATGCAAATGGAATTTTGAAGTTAATTAGGACGAAATGAATAGGAATTAGCTGAATGGAAACACCCTTAAATCATATTACAATTTCGAATGAACTCTTGTTCACGCTATTCGTATTCGCTTTTGTGCTCTGCATTTTTTGCTCTGCCAGCGAAACGGGCATTATGACCTTGAATCGTTACCGTCTTAAACATTTATCAAAAACAGAACCCTTTGCGCGTCGTATCAGTAAATTACTCTTACACCCCGATAGGTTGCTCGGCGTGATATTGATTGGCAATACTTTTGCGACGGCTATTTGCGCCAGTATTGCCAATCAATTGGCAGAACATGCCTGGGGCGAAATTGGGATATTACTGGCGCCGCTCATTGTGACACTGATTTTACTGGTTTTTGCAGAGGTCATGCCCAAAACCGTTGCCGCGATTAAACCCGAAGCAACCGCACGGTTGGTCTCGCTTCCGCTACAAGGCATGCTGTGGTTGTTATATCCTCTGGTCTGGCTGGCCAGTAGCTTTTCAAGTGCCCTGCTCAGAGTATTTGGTCTGCGCGCTTCCCTTAAAGAAACCGATGCTGTTACGCGCGATGAACTCAGAACCATTGTCAACGAAGCCAGTGGTTTTATTCCAAGCCGGCATCAAAACATGTTGCTGAGTATTTTGGATCTAGAAAATCTTCGTGTCGAAAATATCATGATCCCAAGAAACGAAGTAATAGGCATTGATTTAGAAGATAGTAAAGAAAAAATTATCGCCAAACTCAAAACGCTTGAGCATACGCTGCTACCCGTCTATCGTTCTGATTTAGATAATGTTCAAGGGATCTTGCATACCCGCAATATTGTCAAAATTCTTGCACAGCGAGAGCTCAATGAAGCCGCTTTATTAACCATGATGCAGGAACCTTATTTTGTCCCAGAAGGCACTTCTTTGCATACGCAACTGCTGAATTTTCAAAAAAACAAACGCCGCATGGCGTTGGTCGTGAATGAATACGGCGACGTGTTGGGCTTGGTCACACTCGAAGATATTTTGGAAGAAATTGTGGGCGAATTTACGACTGATGCAGCCACCGAACAACCGGAAATACAACCGCAAGAAGACGGCACGTTCCTAGTAGACGGCGGTGCGAGCGTACGCGATCTCAATCGCACGCAAGGGTGGGCATTGCCCATCGAAGGACCCACGACTTTAAGTGGCTTGATTATCGAAACATTCGAAGCTATTCCCGAAGAAGGGGTTTGCATACGCGTTGCGGGATATATTATTGAGGTTATCCAAATGAAGGAAAATACGGTTAAGTTGGCGCGGATTTCACCAAAACAAGTGAATGATTAAGTTTTATCGAGCACATTATTAAGACGGTAACAGAAATTTCCATAATGGAATCACTGTCACAATACCCTCTGGAAATGTCAGGCTTTCTTCTTCATCCATCGTTACCACAATGCTACTCGACGTCTCAAGTTCTAGCATGGCTTCTCGCAATGCAGAAAGCTCCCGTGCTTTTGTTTTTTCATCTTGCAATGATATCGTCACTTGAAACAGCGCTCGCTGACCTTCTGGGGTTAGGGTAACAAAATCTACTTCTTTGCCACTCGCCGTTTGATAAAAATAGATTTCATCCAAATGTCGTCGAAGATGTAAGAAAACAGCCGTCTCTAATCTTGAGGCCAGCTCGGTTTGAGGTTTAATGGTAAACGCTGTGATTAATCCTGTATCCGCTGGATAAATTTTCTTCAGCTTCAGTTCTGATTTTTTATAAGAAAAACTATAGATGGGTACCGCAAACAAACAATAGGCATCTTCAAAATAATCCATAAATTCATACAAAGCGTTTTTGCCAACCACATACCCTTGGGATTTAAAATTTAAATACATTTTATGAATACTGAGGCGAGAAGCAGCATTTTGCAAACAATGCTTTAAAAGATAACGAAGCACGCTGGTATTAGTAACCTGGTGACGCTCAACGATATCTCGATAAATAACAGTATCAATATATCCTTGCAACAGCTCTCGATGTAGTAAAGAATCCGCCTCTAAAGTTTCTGGAAAACCGCCGAATTCCAAATAGCGTTGTAGATGATGTTTAATAACAGATTTTTGCTTAGAAGTTGGGGGCTTGGTAATCTGTGGTTCTTGATGGCTTAAATATTCTTCAAAACTCAAGGGGAAAATTTCTCGAACCAGGTTTCTGCCACGCAGCGAGGTGGCAATTTCTTTGCTAAGCATTTTGGCGGAAGATCCCGTGAGATACAGCTTGATATTTTCTTGATCCAGCAGCCTTCGTATGAATTTTTCCCAACCCGGCACCTCGTGAATTTCATCAAAAAAGAAATGTAAGTCTGGGGCATTGATATATTGAGGGTATAATTCAAAATAAGCATCTAGTAGAGGTTGTAGAGAATGTTCCACGCCTGTTAAACGATCGTCTTCAAAATTGATATAGACAATTTTCTGTAAATTGCCTTGGCTCGCTTTTAAGGCATTGATCCATTGATAGAGCACCCAAGTTTTTCCACTACGACGCATGCCAATTAAAACGATGGCCTTACGAAGGGCGGGGGGCAAACTGGGCAAAACCACCTCGCGTGGAATAGGGGTGGGCAAAACCGTGTTTTGAAAATCGATAATCAGCTGTTTAAAAATATCTTTCAAAATATTTCCTCCATAGAAGGAAATATAACCTGTTTTTCTTCCTTCTGCAAGGGAAATAAATATCTGTTTATTTGTACAGCGCTAACAACTCCAACACCTGCCCCCTCAATGCCGTTTTGCAGCTGATAGAACGCCGAACATCAAATTCTTGAATTTTAGCGCCTTTGTAAAGTTGATGTGTAAACTCATTGCTGTGATTCGATAATAAAACGGGGATCCCAACTTTGCCGAGTTTTTTGGCCTGTTCAGCCAATTCTCTTTGTTCTTCCAGACTAAATCCCCCTGCTTGATACCCCGTAAAATGAGCCGTGTTTGTTAAGGGCACATAAGGGGGATCGCAGTACACCACGCTGCCTTTTTTAGCGCGTTGCAGGGTTTTGGTAAAATCCTCACACACAAAACGGACCTGCCCTTGTGTGGCTTTTTCATAAAATAATTGCATTTCTATTTCGGGAAAATAAGGCTTCGCATAGCGACCAAACGGCACATTAAATTCCCTTTTTCCCATGTTATACCGACATAAGCCATTATAACCATGGCGGTTTAAATACAAAAAAAGCGCGGAACGGAGTGTGGGATCGAGAGATTCATTAAATTGATCTCTCAAACGATAATAGTGCTTTTCAGAATTAAATTTTTTAATAAAGAAAGCACGACACTCTTCTATGAACCGCTGTCCCTCTTTTTGTAAAATCTGATACAGATTAATCAAATCCTGATTCGCATCGTTCAATAGATAGCTTTTGAAATTTGTATTTAAAAAAACAGCCCCACTGCCCACAAAGGGTTCTACTAATTGCGTACCGGGAGGTAAAGCAGCACTGATTCGTTCTGTTAAAAGATATTTCCCGCCCAGCCATTTCAAAAATGGCCTGATTTTAGTTTGAGCTTGTTCCGCAAGCTTAAGGCTCATAGCAATGAAATTTGCCTTGATAATCTTCAACGGTGAAATTTTCTTGCGCGCACTCAGATGCTGCACTCAAATACGAAGGCCCAATCGGCGATTTACCAAATCCACCTGGAATATCTAAGACATAGGTAGGCTGACACAAGCCCGAATAGTGCCCGCGCAACGCTTTCATGATCTGTTGTCCCGTGTGAATAGAGGTTCGAAAATGCGCAGTCCCTTCTGCGAGTTCCGCATGATGTAAATAATAGGGTTTAATACGATTTTTAACCATGGTGCGCATTAACTCACCCATCACTTCGGGTGTATCATTGATGCCCTTGAGTAACACGGTCTGGCCTAACAAAGGAATACCCGCATCCACAAAGCGCGCGCATGCCACCCTTGCCATTTCAGTCATGTCGCCGGGATGCATCAAAGAGATTCCCACATACACGGCTTTATTGATTTTCAATGCTTGAATCATTTCTTCTGTTATTCTGACGGAATCCACCACGGGCACTCGGGTATGAATACGCACCACTGCCACATGTTCAATGGCTTCCAATTCTGAAAAAATTTCAGCCAGTTTTTTGGGTTTTAAGACTAGGGGGTCACCACCCGTTATAATCACTTCCCAGATCTCTTTATGTTCTCTAATATAAGAAAATGCATTGTCTAATTCGACTTTTGAAAGCGCTTTACTGTCTGAACCTACCTTTTCTCGTCTATAACAAAAACGGCAATAGACAGGACAAGACATAATAGGCATTAATAAACAGCGATCGGGATAGCGATGTACCAAACCCTTGACTTTGGTGTAAACATCATCTCCTGTGGGATCTTTCAGTTCCGAAGGTGTCACGCTCAATTCTTCAGCACTCGGCAAAAATTGTCGACGAATGGCTTCTTTATCCTGTTCGGATCCAGATTGCATCAGTTCAACGATTTGAGGGGTAAGTGAAAGCGAAAATTTTTCGACCACTTGTTCCATTTTTTCTATTTCTTGAGAACTCTGGTCCTCCATCAACTCAGCCGCTACTAACTGGCTGATCTTTCGAATGCTTGGCATAAACTAATGAACCTCGGTATTTTGCTCTCTTAATGCTCGGCGTAATATTTTACCGACGTTGGTTTTAGGTAAGTCTGAACGAAACTCTATCTCTTTGGGGATTTTATAATGCGTGAGTTCTGTCTGGCAATGCTGCAATACCATTTCTGCCGTTAAATTGAGATCTTTTTTCACAATATAGGCTTTTACTTTTTCACCCCCATTCGCGGGCACGCCCACAACAGCGACTTCTGCGACGCCACTCAAGGTGGCAATCACATCTTCCACTTCGTTAGGATAAACATTAAATCCAGACACTAAAATCATATCTTTTTTACGATCCACAATTCGAACAAAGCCTTGCTCATCGACCATGGCAATATCACCCGTTTTAAGCCAGCCATCTTGTAAGACTTCGTTGGTTTCATCCAATCTGCGCCAATATCCCTTCATCACTTGCGGACCCCGAATGCAGAGTTCACCGGCCGTATTAAAACCAAGCTCTGTACCCGCATCATCCCGTATGGAAATATCCGTAGAGCTAATGGGCAGGCCAATACTACCATTAAATTCGGCAAGAGATAAAGGGTTAATACAAGCAGCAGGGGAAGTTTCTGTTAAGCCATAGGCCTCTATTAAAGTCACCCCCGTCAACGTCTTCCAACGCTCTGCCACAGAATGCTGAACACTCATGCCGCCACCTAATGTCAATTTTAAGTGACTAAAATCTACCGTTGAAAAATCGGGTTGATTGAGCAGTGCGTTAAATAAAGTATTCACGCCCGTCATGGTGGTGAATGGATAGTGTCGTATGGTTTTAATAAATCCTTTTATGTCTCTGGGGTTGGTAATCAGCACATTCAAAGCACCCAGTCGCATAAAAGTCAAACAATTAGCCATCAAAGAAAAAATATGATACAGCGGTAAGGCTGTAATGATGATTTCTTCGCCGGATTTCATCAAGGGCGATATCCAGACGATTGCTTGCTCGATATTAGCAACCATATTACGATGGGTTAACATAGCGCCTTTGGCAATGCCGGTTGTGCCGCCTGTATATTGCAAAAACGCCACATCTTCGCCAGTGATATTGGGTTTTTGAAAAGATTTTTTTGAGCCAATTTCTAATGTTTTGGTAAATTTAAGATGATTTTTAATAGACCATTTTGGGATTAATTTTTTAATATATTTCACAAGCCAATTGACTATGAAAGATTTCGGAAAAGACAAAAGATCCCCGACTTCTGTGACAATCACATGCTGAATTTTTACTTTTCCTTGGGATAATACTTGCTCCAGGGTATGAGCAAAATTTGCCAACACCACAATTGCGACGCACTCAGAATCTTCCAGTTGATATTCCAGTTCTCGAGGGGTATACAAAGGATTCACATTCACCACAACCAAGCCGGCACGTAAGATGCCAAACAGCGCAACGGGATATTGCAGTAGATTGGGCATCATCAATGCCACTTTGTCTCCCTTATTTAATTTTAAAACAACCTGTAAGTAAGCTGCAAAGCCTCGGCTTTTTTCTTCTAAGGCCCGATAGCTTAAAGCGCAGTTCATATTGCTAAAGGCGTCGCGAGTGTAAAATTTTTGACAAGATTCTTCTAGGATTTCATTGAGAGAAGGATATTTATCGGGATCGATTTCAGCCGGCACGCCGGTTTGGTAATTTTTTAACCAGACTTTTTCCATCGGATGCCCCCCATTTTCTCAGTATATGATAGACTGTGGTTTTTATGTAATTATACAGTTGGCAAATAAACTTATGACTACCAATTCCTTGCCCATCGCGCCTAAATTTCTGGGGATATTCACACTCTCCATGCTCAGTGTGTCAGCCATCGTCAGCCTACGCAATCTCCCGACGACGGCTTTATTGGGAACCCAAACCATTACTTTTTTTGTGGCAGCCGCACTCTGCTTTTTTATACCGGTGGCGCTGGCCTGCGCAGAGCTCTCATCCGGATGGCCCAAAGAAGGTGGCGTATACCTCTGGGTAGAAGAAGCCTTTGGACCCCATTGGGGATTTCTGGCTGTCTGGTTGCAATGGATGGAAAGCGTGGTTTGGCTACCCACCATTTTGTCTTTTATTGCTGCCACCATGGCTTATTTATTTAATCCTGAATTGGCCAGCAATAAGATTTTCTTAGTGAGTATTATGTTGTTTGTGCTGTGGAGTACAACTTTTCTGAATTTTAGGGGCATACGGACTTCCAGCTTTTTAAGTTCAACGGGCGTGATATTGGGCACACTGATCCCGGGTGTTGTATTGATTGTGCTGGGTTGCAGTCAATTGCCCGCTGCTGAAATGAAAGGCTATTTGAATTTTTCCAGTGCAGCGCTCAACCCGGGTACCGATCTCAGCACGCTCGTTACTTTTACGGCCATTTTATTGGGCTTAGGGGGGATGGAAATCCCGGCTTATCATATTAAAAATGTGCAAAATCCTAGAAAAGCGTATCCTGCAGCCATGTTTTTAGGAACCTTAATTATTCTTTTGATCTACATTTTGGGTTCGCTGTCGATTGCAGCGGTTATTCCCAAAGAAAAAATGAGTTTGCTGGGGGGGCCTATGCAGGCCTTTCATCTATTTTTTACGGCATTTGGTCTTAACTGGACAGCACCTTTGCTGGCAGCGCTGACGCTGATTGGGAGTTTTGCCATTTTGAATACTTGGATCATTGGTCCGAGTAAAGGCTTATTAAGCAGTGCTCGAGAAGGCTACATGCCAAAGCTTTTTATGCGCACCAATGCAAAAGAAGCACCAACAGCGCTGTTGTATTTGCAGGCCATTTGTGGCACGGTTTTGATTTCTTTGTTCGTCTTTAATCAAAGCATTCATGCGGCCTATTGGATGATTAATACCCTGGCAGCTCAGATATATTTGATGATGTATTTCATCTTATTTTTGGCACTGATTAAGTTACGGCATAGTCAACCCAATGTCGAGCGTGCTTATAAAATTCCAGGGGGGAAACTGGGTGTGTGGTGTGTGGGTGGATTGGGTGCCATGACTTGTTTAATTGCATTACTGATTGGATTTGTGAGGCCTGCAGATATCGTATTCCAACATACGGCTTCTCAATATGCTGCCTTATTACTGGGCGGTATTGTGCTGAGTTGCTTGCCGCCTGTTATTTTTGTGTGGTTGAATCGAAGGCGGTAGACCAGAACACAGGCCTAAAATCCCGCCTTTTCCAACAACACCTTATTAAACCGTCGCACAAAACTTGCCGGATCTTCCAGCTGTCCGCCCTCTGCCAAAATCGCTTGATCCAACAAGATTCGTGCCCAATCTTCAAATCGCGCTGCATCCTGCTCTGTTTTGAGATGTTTAATCATGCTGTGATCAGGATTTAATTCCAAGATGGGTTTTTGTGTGGGAACCTGTTGGCCCGAAGCACGCAGCATACGTTCCATGGGACCGCTTAAGCTTTGTTCATCTAAGACAATACAAGCGGGAGAGTCTGTCAAACGTTGGCTTAATCGAACTTCTTTGATGTCTTCGTTTAAGACCTCTTTGACGCGCTTTAGGGTTTCAGAAAAATCGCCTTCGGCTTGTTTATAATGTTCTTCATCGGTTTTATCTCCCAAATCGCCCAGCTCACCCCGAGTAATAGACTGTAAAGGCTTGCCTTGGAACTCAGTGAGATGCGTCATGAGCCACTCGTCCACACGATCAGACAATAGCAAGACTTCGATGCCTTTCTTTCGGAAAATCTCTAAATGCGGACTGTGACGCGCTGCATTAAAAGTCTCGGCCGTCACAAAATAAATTTTGCTTTGTCCCGCAGGCATACGCGCAATATAGTCTTCTAGAGAAACCTCTTGTTCTTCGCTATCGGTGCGCGTGGTAGCAAAACGTAATAATTTGGCAATCGCTTCTTTGTTGGCAAAATCTTCCGCCGGACCTTCTTTTAAGACCTGACCAAATTCTTTCCAGAATTTCTGGTATTTGGGTTTATCTTCCGTTGCCAATTGTTCCAGCATGCCTAAAACACGCTTAATTACGGCTGTTTTTATGGCATCGATGGTACGGTTATTTTGTAGAATTTCTCGCGAGACATTGAGAGGTAAATCGTTGGAATCGATAATACCCCGAACAAAGCGCAAATAATGGGGCACGAATTGCTCGGCATCATCCATAATAAATACACGCCGCACATACAATTTCAAGCCGCGGGTTTTGCCCACGTGCCACAAATCAAAGGGCGCATGCGAAGGAATGTAAAGCAGCGTGATATATTCTAGTTTTCCTTCGACTTTATTATGACTCCACAAAAGGGGGTCTTCGAAATCATGTGCCACATGCTTGTATAATTCTTTGTATTGTTCCTCGGTGATCTCGTTTTTGGGCAAAGTCCACAGCGCTGTTGCACGATTCACGACCTCGTCTTCACCCTTGTCGTTTTTCATCACGACGGGCAAGGTCAAATGATCAGAATATTTCATGATGATGTGCTTTAAACGCCAATCGTTGAGAAATTCCTCTTCATCGGCTTTCAAGTGCAAAACAACTTCCGTACCTCTGGGTTCGTAAGTGACGGTTTCCAGTTCATAGTCCCCTTCCCCAGCAGAAATCCAACGAACACCACTGGTGGCTGGTGCGCCTGCACGACGCGTGGTGACGGTAACTTTGTCTGCGACGATAAACGCAGAATAAAATCCAACCCCAAATTGCCCAATTAATTGCGCATCTTTGGCTCTGTCTCCGCTTAAACTGTCTAAAAACTCTCGGGTACCGGATTTTGCGATGGTTCCCAAGTTTTGAATGACTTCTTCTCGTGTCATGCCAATGCCGTTATCGCGAATGG
>Ga0207107_1072_pt1 | contig 24776 bp, 16 predicted proteins | sample Alteio_BWMinHeat_75_FD_153555 | JGI IMG/M metagenome (GOLD analysis project Ga0207107, IMG submission 153555) | Enriched cells from forest soil in Barre Woods Harvard Forest LTER site, Petersham, Massachusetts, United States -... | ecosystem: Environmental > Terrestrial > Soil > Temperate forest >... | reverse complement strand
GGACGTTTTGGGCGTATTCGAGGACGACGTGCTGGAAGCCGGCGCAGGCTCCGCCGAGAGGAATGTTGCGTTCGCGAGCGTAGCGAATGGCGAAGAGCGCGCCATCGAGGCTGCGGTAGGGGCTGCCGGGAGTGATCCAGAAGGCGTCGAAGGGCTGGAGAGTTTCGGCGGTGACTTCGGCGGTGGGCAGCCAGGACGCGGCGATATCTAGATTCAGGTGGACGGCAGCGTGGGCGAAGAAATCGTTGGTGACGAGATGTGGTTCGTAGCCCGCGATGAGGTCTCCGATTAGGGCAATTCGCACGATCATGGGGTTCGCTCCGTCCTGGACGACCTTTATGATCAGGTGATGGAAACGGGTGCAGAAGGCCCATTTTGGCCGGTGGGCTGATGATGGCGAGAAGGCGGGGAGACCGTAGCGGTTTGCGTCAGACGCGCTCGGACCGAGGAGAGATTTCATCCCGCAGAAACCGCGGGATGCCGGGGAGTTCTCTCTACGCAGCCCGACCGCTTCGCGGGAGCGAGGCGGGAAGATGAAACATCGGGCTGCTCCGTTCGAAATTTACGATAACGCAAGTTCAAATAGAAAGAGGCCGCCCTAAAAGGACGGCCCCTACAAAGGCACGAACTGCGCGAAGGGTTAGGCGGCGTCTTTCAGGTCGTCCTGGGCTTGCTTTTCGGCGTTTTTGGCTTGGGATTTGGCGTCTACTTCGGGCTTGAGAAGGTGGATGGCCTTGTGGAGGTCCATGCGCTTGTCGCTGGGGCCTTTGCAGGCGGAGAGATCGGCGTTGGTGTGAACGCCGGTGACGTTGGCGCGGAGACAATTGAAGTCGATGGCGGCGTTTTTGCTGGCGTGGAGCGAGGCCAGACATTCATGCAAGGCGGCGAATGGCGCGCAGGATTCGGAGAGCGTAGCGTTTTGTGCGAGAACGCCGGAAGATTGCAGGTTGGCGGCTAGCTTTTTGTCGCGGTCGGTGGCGGAAGCGACTTGATCGTCAGCAGGCTTGGACTTTTTGATCCAGTGAATGGGATTGAGAGAATGCGAAGAGCCGGATGACGAGCCGGTACTTGCGGCGGCGCTGCCTGCGCCGTTGCCTGCCGGACCCTGTGCTGAGGCGTGGGTTGCGCCAAAGGCCAAAAAGAGTGCTGCTACTGCTGCGAATACGAAAAGTTTTTTCATAAGTGGCTGACCTCCTGGAATTGGTGCGAGCGGCTGTTTGGGGGAGGGCGCGGCCGCCATAAGTAGTAGGCCACGAGGAATTGTGCGGTGCGGGTGCGCGGCGGGAGTACTCCCCCAATCGGTCACGTTGTACGAAGGGACAGGGGAAGAGTATGCTGCGGTGGGTGGAGTTACTGGAGGATAGAGATGAGGCTTGGGACTTGGCAGTTGGCAGCGGTGGTGGTGCTTGCGGGGAGTTGCGTGGTGGGTGCGGCGGGGCAGCAGGCTGCGGCGCCGGCGGCTAAGGCGCCGGATCTTTCGCCGGTGGCGAATCCGATCAGTACGGCGGTGAAGGCGCGGCTACCGCAGGCTGCCAAGAATATGGTGGCGGCGGCGGAAGCGATGCCAGCGGACAAATACAGCTACAAGCCGACAGCGGACATGAGTACGTACGGACATTTGATGACGCACATCGCGGAGTCGAACAATCTGTTCTGTTCGAAGATCGCGGGGCAGACGGCGCCGGACGCGAAGGTTACGGAGACGGATGCGAAGGACAAGCTGGTGGCGGCGGTGAAGGATTCGTTTGCGTATTGCACGACCGCGCTGGCGAATGTGGACGATACGAAGCTGAGCGAGCAGATGGTGGTGTTTGGGACGCGGACGGCTTCGCGCGGCGGCGTGTTTGTGATACTGGCGGGGAGCTGGTCCGATCATTACGCGACGCAGGCGATTTATCTGCGGTTGAATGGGATCTTGCCGCCTACGGCGCAACCGAAGAAGGATTAGCACCATCTGAAAGAATGGCGGCGCTTGCAGTTGGAGCGCCGCATGAACGGCGCGGTCGCCAAGTGGTAAGGCAAAGGTCTGCAAAACCTTTATCGGCGGTTCGATTCCGCCCCGCGCCTCCAACTTTCCCTCTCCAGAAGAATCCTCAACGGTGATTATCGAGCAAGAGTTTTTGCAGGAAGGATTTGCCTTCCGCGTCGGTGAGGACTTGTTTGCGCATGAGAGTAAGGATCAACTCCCCGAGAATGTAGGATTTGTCGTGAGCCGAGGCGGAGGAGGAAGCTCCGTTGCCGTTGTGGTTTTCCGGGAGGAGCGGTTCGAAATCGTGGTGCGCGACGGTGTCCAGTTCTGAAATCCATTTTTCGAGAACATTGGCTTGCTCGGGCTCGACAGCGGTGAACATCACGCCCATGCCGAGTCCGTGAGTGCCGGAGACCACTTTTGCGCAAGCCTTGAAGGCACGGTGGTGTTCGGCGACACGGATGCGCACAGAGGTGCCGACAGGGAAGAGACTAATACAGTCGAGGTAGCAACCACCTTTGCTGAGGTCGCTGGTGCGGCCGTTGATGCGGGTGCCGGAGCGCATGTCGATCATCTCGCCGTCAGCACTGACGCAATAGCGCGGAGTGCGGCGGCGATCTTCCGCCGGAAGGCGAACGGGTGCAGCTGGGCATTTTTTCGAGAAATCGAGCATGGAAACGCTGTCGAAATGGTCCTTGGAGTGAATGGTTCGACGGGAAGGGGGGAGTCAAACCAACTTAGACGGTCACAAGCTATTGGGCAGATTAGCTTTTAACCGCGAAGAGGGACAGGGTGTGGCTGAGTTGCGTTGCTCTAGTCATAACGCTTAGTTCCACCGTTTGCCCGGCAGCAAATGCGACAAGAGCTAGCTAGACCTGCAGGATGTCGCCTTCGCGCGCGACGACTTCATAGAGGACGGGATTGACGAAAAAGCCGAGCAGCAGGCGCGAGAGGAGTCCGGCGACAACGACGATGGCGAAAGGTTTTTGTGTGTCGCTGCCAACGCCGGTGGAAAGAGCGGCGGGGAGCAGGCCGAGGCAGGCGACCAGCGCGGTCATCATGATGGGGCGAAGGCGAAGCAGTGAGGCTTCCATGGTGGCTTCGCGGACGCTCTTGCCTTCGAGGCGAAGTTTGTTGATGTAGCTGACGAGAATGACGGCGGTTTCGACGGAAACGCCGAGGAGCGCCAGAAGACCGAGAATGCTGGAAACGCTGATGGGCGTGTGGGTGAGCTTGAGAGCGATGAGGGCGCCGACCGGCTCGGTGAGAATGACGCCGAGGGCGATGCCGATGGGGAATTTGAAATTGCCGTAGAGGGCGAAGAGGATCAGGAAGATCAGCAGGACGGCGAGCGGACCGATAACGATGAATTGCGCTTTGGCTTCCAAGAGCTCGCTGTATTCGCCGCCCCAATCGAGGCGGTAACCTTCCGGTAGCCTGACCGACTTGGCCACAGCAGCTTGTCCGGCGTTGACGATGCCTTCGAGGTCGCGGCCTTCCACTGAAAACTGAATGCCAATGTAGCGCGAATTATTTTCGCGATAGATGAAAGATGCGCCTGAACTCTCCTTGATGGTGGCGAGCTCGGAGAGAGGAATCTGCTGGCCGCCGGGAGCGGGGACGAGCAAATCGGCGATATCGCGGGCGCTGGAACGATATTTCGGTTCCATGCGGACAACGAGATCGAACAGTTTTTCGCCTTGAATGACCTGCGTGGCAGATTGGCCACCAACGGCGGCTTCAACGACGGCTTCCACGTCGGAGACATTAATGCCGTAGCGGGCAATCTTTTGGCGGTCGGCATCGACGAGCAAACTGGGCTGGCCGAGTTCGCGAACGACGGTGAGTTCCTTGAAGCCGGGAGTTTTATCGAGAGCGTTTCGGATTTCGACGGCTTTTTTCTCGAGGACGTCGAGGTCGGGACCGAAGATTTTTACGGCGAGAGCGCTTTTAAGGCCGGTGAGGGCTTCGTCAACGGCGTCTTCGGCGGGCTGCGTGTAGTTAAAGATGACGCCGGGATAAGATTCGAGCTTCTTCTGGACGTCGGCGGTGAGTTCTTCTTTCGTGTGGATCGGGCCTTTTTTCCAGGATGCGTCGTTGTAGGGCTTCAGGCCAACGTAAAACTCGCAATTAAAGAAACCGGTGGGATCGGTGCCGTCGTCGGGACGGCCGAGCTCCGAGCCTACGACCGTAACTTGAGGATACTGAGAGAGCAGGTCGCGGACCTTGGGAGCAAACTTGGCGGCTTCCTCAAAAGAAATGGTGTAGGGCATGGTGGCACGGACCCAGAGAGCGCCTTCATCGAGATGCGGCAAGAATTCGCCACCGATGAACGGAACGAGAAAAAGGGTAGCGCCGAAGATGACGGTGCAAACGAGAAGGGTGGTCTTGGGCCGATCGAGGCACCACTGCAGACGTTTGCCGTAGGCGTCGCGAACCCAGTCGAAAATGCGATTAGGCTTTTCTTTGACGCCTTTCTTGAACCAGTAAGAGGCGAGAACGGGAACGAGAGTTAGAGTAAAAACGAGAGCGCCGACGAGGGCAAAGGCCATGGTGTCGGCCATGGGGTGAAAGAGTTTTCCAGCCGGCCCGGTGAGCGCATAAATCGGAAGGTAACCAGCAATGATGACGGCAACCGAGTAAAAGATGGGGCGGTCGACGTCGCGGGCGGCGATGAGAATGACCTGACTGAGTTTGTATTCCTGGCCGTGGCGAAGACTCAGCTCGCGGTAGATGTTCTCGACCATGACGATGGTGCCGTCAATGATGATGCCGAAGTCGATCGCGCCGATGGAAAGGAGGTTGGCGGCTTCACCGGTGGCGTTCAAAAAGATGAAGGCGAAGAGCAAAGCGAGTGGAATGGTGAGCGCGGTGATGACCGCGGCGCGAACACTGACCAAGAAAAAGATCAGCACGATGAGAACGAGAATCATGCCGCGGATGAGGTTCCATTCGACGGTGTCGGTGGTCACGCGGACGAGATCGCTGCGGTCGTAATAGGGCCGGACCTTTACGTCGGGCGGAAGAACAGTGCGGTTGAGTTCGTCGGTTTTTTTCTCGACACCCGCGAGCACATTTTGAGTCTGCTCGCCGCGGCGCATTAAGATGACGCCTTCGACGGCATCGTCGTTGTTCTTGGCTTTGTCCTGAAAGCCGAAAATGCCGAGACGCGGAGCGTTGCCGATTTCAACGCGGCCAATGTCCTTGACGCGAATGGGCACGCCGTTGTTGCTGCCGACGACGACTTCGCCGATATCGTCGGTGGACTTCATGAGGCCGAGGCCGCGAACGTAATAAAACTGACCGCCTTGAGTATAGAAGCCGCCGCCGGTATTGGCATTGTTGGCGGAGAGTGCGCTGATGACCTGGACGACCGGGAGATGAAAATTGTAGAGCTTCGCAGGATCCAGCAGGACTTGATACTGCATGGTCGGGCCGCCGAAGCCGGAGTCATCGGCAACGCCCGGGACGCTGCGGTAGGCACGCTCGATAATCCAGTCCTCGTAGGTGTGCAGCTCCATGGGCGAGCGGTCCGGGCTTTCGATGACGTAGCGATAGACGAGGCCGCTGGGGCTGAAAAGCGGATCCAGGGAAGGAGTGACGCCCTGCGGGAGCTGCGCGTCCGCGATACGCTGGAAAACGACTTGGCGCGCGAAATAAGGATCGACGCTTTCATCGAAAGTGAGCCGGACGCTGGAGAGGCCGTAAAGAGAAATGGAACGCATCACTTTCAGATGGGGCGTTCCGTTCATGGCCAATTCGAGAGGCAGAGTGGTGAGGCGCTCGACTTCTTCGGCGGCGTGACCCGGCCACTGCGTGGTTAGCTCGACCATCGGCGGAGAAAGGTCGGGGTAAGCGTCAACAGGCATGCGCTGGAAGGAAACGATTCCAGCAATGATGATGAGTACGGAGACCATCAGCACAAGGAAGCGCTGGTTCAGAGCGAAGTGGACGATGCGATGGATCATCGAGAGTTTTCCAGGCTGAGTTTCCTTTAGTGCTGCAAAGAATTCTTAAACTGGAGGAAAAGACCGCCGTCGCCGACGACGTGCTCGCCCTCCTTGAGCCCGGTGGTGACCAGAGTCCGGCCACCGAGGCTGTCGCCGACTTGCACGAGGCGGCGAGCGAATTGATTCGAGCCGGATTGCACGTAGACGAACGGCTGGTTCTCGGTGTCGCGAAGGACGGCAGCATCGGGGACAGTGAGTGCGTCCCGAATTGCGCCGGCTTGGACGGTGGCAGTGACGTACATGTCCTTGCGCAGTTTCTGGCCCGGATTGCTGGTGACGATGCGGGCTTGCAGCGTGCGAGTGTTTGGATCGAGAGCTGCCGAGACGTAGGAAATCTTGCCGTGGAAGACGTCCGGATAGGCGTCGGTGGTGATGTCGACAGTGTCGCCGACGCGGACGGAGGCGAGATCGTTCTGGTAGACGTTGACCAGCACCCAGACAGTGCTCATGTCCGAGATAGTGAAGCACTGCGTGGCGCCGGCTTGCAGGAGCTGGCCGGGGCCAACGAGTCGCTCGACGATTTGGCCGCCAGCAGGCGCGGTAACGGGAATCTGACCGGTGGACTTCGGCGGATTCTTTACGAGCGCCTCGGGATCGTTGAGGCCGAGAGCGCGCAGCGCGTCAGCGGTCGACTGCAGATCCGCTTGCGCCAGAGCGCGGTCCGATTCGGCTTGCTGAAAATCGCGTTCGGCGATGGCGTGGTGTTCGTAGAGATCCTTGGAACGATCGTAGCTTTTGTCCGTGAGTTGCGAGGCGCTGCGTGCCTTCATGTACGCGGAGCGCGCGGCAGAATAGTCCGGACTGGTGACGGTGAGCAGCGTTTGCCCGGTTTTTACGTTTTGCCCGGGCTCGGCCAAGATCTCCTGCACTGGGCCGCCAACAGCGCTGAAGACTGGAGTGGTCTTGAAACCGTTGTAGGCCACGGCGCCGGTGAGCCGCAATACGCGAGGGAGGCGGGATTTTTCCACTGCGACCACTTTCAAATGCGTCATCTGGTCTTGCGGAACGGTAAAGAGATTCGCGCTGTCGGCTTTCGATTCGGACGACGAATAGGAAGTCATCTGCGATTCGGATTCAGTGGCTTTCGATCCGCAGCCAACGAGGGCGAGGCCTGCTAGCGGAATGCTTAGCAGGAGAGTGAATGCGCGCGGGATATTTGTTTTGGTTGCAGGATTGCTCATGGAAGATTCCTTGTGCCTACGGCTTGGCGCATTTGTTCGAGAGCGGTCATGTAATTGGCGAGGGCCTGGCGATAAGCGAGTTGGTTGGCGCGATAGGTGCGCTCGGAATCGAGATAGTCGAGCAGGCTGGCAACGCCGCGTTTGTAGGAATACTCGCTGATGTCGCGCGACTGCTTGGCTTGGTCGACGTAGCCACCCTGGTAGAGCTGAATGATTTGGTCGTTGGTGTGAAGACTTTCGTAAGCGTCCGTTACATCGGTGATGACCTGCTGGGCAGATTCGTTTTCGAGTTGCTCGGCCTGAGTGATGGCGTAGCGAGTGCGGGCGATTTCACCTTGATTGCGATCGAAGATGGGCAACTCCATGTTGAAGAAGAAGGCGCCGCTGTTAGTGCCAGCGGTATGCGTGTAATTGAAACTGGCGCCGAGGTCGCGTTTGCCGTTGGCATGGGCGAGCGCTTCCTGGCTACGTGCGGCGGTGACGCCGAGATAAGCGGCTTGCAAGTCAGGACGGGTTCGCAGAGCGAGCGCTTTTAGATCGTCGACGCCACCTTTCAGTGGCTGATAGCTGAGCTCCCCGACAACGTCGTAGTTTTCTGGAACGGACTCGAACCCGAGAAGCTGGCGTAGGGCAGCCAGGGCCTGAACTCGAGCGACCTTGGCGGTGAAGAGGTCGGTCTGGAACTGCAGGAGCTGGAGCTTGATCTTCAGAAGATCACCTTCGCTCATGTCTCCGGCTTTGTAGCGGGTGTTACTGAGGTCGACGGTCTGTTGGAAGCTGTCTACATCTTCCTGCGCGAGAGAGAGGGTAGATTCCGCGAACAGCACGTTGACGAATTGCGATGCGACGTTGAAAACCATGGTGCGCTCGTTGTCCGAGACTTGGGCCCGGGTTACGGCAGTGGCGTCTTTGGCGGCTTGCAGGCGATGCTGGCGTTTCTTGCCGCGCTCGAACAGGTACCCAATGCCGATGTCGAACTGGGCGTTGTTTTCAAGATAGTTCGCGTTGAAATTGCTGGGGGAGAAGAGCGGGAAGAATTGGGAGTCCCAGGAAATGGTGGGATTGGGGCGGAGATTGGCGGTGGTTTCCTGCGCTTGATTCTGGAGGATGGTGGTGCGGGCGGCTTGCAGAGCGTGGTTGTGGTCCACGGCGATGCGAATGGCGTCGTCCAGAGAAAGGCGCGTGGTGGCGGATTGCGAGGGGCGCGGTGGTTCAAGTGTAGTTGGTGGCGCAGGCGTGGTTTTCTGCTGGGCCAGCGTCGAAGCCGCCGCGGCCAGCAGAACCAAGCTTAATACAAACACTCTTCTCAACTGGAAACTCCTCACTCGCGAGGCCCACGATAGAGAAACGTGGAAACTCGCACCGGGATAGGGGATCAGGCCGGGAGAACGGCTTGAGCTATGCGGTTGGAGGGGCGCGGGGGGAAGTAGCGCGCTGAACGGCGGAGGAAAGCGTGACGACCAGCGGAGCAATTTCGAGACGGTCCGCAACGCGGATAATGTCGACGCTGGGAGACTGCGGGATGACCACAGAGGCGACCGCCGAACAGACCGGACAGAGGTGGGAATCGGACGGAGAAGCGGTCAAATCCATGCAGAAATGAAATTGCGCCCCGAGGAGAATGACCACGAGGAGCAACGCTAGAAAAGGTAAGCTGGATTTCCGGCGAAGCATGTACCTGATAAGACGCAGTTTAGGCTCGAATGGTTGCGGGGTCAAGGAGTGCGGACAGGTTGTTGCCTGCCGGACTACCTAGTCTGAACGACGAACGGAACCTGCTACGCATCGCGCGGCGCAACCTGTTTGACCTGAGTGCGGGCGACAATCGGTTTCGCGCCGACCGCGACATATGGCACGGGCTACGCAAAGCTGCTCCCTCTCGCGTTGATTCTGAGAACGGGCCGAGCTTCGGCCACAGATTTCTGTCGCCGGCTACAACCCAAAGTGTCCAATCTCTAAAGCCGTATATCTCTCAATCTAAAGGCCTAAACGGATAATTGTGGCTGTGGCAACTCCGCCCCTCGCGGCCCTTGTGACCTGGGCGATTCCAACTAACATATTAGTGGGGATTTGCATCTTACTTTGCTCAGACTATGACGCTATTTCGAATGGTAAGCCGCCGGATTCGGCTCCTCGATCCCGCAGGCTGGGAATCACTTCTGCACCCACATCGATGGGTGCTGCCTGCAGCCATCGCCTGCATGAGTTTTTTGGCGGGCTTGCCCGCTGCGGCGCGGCAAGCGCCCACAAGCAGCGACGCCACCGCGTCGATCCACGGCATCGTCACCAATAAGCAGGACAACGCCGTGAGCGGCGTGTCCGGAGTAAGCGTGAAATTGGCAGCGGTACCCGCGGCCGGCAACCTTTTATCCGCGGATACCGACGAGACGGGTAAGTATGAGTTCAAGGGCCTCAAGCCCGGGACCTACACGCTCTCGGTCACTCTCGCTGGGTTCAAGACGTTAACGAGGTCGATCTCGCTGACGGCCGGACAGTCTGCCACGCAGGATCTGCAGCTTGACCTGGAAACGGTAGCCGAGAAAGTGGAAGTTCACGAGCAGAATCAAGCCATCGCCACGGAAAGCGTTTCGACGCCAACGGAATCCGTGACCGATCGGCAACTGGAAGCGCTTCCGACCGCGATGCAGAAGGTCAAGGATGTGCTCCCGATTACGCCCGGCGTGGTGCGCACGCTGGACGGAAAAATCAGTTTGCGTGGTGCGGACGAGAATCAAAGCTTGATGCTGGTGAATTCAGCGCGAACCACCGATCCAGTCACCGGGAGCTTTTCCATTCCGATTCCTCCGGCGGCCGTAGAGTCTTTCGCCGTGTACAAGACTCCGTACAATGCCAGACTCGGCGGTTTCTCGGGCGGCCTGGCTACGGTTGAAACCAAAGCTCCCGAGGATCAGCTCAATTTCCACATCCGAAATCCGATTCCTTTCGTTCTAGGAAAGAACGACCAGATCTCCGGCATCGGAGAAGCCACTCCCGGAGTCGAATTTGGCGGACCCATCCTGGCGCACAAAGTGTTCTATTCGGAAGTGTTTCAGTACGAAGTAAAGAAGCGCACGGTGCGCGGCCTGCCGTATCCGGACGATATCAGCAAGCGCCAAGGGTTCAATTCGTTCACCACGCTGGAAGCGATTCTTTCGTCCAAACAGGTGCTCACGATCACGCTGAATGCTTTTCCGTTCCGGCAGCAACACTACGACATCAACTCGCTGGTTCCGCTGGCCGCGTCAAATGATTTAAATCAAAAGGGCGGCGCACTGGCGGTCGCGGACAAATACCAGTTCACGTCGGGCGCCGTTTTTAGCGTCACCGCGCAATACACGCGATTCGACAGCAACGCTCACGGCCAAGGCTTCGACGACATGCTGATTACGCCGGAAGGCTGGGGCGGCAATTACTTCAATCGCTGGTCGCGAAGAGGAAAAGAGTTTCAATTTCTACCGAGCTTTCAATTCCCGGAGAAACATTGGCTGGGCAAGCATGAAATCAGCGTGGGCGTGGATTTGAATCACCGATCGTTCACCGGCACCAGTCTTTCGAATCCTGTGCAACTCCTCGAGCAGGACGGCACGCTGGCCGGGCGGATTGATTTTCCAGGAGTGGCCGCGCAGAACGCCTGGGACACTACGGTCGCTGAATTCGCGCACGATCATTGGATCTTCGATCAGCACTGGTCCATGGACCTTGGAGCGCGGTTGTCCAGCGAGTCGAACGGCTGGTCCGCAGCGGTGGCTCCGCGGTTGGGCATCAGCTTCGCCCCGGACAAGAACGGGAGGACCGTCATTCGCGCCGGGGCTGGCTTGTTCTACAGCTTGCTGCCTTTGCTTGCGGGCGACTTCGCGCAGAATCCGAATCGCACTGTCAGCCTGTTCGATCCGACGGGCACGTTGCTCGCGCCCCCCGTAACTTATACAAGCGTCTACGTCGGCGGGGTAAATCCTCTGTCAGGCGCGCCTCTGCCGCTTCAGCCGGGGACCACGCCTCGAAGTTTCACGTGGAACACTGAGGTGGATCACCAGTTGCGCAAGAACGTGGTGCTGCGGGCCAGCTATCTGGAGAGCCATACCTCTTATTTGTTCGTGGTGAATCCATTTCAGGCTCCGTCCGGGGGAAATTCCTTCCTGGGTCTTACCAATACCGGAGCGTCACGCTATCGCGAATTGGAAGTCACGGGACATGCCACGCTACGCGACCACCATGAAGTCAATGCGTCCTACATTTGGAGCAACACCCGAGGGGACCTGAACGATCTTTCCGCTGTACTCATCCCGTTCCAGCAGCCGGTGATTCGGCCGAATGTTTATGGCGTCTCGCCATTCGATGTCCCGCAACGTTTCGTTACCTGGGGAATCTTTGCGTTGCCTTGGAAAATGACTTTCAGCCCGCTAGCGGATGTACGCAGCGGGCAGCCCTACTCGAAAGTGGACGTGCTGCAGAATTATGTGGGCGTTCCGAATAGTCAGCGCTTTGACACGTTTTTCTCACTGGACGTAAAGGTCTATCGGGAATTCCGCGTGCCCTTCATTGGTACAAAGAGCGGCAAGACTCACCATTTCCGCCTGGGCTTTTATTCGACCAACGTCACCAATCACCACAATTTCCACGATGTCTTCAACAACGTGACCGCGCCCAATTTCGGAACGTTCTCCGGCTTCCTGGACCGGCGGGACGGCGCCGTCATCGACTTCGTCGACTAACTTGGCAAACTAACGGCCTTTTCGCGGCTGATGCGCACCAACATCAGCAATCCGCTGATCAGCACGCTTAGCGAAAGGTACACGACGCCCGCCTTGGACGTTCCCGTGTGGGTATTCAGCGCACCTACAGCATAGGGACCGACGAAGCCCCCAATGCTCGCGATTGCGTTGATTGAGCCGGTGGCTCCCGCAGCGACTGTTCCTCGCAACTGATTGCTGGTATGCGCCCAGAATGGGCCCAGGTAAGCGTAGATACCGGCCGAGGTTAGCGTGTACAAGATGACGGTTTGCGGCAGCGTTAGCGTGCTGGCGCGCGTCGCGAGAACGGCTAGCGCGACACCAGCCACCAGCACCGGCAGCGCAGCGTGCCAGCGGCGTTCACCGGTGCGGTCGGAATGCCAGCCGTTGGCGATCTGGCTGATCACCGAGAACAAGTAAGGGATGGCGACCAGCAGCGTCACCTCCAGGTTGGGCAGACCGGAGGCGCGCTTCATCAGGGTCGGCAGCCAGTACAGCAGCCCGAAAATCCCCGTGAAGTGCAGAAAGCACGAGACGATCAGCACCATGAGCGGCGGATGAATCAGCACTCGCCAGGTGTCCGGCAAACTGCTGGGCGCGTGCGCGTCTCGCTCGAGCTGTGCGGACAGAAATTCGCGTTCGTCTGGCGGCAGCCATTTTGCTTGGCGCGGGCGATCCGTAAGCAGAAAGAACGTGGCCACGCCGAGCAGTACTGCCGGAATGCCTTCCAAGATGAACAGCCAGCGCCAACCGGGAAGCTCCAGCCAATGGAGACGCAACAGCAAGCCCGCGAGCGGCGAGCCCAGGAAATTCGAGAGGGGAATCGCAGCCATGAACATGGCCACAGCTTTGGCGCGGTCCTGCGCCACGAACCAGTGACGCATGTAGACGAGAATGCCGGTGAAGAAACCGGACTCTGCCAAGCCCAGCGAAAAGCGCGCGATGATGAACTGGCGCTCCGTGTGCACGAACGCCGTGAGCAGCGTGACAAATCCCCAGGTGACCATGATGCGCGCAATCCACTTTCGCGCGCTCCAGCGCTCCACGATGATGGCGCCAGGAATCTCCAGGAGCAGATAGCCGAGAAAGAAGACGCCCGCGCCAAAGCCAAACACCTGGTCGGAAAAGCGCAGGTCTCGCGTCATATCGAGCGCGGCGTAGGCCACGTTGACGCGATCGAGAAAGTTCACTACGTACAGCAGGAACAGGAGCGGCATGAGCCGCAGGAAAATGCGGCGTCGCGCTCGAATCCCTACATCGTTGTGAATGGCGGAAGGAGGCACAGGAGGCGTGTAGCCTAGCTCTGCCGCGAGGCGTGTGCAACTCGGAATTGCCGCCGGCTACTTTTGTGCCGAGTAGGTCTTCGCTTCGGCCAGCTCCGGCCGGTCTGCGCCAGTGGCGCAGATTTGCGTGAGCTTCGAGTAGTAGGATTGTGCGGCGACGGCATCGCCGACAGCCTGCGCTGCGCGGCCTGCGCCGAGCAAGCCGTCGAAGCGATTCGGGGAGTTTTGCAAGTTGATTCTGTACTCCGCGAGAGCGTCCGCGGGCCGCTTGAGTTCAAGCAGCATGTCCGCCAGCATTTCGCGGGCGGGAACGCCGACGCCTTCGCCGCCGTTTTTGTCCTCACGGTCCGCAGCTGCGCGCAATTCCGCGAGAGCTTCGTCCCGCTTGCCCAAAGCAAAAGAAAGCCACGCGTTAGCTTCCCGCAAGTCAGTAGGTTTCTCGCTGGATCCGGAATCGCTTCGATTTCCGCGACGCTTCGCGCCATCGGCGACGAGTTGTTCCAGGCGTTTCACTGCGGATGCAGCTTCCTTCACATCGCCGGAGCGCGCCGCGCCAATCGCGCGCGCCCAAAATGTGTCGCGCCCATCCTTGGGCGGCGCCGGCAAAGAGGCGGCTTCCTTCCAACGGTGCAGATCGAGCACGGCGAGCGCGGACAGGAAAGCCCGGGTATCTGCCTTGTCGTCTTGACTGGCGCCAACGATGTCTTTGCTTTGCTCGATCACTCCGCGTGCTCTGGCTTCCTGCCCGGTCTGTAAATAGGAATAGGCGAGGAAGTGCATGGCATGAACTTGGTAATGAGATTCGGCATGATGTGCGGCGGCAGCTTGGGCTCCAGCACTTTTGGAAGCAGCATTGGAGACGATAGAGTCCTGCCAGAGGCCCAGGCGTACAAAAATGTGCGAAGGCATGTGCAGAGCGTGAGAGGAATCCGGAGCAATGGCAGCATACCGGCGCGCGGCTTCCAAGCCTTGCGAAGCAAGTTCCGGGCGATCAGTTGCATGGATCAAGTAGTGCGCCACACCCGGATGATCGGGATGTTCCTTGAGCAGCGGCTCGAGGACGGAAACCGCCTTTTGCAGATCGTCCATGGTGTGCTCTTTGTCTTCTTCCGAGAGCGCGATCAGCGACAGAGCGTAGAAAGAGCCCGCCTCGGGGTCGTGAGGGTCCTGCGTATGAAGTTTTTCGAGCGCTTGTGAATACGTTCTGATGCGCTCCTGCTGCTTCATCTTGCCTTTTTGGAAAAAGATCGCTGCGGCATCAAGAAAGTCTTGCTCTCGCGCATTCGCGGAATGCAGCTTTCGCGCTTTCTCGATCTCCTTGCGCCCTTCTTTGAGCGTTTTGTCGTTCGGGAAGTACCAGATTTGCTCGTACGTGGCCATGGCCTTGCCCCAATGCAGGGCGGGGCACTTCGGTTCGTGTGCCAAAGCTTCGGTAAATGTCTGCTGGGACTCCGTGTATTGGAACGAGTGCATGAGCGCAACGCCCTTGGCGATAGCGGGTTGTGCCTCGGCCGAGCAGCCATTGGGGAAAGCGACGCTGCCAAGCTGGGTGGGCGGCGCGCCGGCATGAACGTCGGATGGCCGGTCCGCGGGCAGTGCAAGCAATAGAAAAGCGCAGCAGATGCCGCATCCGAGACCCAATCCGATTCGCTTGCTCATCGTAGCCCTCTCTGACAGTGGATTGTTGCTCTGCGATTCTATCTCTCATTCTCGTGACCACGCTCAGAGTTTTGCAGCACATCGACGGGGCCCCAGTTGGACGCGGCTTCTCCGCAAAGTTAGAATGAAAGACGGAGCGGCACTTCGAAGCAGGTGCGGGAGCGAAAGCCGTTTGAACCGTAATGAATCTCTGGGGTGCTGCGGATAGACAACCGGTGTGCACGGCCTGTCCCGCTAGCGTTTCCTGCAATGAGCAGCGGAAGCGCGAGCGGGGCAGGAAAGCCTAATGGTTGTCTCGTGGCGCCCACCTAATTCGGAGGTTCACGGCCTAGTTCCCCACGGCCAAGCAGTCTGCTCCATTTAAATTTTCAGCCTTTTCTTTTCGGAAAGCGGAACAGTCAGAGCTTATGCGTGTGCTTTTCATCGGAGACATTGTAGGTTCGCCCGGGCGGCGTATTGTCGAGGATCGCCTAGCGGACATCGTTGCGCAGCAGCGCATCGATCTGGTCATTGCCAACGGAGAAAATTCCGCCTCCGGTTTCGGCATCACCCCGAAAATTGCTCAAGAACTACTCAGAACCGAGATCGCGGTGCTCAGCGGCGGCAATCACAGCTGGGACCGCAAGGAAATCCTCGAGTTCATGCCGCACGAGCCGCGGCTACTCCGCCCGGCGAATTTTCCGGAAGGCAACGTGGGTAGCGGACTGTACGTCGGCACCGCGAAAACGGGCTTGAAGTTCGCCGTGTTGAATCTGCAAGGCCGCGTCTTTCTGCCTGCGATCGATGATCCCTTTCGCAAAGCCGATGAGCTCTTGGCCACCCTTCCGCCGGACGTCGCTTTCGTTCTAGTCGACGTGCACGCCGAAACTACCAGTGAAAAAATCGCGCTGGGCTGGTATCTAGATGGCCGCGTTACCGTGGTCGTCGGCACGCACACACACGTGGCCACCGCCGATGAACGCGTCCTGCCTCAAGGCACCGCCTATATCACCGATGTGGGCATGACCGGTCCGCACGACGGTGTAATCGGCATGGATCGTCAAGGCATCATCAAAAAATTTCTGGACGGCTTGCCGTCACGCTTCGAAGTCGCCGAGGGCGACGTGCAGATGAACTCTGTGCTGGTCGAAACCGACGATGACGCTCCGCGCAACGCTGGCGGCCGCCTGCGGGCCCGATCGATCGAGCGCCTGCGCTTTCGTGTTGACTGAATGGCGCCGTGAAGCGCAACGGCAGGCAACCGGCACGCGTCCATATTAATCAGAGTGTGCAGCAATAGAGGGTGACTCCGGCCTTGAGACTCCTAGCGGCAGTGTGTGTTCTTGCATCGCTTCCGGCTTGCGCCGTTGCGCAGACCGATGGCGAATTAACAGCGAAGAAACGTGTCTTCGCGAGCGCCGGCCCGGGACTGCGCGCGATCAAGCGCGGCCCGGATGGCCGCATCTACACGCTGCAGGCTCCCGCGCCTGGAATCGTTGTCTTCGCCGAAGGCGGCAAGCCGGTGCTGCAAATTGGTGCAGGCCTGGCGACCGATCCGGGAACGAAAGCGCGCCCTGCCAATATTGTCTTCGGCGAGGATTGCGACGTCGATTCCGAAGGCCGCATTTATGTAGCCGACCGCGGCGCCAATCTGGTGCTCATCTTCAACCGGGACGGCGGCCTCATTCGCTCCATTCCTGTGTCGGCTCCCATTTCCGTCGCCGCGCTGCCCGAAGGCGAAGTCGCCGTCTCCACACTCCGCCAGCCGCACCTAGTGGTCGTTTACGACCGAAACGGAAGGGACGTCCGCGAATTCGGCGATCCCGAACAAATTTCCGATCAACCGGAGCTGAACCGATTCCTCAATTTGGGTATCCTCGCCAGCGACCCGCAGGGCCATCTCTATTACGCTTTCCAGTACCTCCCCGAACCGACCGTGCGTCAATACGACCGCCAGGGTTACGCCGGCCAGGACATCCAGTTCACCAACCTCAACGCCTTTCCCGAAGCCCAGGCCATGCGCCGCGAAATCGAACGCCAGGAAAAGCGCGGCGGTACTCCCGCCTTCAAGCGCGTGCTGACCGCGGTCGGAATCGACCGATCCAACGGCGACGTCTGGATTGCGCTGCACAATTCGCTACTCCATTTCGACAAGGACGGCAACCGCCGCGCCAGTTATTTTCTGCACACGCCCGAAGGCGCCCGCATCGACGCCAACACCATCCTTGTGGAAAACGACCGCCTGATTATCGGCGGCGATCCGCTAGGCCTCTATGAGTTTACGAAGCCGGAGAATAAGGGATTCGTACCAGCCGAACCATGAGCGACGTCGCAACCGAAAGCTGCCTCGCTCACGATTTGCCGGAATCTGCGTCGCAGACCCATTCGCTTTAGTACTCACTGCGTAAGTACGATTCTTTGTTTTTCCACAGCGCAGTTCTTGCTGTTTTTGTTTTTCTGATTGCTTGCACAAATCGCGGACGCTGTTTAGCGTGATTTTAGCTAGCAAACATGCGGGTTTGCGTCACAGCGCGCAACACATTGCACTTTTTTTGTGCTTGTGGAAAAATTGTGCATCGTGTGTGAACGCCCGTGCATCTCTTTGCACACTTTTCGCTTGCCCTCCACTGGCCAATCAGAGACAATCCCGCGCTGTCTCATAGCGGCGGTACGTGGGCCACAAACTCCCAGGACGGACCGCGAGCGGAGCGACAGGGGCGAAGTTGACGTTCCGGCGCGGGCGTAGTTCCCGAAGCCAGATACAAAAACTAAAAGGCCGGCTTTCCACAGCTTATTAACATCTGTGGAAATAGAACGGGGTCTGCTTTTCTTTCTCGATGACGAATTCGACCAATCTTTGGGACCGTTTTCTTGAGCGCGTTAAGTCCCGCGTCAGCATCAACACCTTCACCACCTGGTTCCAGCCCACTCGCTTGAACCAAGCCGAAGCCGACACCTTGCACGTCCAGATTCCCAGCACTGTCTTCCGGCAGGTCCTTACGCGCACGTACGGCGACATCGTCAAAGCCGTCTTTTTGGAGTTGGGCATTCCGCAAATGAAAGTGCAGTACGTCTGCACCGAGGAAGAGCCGGTGCAAGCAGCACCCGCGGTAGTCGGTGTCAAGCAAGCCAAGCTGGATTTTGACAATAGCGATCATCAGCTCAACACCCGGTACACGTTCGATTCTTTCGTGGTTGGCAAGTCCAACGAATTCGCGCACGCTGCCTCGCGTGCCGTGGCTGAGCAGCCTTCCAAGTCCTACAACCCGCTGTTCCTCTACGGCGGCGTGGGTATGGGCAAGACCCACTTGATGCATGCGATCGGGCACACCATCAAGAAGCGCAATCCGGCCATGCGCCTTAGTTACGTCAGTGCTGAAAAATTCACAATCGAAGTGATTAATTCGTTGCGCTTCGACCGTATGATCAGCTTCCGGGACCGATTTCACACGGTTGATGTCCTGCTCGTCGACGACATTCAGTTTATTTCCGGGAAGGAACGCACCCAGGAAGAGTTCTTCCACACCTTCAACGCGCTTTACGAACAGCAGAAGCAAATCGTCATCTCATCCGACTGCCTGCCCAAAGATATCAACTCCATCGAGGAACGCCTTCGTTCGCGCTTCGAGTGGGGACTCATCGCGGACATTCAACCGCCCGATCTCGAAACCAAGATCGCTATTCTGCAGAAGAAAGCGGAGAACGACCGCTTCCACCTGCCCGATGATGTCGCCGAATACATCGCCCGCGCCATTAAGTCCAACGTGCGCGAGCTCGAAGGCGCTCTGACCCGTCTGATGGCCTACGCTTCGCTCACCGGTGCGGTGGTTTCTCTGACTACCGCTCAGCAAGTGCTCCGCAACATCATTGCTTCGCAAGAAAAGCGCGTCACTATCGATCTCATCCAGAAGCGCGTCAGCGAGCATTTCAATTTGCGCGAGCAAGATCTCAAAGTCCGTAGCAACACTCGCGCCATCGCTTTCCCGCGCCAGGTGGCCATGTACATCGTTAAGCAGCTCACCACCGCCTCGTTGCCTGAAATTGGCCGCCAATTCGGCGGCAAGCATCACACCACTGTGCTGCACTCTATCCACAAGATCGAAGAGATGCGCCGCTCTGACAAAGAACTAAACCGCACCATCACCCGCCTGATGGATGCTCTGCAGTAACCCTTTGGATGTCGAGCTCTCTGCTGGTGCAAGTAAGCACCAGTAATTTCGTAACTTACCCACGATTCGCGATGCACCACAGGTACGACCGCTCGACGACGGTTTTCCACCAATCCATACAACGCTGAATTCTCAAAATTGTGGATAACCATTGATAATCGGGCGAATTTCATGTTGAAGAACTGTGTGCCAAACCTCATGCTCCATCGTCACTCGACCGCGAAGCCCGACTTTTCCGACTTTCCCACAAAACGCCACTCGCACATGCCATCAGGAATACCGCGCCTGCAAAGGCCAACGTCAACCTTTCCACAGATTCACAGCGGTCATCACAACAACAAGGGGCTTTTCTTCTTTTCAATTCTAGAAGGCCTAACTGCTTTGATGATGCTTGTTGAAATTGTGGATTCCACGGTGTGACGTGCCCCATAACCCTCCGCACCCGCATTTCCACAGGCCAATTGGCTATCTCAGCTTTATCATTGACCGGAAAACGAGTACAGTACACCAGCGGCAAGATCACGCGAGGGACCGAAAATGACCGCACCCGGCACCGCACGCGAGGAACATCAAGCGATGGAATTCAGCGTCTCAAAATCAGCGCTACTCAATGAACTGTCGATGACTCAGGGCGTCGTCGAGCGCAAGACTACTATACCTATCCTCTCCAACCTTTTGGTCGAGGCCAAGGGCAATGCTCTCACCATTACCGCTACCGACCTCGAGCTTAGCGTCCGTACTTCTTGCGAAGCCAAGATCAAAAAAGATGGCGCGGGCACTATTCCCGCCAAGAAACTGCTCGAACTCGTCCGGCTCCTCCCCGAAGGCGAAATTAAGTTTAAGCTATTGGAAAATCATTGGGTTGAAATTGTCAGCGACAAAAAGAAATACAAGCTGGTTGGCATGGCCAAGGAGAATTTTCCCGCTCTTCCAGCGATGCCTCATGTTTTGGTGAAGATCCCCGCCGCGGTCTTAGGGAGCTTGATCGGCAAAACAAAGTTCGCCATTTCCATGGAAGAATCGCGCTACACGCTCAATGGCGGCCTGCTGATACTCAAGCCCGACACTCTCGCGATGGTCGCTACCGATGGTCACCGCCTGGCTCTCGCGGAAACCGATCAGAAACTTGCCGGCCTGAATGGTGAAGTGAAAGTCCTGATCCCCAAGAAAGCTATGGACGAAGTCGAAAAGCTGGCCGGCGCCGCGGGTGCAGACGCGCAAATCGATTTCGCCAAAGACGAAAGCCACCTCTTCTTCCAGGTCGGCCATCGGTTGCTGATTTCGCGCATCCTCACCGGCCAGTTCCCCAACTACGAAGCTGTTCTCCCGCGTGAAAACAACAAGAGCGTGGTGCTCGAGCGCACCGAACTTAGCGACGCCGTTCGCCGCGTATCGCAACTTGCCGATCAGCGCTCCCACGCCGTTAAGTTCTCCGTTTCCAAAGAGGGCGTCGAAATCTCGGCTTCCAGCCCCGAATACGGCGAAGCCAAAGAAAATATCGAAAAGGATTACAAGGGCGACGCTATCTCCATCGGTTTCAATTCCACCTACATGCTCGATTTTCTCGCCGCTGCGGCCGATGGCCCCATCAGTATCGAGCTAAAAGATGAACAATCCGCAGGCCAACTCCGCCCTCTCGCCGACGAATCCTACCGCTACCGCTACATCATCATGCCTATGCGCATCTGACCTGCTGTCCGCGTTTTGCGCTTATTTTTCGATTCGTAAGTGCTCGACAAATCTTCCACACCAGCCACTTTAAGTAATGTCAAATTATTGAAAATAGAGACTTTAGCTCAACTTCCCGCAACATCTCGTGCTTGAGAAAACGTCGCTGATCGGGTATACTTTTCCAGTTGTCGATTCGTTGTTTTGCTTCTTCTGATCGACACGTCCGCCAGGCAATCAGTTTCGCTTCACACTCCGCGCCAGGAGTGAGGAACTGCGAGCTTGGAGAGTACATGAGTCTTCGCCACGTCTCGCTGCGCGAGATGGGATGGAGCAGGAACCCTACGAGTTCTGGATTTTTTGCTGTGCGAATCCGGAATCACAGGGTAAGGCGACGTAACGGATAATTCCGCAAGCACGCCTTCCTCGCTTCACAAAAGCTTTGAGATCGATCGCGGCCCCAGCTGCAATTCTCGCGGTTCGTCTCGTTGGTTGTGCGCCGCTGCTAGTGCGACGCGTCTTGCTTTCTGGCCTGCGCGTTAAGGAGCATAAATGGGTGATAAAGAATCGGTGACCGGAAAAGCACCGGGCCATCAATACGACGCAAAGTCCATCAAAGTTCTCGGCGGCCTCGAAGCCGTACGTTTGCGTCCCGCTATGTACATCGGTTCCACCAGCGAAACCGGTTTGCACCATCTCGTATGGGAAGTTGTTGACAATTCCGTGGACGAGGCCATGGCTGGCTTCGCGGATGACGTCAGCGTCACCGTTCACGCCGACAATTCCGTAACGGTGGTCGACAACGGCCGCGGCATCCCGGTCGACATGCACGCCACCGAAAAGCGCCCCGCCGCCGAAGTCGTTCTCACCGTGCTTCACGCGGGAGGAAAGTTCGACAGCGATACCTACAAAGTTTCCGGCGGTCTGCATGGCGTCGGCGTGTCGGTGGTCAACGCGCTCTCCGATCAGCTTGAGCTCGAGATTCAGCGCGATGGCGCGGTCTGGGAGCAGTCCTACGAAAAGGGCAAACCCACTACGAAACTGAAACAAACCGGCAAATCCCGCAAGACCGGAACGAAAATCACCTTTCACCCCGATCCTTCGATCTTCGAAAAGCATGTCTTCAGCTTCGATACGCTGTCGCAGCGCCTCCGCGAATACGCGTTTCTCAACAAAGGCCTCAAAATCACGCTCACCGACGAGCGTACCGACAAAACCGCAGAGTTTCGCTTCACCGATGGCATCGCGGAATTCGTCAAGCATTTGAATCGCGGCAAGACCGCTCTCCACGACTCCCCGATTTATATGGAAGGCAAAAAAGGCAACGTCGAAATCGAAATCGCCCTGCAATACAACGACAGCTATGGCGAAAACGTTTTTGCCTTCGCCAATACCATCAACACAGTTGACGGCGGCACCCACCTCTCCGGTTTTCGCTCCGCGCTGACCCGCACCATCAATAATTTCGCTTCCAATGCGGGAATGCTGAAAGAGCAGAAAGACGAAGTCACCATTACTGGTGATGACGTTCGCGAAGGCCTGGTCGCCGTCGTCAGCGTGCGCCTGCCACAGCCGCAATTCGAAGGGCAGACCAAAGGCAAGCTCAACAGCGATATCAAGGGCGATGTCGAACAACTGGTGAACGAAAAGCTCGGCGAATGGTTTGACAAGCACTCGACCGTGGCCCGCCGCATCATCGGCAAGTGCATTGACGCAGCCCGCGCACGCGAAGCCGCGCGCAAAGCCCGTGAATTGACGCGCCGTAAATCCGCGATGGATTCTAGCGGTTTGCCCGGCAAGCTAGCCGACTGCCAGGAACGCGATCCGGCGCACTGCGAATTGTTCGTCGTCGAGGGAGAATCGGCCGGTGGCTCGGCAAAGATGGGCCGCGACCGCAAGTTCCAAGCCATCCTGCCGCTCAAAGGTAAAATCCTCAATGTCGAAAAAGCGCGTTACGACAAGATGCTTGGCCACGAGGAAATTCGTGCCATCATCACCGCCCTCGGCACCGGAATCGGCAAAGACGATTTCGATGCCGGCAAACTTCGCTATCACAAGATCATTCTCATGACCGACGCCGACGTTGATGGCTCTCACATTCGCACCCTGCTGCTCACCTTTTTCTTCCGCCACATGAAAGAGCTTATCGAGCGCGGCCACATTTACATCGCGCAGCCGCCGCTGTACCGCGTGAAACGCGGCAAAACAGAAAAATACATCCGCGATGAAAAAGATTTCGCCCGCGAGCTGATGAAGCGCGCCACCGAAGACCACATCGTGAAAGCCAAAGAAGGCGTGAACTTGGAAGGCGCGAAGTTGACCTCCTTCCTGCTCAACGTGCAGGAATACGAAGCGGCCGCTGCGAAATTGGGGAGGCGGCTGCGCGAGCCGGGGCTCGTCGAATTGTTCTCGGAAAGCGGCCTCGAAAAGAAAGCGGACTTCGAAGATAAAAAAGCCCTCGACAAGCTACTGAGGGAAGTCGAGAAATCCAAGCTGAAGGTGGAAGGCAAAGTTGTATTTGACGAAGCGCACAGCCTCTACGAAATCCAGTTTGGCCCGCCGCATAGCCAGAAAATTAACTGGGCCGTTGCATCCACGGCGGAATACAAGCGCCTGCGTGGCCTAGCGAAGCAAATCGAAGAATTCAATCATCCACCCTTCACCGTGTCGCGCAACGGCGACAAGGTGACCAAGGAAAAAGCCACCGACGTATTGAACTACGTCGTCGAAGACGCCAAGAAGGATTTCACGATCACGCGATTCAAGGGATTAGGTGAAATGAACGCCGAACAGTTGTGGGATACCACCATGAACGCGGACACGCGCACACTGCTGCAAGTGCGGCTCGAGGACGCAGTCGCTGCCGAGGATATTTTCACCACGCTCATGGGCGAAAACGTCGAAGCGCGCCGCAAGTTCATCGAGGAAAATGCCCTCGAAGTCGTGAACCTGGATATCTGACGCGTGGCCCAGCAGGCAAACGCGAATCCGGATTCCATGCGCAACGCTGTGCGTTGGGGTCTGTTGCTGGCAGCGATTGGGACGGTAGGGTTTCGCTTGCCAGGTCTAGTGAACAGTTTTCGCCAGTGGCGCGCCGCGCTTCAACTCGGCGACGCGTCTGCTGCGGAAGGTTGGCGCACGCAGTTGCTGGTCGGCTCTGTCGCATCAGTGGTCGTTCTCGCGATCGGCATCGCCGTGTTTTACGCGATACGTCCGCGGACCAGGAGCGCGAAATGATGTGGCAGTTGGGCTGGACCACATTGCCGGGTTTGCGCGGCTTAAGCGTAAGCGAGTTTCACGCCGCGCAAACGTCGGCGCCTGACAACGTCGGCGGTGTGGCCATCGAGTTTGCCGACGAAGCAGAGCGCGACGCGTTCGTGCAGCGGATCGAAGCCGAGTTTGCTTCGCGCCGCTTCACTAACTCCGCGGACGCCTTCGACACGGTTAAGGCATTTGCCTTGCAGCACGCAGCGAAGCGCTAGCAACAACTGAGGACACATGGCGGACGAGAAAAACGAGTCAGTACTGCTTCCGATCGATATCGAAGCAGAAATGAAAAAATCGTATCTCGATTACGCGATGAGCGTAATCATCGCGCGCGCTCTGCCCGACGTGCGCGACGGCCTCAAGCCGGTGCAGCGCCGCATCCTGGTGGCCATGAACGATCTCGGCCTGGCGTCCAATCGCGGCTTTCGCAAATGCGCCAAAATCTGCGGCGACACCTCCGGCAACTATCACCCGCACGGTGAAGCCGTAATCTATCCCGCGATGGTGCGCCTCGCGCAGGATTTCAACTTGCGCTACATGCTGGTCGACGGTCAGGGAAACTTCGGCTCCGTCGACGGCGATCCACCGGCGGCCATGCGGTACACCGAAGCACGGCTGGCCAAAATCTCCGAAGACATTCTCGCCGACCTCGAAAAAGAAACTGTCGATTTCATTCCGAACTTCGATCAAACGCGCGAAGAACCGGTCGTTCTACCGTCACGAATCCCGAATCTCCTCGTCAACGGCGCTAGCGGCATCGCTGTCGGCATGGCCACTAACATTCCGCCGCACAATCTGCGCGAGATTGTGGACGCCGCGCTCCTGCTGATCGAAAAGCCGGACGCCACGCTGAAAGAAGTG
>Ga0207107_1070_pt1 | contig 25680 bp, 16 predicted proteins | sample Alteio_BWMinHeat_75_FD_153555 | JGI IMG/M metagenome (GOLD analysis project Ga0207107, IMG submission 153555) | Enriched cells from forest soil in Barre Woods Harvard Forest LTER site, Petersham, Massachusetts, United States -... | ecosystem: Environmental > Terrestrial > Soil > Temperate forest >... | reverse complement strand
GAATTCAAACTTGGACGTCATAAGGGTACAAAAAAACAATTACTGTCCAGATATGGAACAATATTAATCAATCCAATAGTGTATTATTTTAAATATGTTACCGATAATGTATTTCTAGAAAAAAAAGTTTTACGCATATTGGATGAGTATCGAATAATAAATTCAAATGGTAACAAAACAGAATGGGTAGCTTGTGAATTAGAAAAAATTATAGAAACGTTTAATAAAATTATTATTGAAAATAAATTGGATACGAATACATATGTTGATTATCATGATATTACTATCAATAATTGTGATCCGGTGACATTTGAACAAGATGGAATTGACTGTTTAACTACTTCCGAAAAACTCTCTATATTTTCTTCGAATAATCATCCGATCAAAGAACTTCTGATCAAAACAAATTTAGACCCAAACAAACCCAAACATCACAATATCAGTTATTCTGATATCAACTCTGAATATGGACTTGTTTTTACTGATGATGGATGGCAAAAACAAAAAATTGAACCGATTGTTAGAAGTCTCCTTTACGTAAAATATAAAGATTTGAAAGCCATTCATAAAGATATCGAAGAATATTTGTCTAATAAAAAAAATAATGATATTAAAAAAGTCTTAAAAGATCTTGATCAAATTCTATTTTTGGCTAGGTTTTGGGAGCAGATACAATTAATAAATCATATCATTCAATTACTATATGATTACCGTAATTTTGTGATTGCAGCTAAAAAGAGATCGGATGCCAAAGACAAAACCAATCCAAATAAAAAACAAATACCGGATTACAGTGATATGTTGAAAGATGGTTTGACTGTAGAAGAAGTAGATCGTCAAATCAAGATTCGTAAAGAAACCAAAGAAATGAATGAAAAAATAAAAATCATGAAAGATATTTGTAATTATCTGATCGATATTGCCAATCGTAAACATAATATCTCTCAATTAGAAATTGTTAATGAAATCATTGAATTAACAATGGATCTCGAGCATCTTCATGGCATTATGAATTGCTTGATATACAGTGCATATTTTGGAACAGAAACTAATCCTAAAATTATTCAAGAAAAGGTTGCTTCATTGGATTATTATGCAGAGCATCCATTTATTTTTGCCTAAATTGTAATGAGGAAGTATATGAAGATAATGAACTACTGAAGAAAGAAAAAAAAATAAAAAAGTAGTAGAAAAACTTATTGACTCACATCTTTCTCGAACTCTGTAATAATCAAGGCATGTATTCTATCAGCCACATTTTTATAATCCATTCCTATTTCTCGTAAGGTTCGAATGATTTGTTTACGATCATCTGGATCTATTTTCATAATGTGCCACATAATTCGTTCATAGTATGGATCCAAGTCAATATCCAATTTATGGAAGTTCTCTAAGCATTCTATTAAATAGTGTGGTAGAGGTGGATGAGTCAGATTTTGATCAATGAACGGCTTGATTAAATGGGCGACGGGTTTCATATCGAAGTTTCTAAAACACCACAGCAGACTATCAATATGGTACCATCCACTGGAGCTCAATTCTTTTGTTAGGGTTGTCAAAACTTGATTCATAATAGTGGACTTGGATTCTGAGCCTATTTCGGCGGGATTCCATTTCAGAAGTAAATCCGCGTATTCGTAATTGAGTTGAGCTATTGCTTGAACAGTGGCGTGTTCGATATCAATTTGTCGAATCCCCATTCCACTATCCAATAAATCTCTGATGATAGATTCAAATGGTTTAAATAATATGTCATGACTTCTTGAATTAAACCAATTCAAACAAATATCCGCAACTGGTTTCAAATCCAAACCATTGGCTAAAAGAAACTGAATAGTTTCCACATTGCCTGCTCTGATTGTTGAAAATAATACAAATCCAGGCCAAGTATGTGCATCAGGTTTGCCATAAACCCAAGCATCGCGCAAAGCAGTTGGTCCGTAACTATTCCGATAGCATCGAACATCATTATTATCAACATTTTCAATTTGTTCTAGAATACAATGACTTGGTACTAGATTAAGTAAATTGTTAACGTCAAATGAACCAGCATCCCAAATTATTTGAAACTGATCAAAATTACCCACAATCATAGTCAAGATAAGTGGACCATTAGAATTAATATGAATATCGGCTCCATATGATAAAAGTAATTTTACGAGTTCTGGGTTTTCCACATCGCATGCCAGACTCAATGGATGAATAGTGATATAAGGATTTTCTGATCCATTTGGATCATGACCGGATTCCAAAAGTGCTTTGATAGCGGGCAGGTTGCGATCTCTAACGAGATCTGTCAAATTAGGACTTTGTTGTTGGTTCATCAATGGTAATTAATGAATGTATATCGTGTTAGTTGTCGTCACTTTCAAATTTTTCAATAATTTTCGCGTGGATACGATCGGCCACATTTTTATAATCGAATCCAATTTCCCGAAGGATATGTATTAGTTTTATTTGTTCATCCAATCCTCTGCTCATGGTGTGCCATAATAATTTCTCATGATATGGTTCCAAGTCGATACCTCGATTGTGAAATAATTCTAAACATGTTATCAAGTAGGAAGTTAGCGGAGGCGGATTAAAAAATTGTTCCAAGAAAGATTTTATTGGGAGTGTGTCCAAATGGTTTGAAGTTTTCAAGCACCAACTGCAGACTTCGACATGATACCATCCTTCTGTCTGGTGATGTTTAATTTGGTCCGTAAAGATCGTGTTGATAATTCGAGCACAACCCCAAGAACTTTCTATCCATCGAAGTAATAATTCCGCGTACTCAAAATGCATTCGACTTGCTGCGTTGATAGTAGCGGATTCAATGGCGGATTGTTGGAAGAAATCCTTGTGTAACAAGTCTCTAATAATGCTTTCAAATGGTTTGTAAAGATCATGATATCCACTATTAAACCAATTCAAAAAACTATCTGCAACCGGTTTCAAATTTAGACCATAGGATAGGAGTAATAGAAAAATTTCGTTGAAGCAATTATGAACCGTAGTAAAAATAACGAATCCGGGCCAGGTGTGAGCATCTGGTTTGGATGGAGTCCAACTCTTGCACAAAGTCGGAGGCCCGTAAACACGATAGTATTCTGCAGAATTCTCGCCATATGCCGTCATTTCTTCCAGTAAGGCCGAGCTGGGTATTAAATTAAGTATCTGTCCTATATCGAATGATCCGGTATCCCATAAAATTTGGAATATTTCTGTGTCGCCTTTGGTAATGGCAAAGATGATAGGTCCATCAGAATCAATGTGTATATCGGCTCCATACGAAAGTAACAATTTAACAACTTCGGAACAATCCCAACCACAAGCCAAAGTGAGTGCATGTAGTTTGGTGTCGGCATCTGTCATTTCATTCAAATCATAACCAGATTCTAGAAGTTGTTTGAGACTGGAAATGTCTTTGGTTTCAATAAGTTCATTTATATCTAGAGATTTGGGATCCATTTTTATTGATTGAGATATTTGGTATGTTAAGATGGGAGTTGAATGATGCAATTTTTTATTCGGATCAGTTGATCCAAATAAAAAATAGAATCTCAATCAAATATCCTAACGACATCATTGGTCAATTCCGCGATTACTTGATGATAATCAATGTCAGCATCTTTCAAGACAGCTTTCATATCTGCGTGTGGATGTGTCAATTGGAGCAAGATTAAGCGTTTGTGATATGGTTGTAGATCGATTTGTAAGTTGATACAGTGTCGTATAATTTTCGGTAGATCACTATTTGGAAATGATGTCATGCGGTCGAGTAATGGATTGATATAAGGAACTATTAGTTCTCTGTTCGACACACAATCAAATGTATCTAAAACATAAACGAAACTCAGGTTAAGAATCTGGCCACCAGTATTTTCTATTAATTTCGGCATCAAACTCCTGAGCAAAGTGGTGATTCTGGCAGGATCCAATGATACATGTTTTAGGAGTATTTTGGCATATTCTATTTGTTCTTGATACATGCATAGGGTGATGGCTTCCCAAATGGAGTCTTCCGAGTATATACCGGCACTTATTAAATGTTCAATCAACACAAATGTATTTTCGGACATATGATAACCAGGAAACCAAACAGGTATTTTTAAAACCATATCGTTATTAACGTGTAGATCAAGACCATATGGAATTAATAAATCGACCACGGATCGACAGCCATTGCATACTAATTTACATAATAACAATCCAGCTAAAGAATCGGTCACTTCAGGAAACCTTTTCAAAAAAGGATTAATGATGTCTGCTGTCAAGAATCGCCAATTTTTTTTCAACTGGGTAGGACAATTTAAATTAACATTCATAAATCCCAGATCTAATAAAGTCTTAACAAAAGCCGTGTATCCCGTCATTATGGCGATATATAACACTGCATCATCCCATACATGAATATCTGCTCCATAATCAATGAAAATTTTGGTTAAATGAAAATATTTATAACACGCAGATACTACCAAAAGCGGAACCTGATCATTATAGGTATTCACATCATAACCAGATTCTAGAATAGATTTGATTTTATCGATTTGATTTTGTCGCATGAGTTCACACCATTCGTCATATGAAATTTCCATGGAATAATAGATGAATTGATATATGTTATCCGGAATATCCGTTTTTCAACTTTTTATCAACAATTTTTTGATATCCGATCTAATTTGATCACTTACCTCATCACAATCAATGGAACAGTCCTTTAAAATCGAAATTAAATTTTTATTAGGGTTAGCCAAAGAAAATAACACTAATGTTTTGTAATATGGACTCATATCAAAGTCTAACTTCTGTAGCAGCGGCAAAATTTGATATAATTCGTAATAGTTATCACCTTGAGGAGATTTAATTAATTCGGACATCATTTGATGTAGTTGAGGTATGGCGTGGACACAATTCAAGTTCTCTAGCACAAATAATACACTTTCACAATGGATTTGTTTGTGCTGGATAAGCCATTCCAAACAATGACCTGCTAAATCACCTGCCTCCATATCTAAATATTTCATTAACAATTTCATATAACCATCGTAACCATCGCTTAAGCCCATACAAAAAGCTTCTCTGATAGATTCCGGCGCGAATGTTTGTTCTCGGAAAAGGATATCGAATTGGTCCAATAAAAGTTGGTGTTTGGCTTCGTACCTCACTGACAAAACTTTGATACACATATCCGAACCGACATGTAGGTCGATTCCATGTTGGATCAACAAAGCTAACAAAATTGGTTTCGGTTTCCAAATGGCAGCAAACAATAAAAATCCTTCAAAATCATTCTCTTTGTTATTGAACCATTTTCGAAAATAGTTTATTCGAGTCTGATTGTATGTCATATATGAAAATAAATTCTTGTGAGGGTGATCATTAAGATTGTTACAGCCCAATTCAATGAGTATTTTTACTATGTCTGTCAATCCATAACAAATAGCCAGATGCAACGGACCGTTATTGTCAATGTGAATATTGGCTCCGTACGAAATGAGTAGTTTCGCGGCGGTTTCAGCTTGACGACTAATCGCCAAATATAATGGATTATATAGTTGGCTAGGAGGGTCATCACTATCGTTATCAGTCTGTGTGTGTACATTTGGATCTGCCCCAGACATCAAAACTTGTTCCAACTCTCCCGTAGTATTCTCATAGACAATATCATTCCAATACAGATCTGTGTCATACATTTTTTGATTGAGAGAATGATGGTTCAGTCAAGTGAATGAATTGAAATTATCAATTTTTTGTACTTGATCCAAAAATTGAAAAAGAAACACTAAATACCATAATTAAATCTAGTATAAAATTAAAATCAAATGACTGATCCAATAGATTCAGACAAACTGCTAGAATCAACTATCACTAATGATTCTGATATGGACTACATTCAAACACTAGATTTGTTAGGACCGGAGTATTTACCGGGAGCACATTTTAAGTACCAGGCAACTAGATTGTGGACGATTAGGGGCATGTTCAGAGATATGTTGAATCGTCTGAAACAATCAAAAACTCCGCCATTCCTAACCAATTATGAAGATATGTCATTCGAATTAAAAAAGACTATTGCCATCGTGTCCGCTCTGAAACCTGTTTACAGATCAAAATATCCTCTTGTCAATCACATGGACATGGCTTGTCCCAATAGAGAAGCTTGGATTATTCCAACCGATGCACAACTGAACACAATCAAAGGATTGTTAACTACCTATGAAAACGGAGTCTCAATCGGGGAAGATCATAGTGTGAAATTAGTCGATTTGATTTTTTGTTACAAAGACATCATACCTGTATTGGGATGTGCATCCGAGCCCCCTGTTTGGACCAATTATTCGGATAATTCTTTTGGATATTTTAGAACAGAGCCTCAAGGACTCACTCCCAAACCAGAGACCAAATCTAGATATCCACTCAAAGAACATTTAGAATTGACTCAATTGGATTATACAGAAAAACTTATTTTGACCGCGACTCAAGTTGATATCTTGAGAGAACTTAACCTAATCAAAATGTATCAATTGAGTTCAGATATATTCTTCTTGAATAGTGTGCGGTTAATACATCTTTGTATGATTAAAAAATATATACAACATTTGAAATCTAGCCAGGTACCCCCCATTTCGACTAATTATTCTGATTCTTCTTTTGGATTTGTTTCAACCGTACCCACAGGAATCACCGAACACATTGACACTCATACCAGATATGCGCTTAGCAGACACTTGGAAATGACTGGCCTCCGAGGATCCGAATATCTACTTTTGACCGGAGAGCAAGTTGCCGACATCAAGATAGCTCTAACCAATGCCAAGTATTATCAACCAGAGATTATCTTTAAGACGGTTATTTACGAAACTCATTAGTTGGAAACGTTGATAAAAAATTGATGACTTAATTTGATTATCAACCTCAGTCTTAAATTCCAGATAAACTCGTCATGAACAAAATTGGAGATTTGTATGACCTTGGTATATGGCATAAATATAAAATATTCGAATTGACCTGTCACAAATGTACATGCCAAATTCAACAGGATGATCTACCTGGTGCAATACCAATGTGTTGTGACTGTAATATTAAAGTCAGAATACCCGGAATTAAATATCAAGTCGCATCGTGCAATTTGTTTGTGCTCAAAGATATTTTCGAATCAAATGATGTCACTGATTCGATAGGTAACTGGTATGATCGATTAGATTTCATTCAAGATCGAGTGCCATTCAGACAAACCCAAATCAAATGTTTGGATGCAGATAAAGCTACTTTTCCAGATCTAATAAATGGATTAAGACATAGAGCAGAATTGATTTTTTCCCACAAATTCTTAATCAAACCTGTGGATCACAATTCGAATCTCTCATGTGTATTTGCTTTTTTTCATTGCGTCGCTGAACAAAACAGTTATTTAGTGAGAATCATCGACAGATTTAATCAGCAGTTGCAATACGTGTCCCGTAGCATCGTATATTCTCGCAACGAACAGACTTTCTGGGAGAATCCATTTCCAACTGAAATTTGTGTCTCGATGGAAAAATTTTTTAATAAAATGACCACAGACATGGTTGAAATTCATACCGCGACAGTAGTTGATGACACACTGCCTGTGGAAGTTGTGAAAATCATTTGTCATACATATGCTCAAATTATGATTTGGAAATGCACACGGATACCGTCTTAACTGGTGATGAGTCACTTATCCAATTTTTTATAATAATTTGTAATTATCGAAAAAAATTGATCACTTGATTTAATTGACAAAACTAATCTAAAATTCCAGATAAAAACTGCATGAAAAAGGTCAGAGACTCTTCTGTTTTTGGTGTATGGGATTCACCGAACATTATTGAATTTAAGTGTCATGAATGTTCTTGTTTAGTCCAACAAAATTATATGCTCGATCCGTTATCAAGGTGTTATGACTGTGATAAACGTAATAATACAATAACACCATACATTGCTAAATATCAACGTGTGTCATGTAATTTGTTTCTATTGAAAGATATTTTCGAATCAGATGATATTGTTGATTCTATCGGAAATTGGTATGATAGATTAGATTTCAATCAAGATCTTGTAATATTTAGAGAATATACAATCAAATGCTTGGATCTGGATATTGTGGAACCAACGGTTCCGACAATCTGCGCTAATTCTCGTGCCTATTGGGCACAATATCCGGAGATTCTCGAGTCAGATAGACTCGAGAATCAGCGCAGATTGTCGGAAGCTCTGCTCCGACAATCTCCGGATGCTACTGGAGCTACTTTTGCAGACGCAATAAATGGCTTGAAACATCAAGCAAAATTGGTATTTTTTCATAAGTTTTCAATGGGAGCTCCGCAACCACTTATTTTCTACAATTTTGCTATTTTTCATTGCACCACTGAACAAAACAGCTATCCAGTGAGTATCATCGAAATGTTTAATCAAAACATGCAATATGTGTCTCGTAGTATAGTATATTCCAAAAACGAGCATACTTTCTGGGAGAATCCATTTCCGATTCAAGTCTGCAAACCAATGGAAACATTTTTCAATAAAATGACCACAGACATAATTGAAATTCATACCGCGACAGTAGTTGATAATATTTTGCCTGTGGAAGTTGTGAAAATCATTTGTCATACATATGCTCAAATTATGATTTGGAAATGCATATCATCTTAATTTTTTATACTAATTGCAAATCATTATAAAAAATTGATCATCATAACCACCTAAATTCCACATTGAGATTCTCAAACAGAAATATCAATGACAACTCGTAAAGTGATCACACCTGTCATCCCGATTGAAATAGATTTGGATAGCCAATCGGCCTTGTCAGATCCATCCGACCTGTCTGAAATACCTTCTCAGATCCGGGATCTGCCTCAGAATGAATTTGCCGAAAAGTTTTATTCAATATTCAGATCTTTTATGGGACAAAATAAATCAAATATTTCGATTCAACTCGAACAACTTTGTCATGCTTTTGATTTGAGACAAAACTTTTCTAATCTGATGCAAAATGGATTTGATCACCGCTCTGTTCTAGTTCGTACGTTTTCCGTATCCAACTGGCATCTATTTATTAAAACAGCCAGAGAACAATGCGGCGTGGATCTACATTTTGATAATGAATATTTATTGAGCAAACTGCTGCGATTTCGCAAGAACACTGAATTAATAAAATATCTCCTACAAGAAGAAGGCTGTAATTTTAATTTATGTTATCAAATACATCATCCTACCATTTGTAAGTCACCTGCTCTACTCAAAGTTCTAATAGAACAACATTTCGATTTATCTTTTTTGTTTGATCCCAATGAAGAAGATAATCATTTTGGATACTTTATGGCAGAAAGACCACTGTCAGAAAATTATAGCAAGGTGGACGAAGTACTCAGATTATTAATCGCAGACGGATATCGACCGGATTCTCAGACTGTGCAGTTGATTCTGGAGGATGGTAATGTCAAAACTGCAAGATTTCTATTTGAAGCCGGTTTAATCGTGGAATATGATCAATCAGAAGCTCTGTATAAGGCCATGCAAGCGGATCATCATGAAATGCTAAAATTATTATTCGAACATGGAGCCAAATTTGATTGGGATGTGATTGATCAAAAGCAGAGTCAAAAAGGACGACAAACTATTAGTATTTTGCAAGATCACGGATGTGACTTAATGCAGATCATTCGGTTATTCAATACGGAGGATCCGGATGAAGATTCTGAAGGAGGTTGGTGAAAATCATCATTAATTTTATTACATATACAACATGGAACATATTGGAATTTCTCTTCGAGAACACTTCATCAAAGATTTTATTGCGATACAAGAATCTGGGGTCGGTCAAGAAAATTACCCATTTGTGGTGGATATTGAATTAATCATAAAATGGTTAAAAATTAATCTCAAAAGTAATCTTAAGAAAACATTAAAAGCATCGTATACACAAAATACAAATTATATTATATTGCCCTTACATATGGAAGAGCAAAAAAATTGAATAATCACAATATCTAACCACACACATCAAATCTATATCCCACATATCAATGGCATCAATCCCAAACACCGACATCGACATCCTCTTCCAACAATTCCTAACTCAATTTAAAGATCTATTCAAAGATCACATGTGGACGCCGGGTAGTGTTATTGAAGTTCCCTCCATAAATGATCAAATCAAAGAAATTTGCCGCAACTGTTACGTCCATGAACATTTTCCAGAATTCATGACAAGAATATTTGCGAATCTCATAAAATACAATGTGTTAAATAATTCTACTATTCTGTTCAGTTTCATAAAAATAATGCATGAGGAATTCCAGATTGATTTGCATTACGAGAACGAAGAGTTGTTAGGCGAAATGTTAACAGTTTACGCGAATTCCAACGTAATTGATTGGTTGTTATCCCAAGGATGTGATTTCGATTTGTGTTATCGGACACACCAACCGGAAATTCACTTATCTTTCGCAACATTGAATGTGTTGATCAAACATGGGGTAAGAATGGAATTTCTATTCGATTCCAATGAAGAAACAAATCATTTTTCCAGATTCTTGGATCAAGTCTGTTGTACGAGATCGGACGATGTGGATGAGTGTGCTCTTTTTGTTTTAACACAACTCCTAACCAAAGGATACAAGCCCGATATCCGTACCGTTAACGTTGTTTTTAGAAATAGGATGTTTGAGACAGCCCAGTTCTTGATAAAGAACGATTTAGTTGGTGACTATGATCAAGGTCCGGCTCTAATTATAGCGATACATAGTTATAATAACGAAATGGTAAGATTGTTGTTAGCAAATGGGGTGACCGTCGATATGAACACGATCGAATCCCATCAAAATACGGTAAAGCAAACTACCATAGAGTTGCTCTCAGATCATGGTTATAATCAAAGCGACATTCTCAAAATATTCTCTACACGTTTGAGAGAGATCTAAGATTAGGTTTGTGTTATAATATTAGCTTCATATGTCGCCATTTGGTTTTGGTATTCGGACACAAACTTCGCATAAGTCGATTGCAACTCCGCCCAGGTATTTGCAGTCATAACAAATCCATAATGACTCTCTTTGATTTGAACCATTTGGAACAAAACATACATTCCGTCTACAGACTGATAGACTAAACTCCATCTATCATAAATAAAACCATTGGTCCCGATTACCTTCTTGGATACTTGATGAAAATAAACGGAATCAATATTCGGAACATGGGCCAAATGTGCAATTCGATCAGTGGTGCTGTCAATGATTTTGTCTAGAGTTTGATACCACCATAGTCCAATGTTGTTTTGGATACAATGAAACAGATATTGAAATTGGTCCCATCTCATATTAGTTGGTGACATAGGTACCACTTTAGAATTGGAATCGGATGTAGAATCAATCAACCAAGTATTCAGATCTGGCGTAGATGTGACAACTCTACGAGTAACTTCATTGTAGGACGGAGATGTCTTCATTTGTATTGGTCCAATGAATGAACTGACTGAACTGATGATTGTATTTAGAATCAATTTTTTGTGATGATTGACTAATCATTACAAAAAATAGACCATCTTGTTACGGAGTGCCTGTTTTTGAACGGTTTCGATCAGTCTCGAAATTACATCTACAAGAATAGAATTTTCTCGGGCCGACATTATTGATTCGATGACAATTTGAACAGCGTTTGGTGGTGAGATATTCATCAATTTCGAATACTTTGGCTTTATATTTCAGAGATAGCTCGTGCAAGAGTTTAATAAATTGCGGAAAGTTCAACAAATCAAACATTTGTTGGGTTCGAGGATTAGCTTGGGATGGGACGGTGATTTTCCCTACATAAACTACGTCATAGGCCTTCAAAATCTCGTGTGCGACTTTATGATGGAGGTCTCGAATTTTATTTTGGATTCGAGCGTGATACTTGTGTAGGGTCCGGTTGAGTCGTTGTTTCTGGTTTGGAGTCAAGAATGGCGTTTTCAATGATTTGGTAATTTTTTGAATCTGATTCCAATTGGCTATGAAAGACTCGCACGGATTGTCGGCAATAGAATAGGTATCTGATTCGGAATAAACCGTGACAAAAGTTTTGACGCCCAGATCGATACCACATTCCAGTTTGGTTTTGGTGGTTCTGACAGCTCCATGCGCAAAGAAAGTATATTTGCTTGATCCAGGAATGTGCTTAATATTACACACTAAACTGTTATCTGACACCGGATAATGATCTAACCCAGTGATTAATTTTCGAATGAGTCCTAATTTGATTCTTAAATGGAATGGATCGGAGGATTCTAATTCCAAATGTTGATCATATTTTCCTTTAACAAAAATCATAGCTTCTGTGGCGACACTATCCATGATATCTGCATCTATGAATTCACTACTCAACTTTTGTTGGTTTCGATAATCATCAAAGAAAGATTGAATGAGGTCATCGGATGAATCTCTCCTTTTAAGAAATTCTGTGATGATCCAATTGTGGGCCCAAGCATAGATAGCGAATAATTCGTGAAGGAGTTCTTCCTCAGATCGAGTCGGAGTTAATTCTTTATGGATATCGAACCAGTACCATTTAGTGGAGTTGGATTCGGATATGAGGTCCATTTGTGATAAAGACATATGGTGGAATTATTTTTAAAACGGTTCGACAAATCAATTTTTTATCTCAAATTTATTCATTAAATGACACTGACTCTAATACCTTTTTGGCTAGTTCTAGTTGTGGATTTATGAAATCGATCGATATCATTTCTCCTTGTCGTGCTTGTAATTTCTTGTGCTCCAAGAAAGTGACGTCCAGTGGTATGTATCTCCTTATCATTTGAATTTTAATTTGTACCGGCTGCTCTTCGTTAATCATATTCAAATGAGTTTCTCTATGATAATAAATCCGATAATATTGATAATATCCAATAGGAATACATTGGTCTAGTGTTTGATCTGCTTTCAGTATGCAAACAAATTCCAACTGTCTTAACAATGGATTGAGGAGAACCACCTGCTGCTGAAACATATATAACTCTAACAAAATTAGTTCCAAATTAAATGCGACTCTTATGGAGAGTTTTTTTAATTTTAACGATGGAGAGTTTTTGAAAAGGTGATGCAATATATTAATTGGCCGAATAAAATTCTCGTTCTCATCATCGTTTTGATATAAATCCTCACATTCCAATGATAATTTGAAGAGAAATTTCAAAACATGTTCTCTCAAAAAATCAACAGAGGTTCGAATACTAGTCAATCGTGTAAAAATCCATACATCGGTAATGTTGTGAAACATACCATAGTTAGAATCCAAATAATGTCCCAAATAATAATCATGTAACGTCTTCACACCTTTTTTATACAGGATGAGTTTATGAATATATTTCAAGCGTTTCCATTGGTGAAGATAAACATCATTAAAACTAATTCTGTAAAATGATTTTAAATTGATTTTAATATTAGATGTTAGATTGGCCATATCGATTAAATCCAAATCATTCGAATCTATCTTTATCTCCCGAAGATTTGGGAACAGAGATACTATTTCAGAATTGATTACACCATAGTCAGAATCGGTATAGGGATCAGCAATAAAGGCAAGATCTAATTTAGTAACAGACGGTGCAAATGATGCCATTTGCCGAGCGATCGTCTTAAAATTTTCTATGTTGATCTTACATTTGATTTTGGTAACAGGTGATTTGGACAGATTTAGACCGGCGAAACTATTCTCTGGATTGAAGTTGCATGGGAACCACGTGTCCGATGTGTCTTTTAGGATGATATGTTGCGCGTCATTCAGGAATGAAACAAGTTTGCCATTGACTGCATACACTTCTGGTATTATCTTGACACAATTTAGATCTAAGGAACCGGCAATCGAACAAATCAACCGGAATAATTTCATATCGGATGTCTGTGAAATCTCTCTCAAATCAAGCGTTTGGAGATGGGGGAAATTGACTTTTAATTCGGAGGTCACGGATGTCACAAATGAATTAATGGTAGTATTGTTTTCATTTGGATCTGCACTCGGAATAAAACAATTCCATAACTTTATTTTACGGAGATTTCGGTAAGGTCGATAATAATCAATTACCTGAGGTATCCTTTTGAAGGGGTACTTGATTAATTGTAGGATGATGTCATTCCATTGAGTACAGACCTGCCGGTAGTATGGAAGAGCTTGGTATGATAGATGTTGGATGATGAGAGTTGCTATTTCGGGTAGATCCATTGGGGGTTTGGAATGATCGATAACGGTGAGTAATCATATGTAATGATAATGCATGTAGTTGATCAATTTTTATTTTGATATTATGATCAGAATAAAAATTGGATGAAACTTTGATCAGAAACTAATTTTTATTTGGATCAGATCTGGTGCTTGAGATATATATAAAATTTATTATATATATGTATAATTGTCATATTCACTGAATGGATAAGATAAAAGAGATCGAAGCAAAAATTGCGAATGTGGAAAGAATTCGCGAGACACTTCCTAGTAGTAATTCGAATGAAGTGGATGATCATGAACGCATTATCGCTGATTATATTAAGGCAGATAATATTCCTATCGATGAGACCAATTTGATCGCTCTATATGATGAATTACGAAGAGAACGACAGCAACAACAACAACAACAGCAGCAACAACAACAACAGCAGCAACAGCAGCAACAACAACAACAACAACAACAACAACAGCAGCAACAACGACAGCAGCAACAAATGCAACAACAACAACAACAATTACAACAGCAGCAACAACAACAACAGCAACAACAACAATTGCAACGACAACAGCAATTACAGCGTCAACGGGAACATGAACGTGAACTGCGACAACAGGAGCGAGAACAACGAGAACGACAAGAACAAGAACAGAAACGATTGGAACGAGAACGACAAAAACAACAACAATTGCAACAACGGGCAGAACAAGAACAGAAAAGAAAAGAACAAGAACAGAAAAGAAAAGAACAACAACAACAACCATTACAACAACCATTACAACAACAGTTACAACAACCACCACAACAACCATCACAACAACCACCACAACAACCACCACAACAACCACCACAACAACCGTTACAACAACCACCACAACAACAACCATCACAACAATCTTCACTTTCCCCAGATATGCAAAAGTATTTGGTCATGTTCGCAAGAACTGATGAAGAAATATCTAATACGACCAAAGCGATTTTTAAACTAAACGGAACTCTTGGAGCTGGTGACTTGGCGATCGTAAATCCTGCATACACCAATGCATTCAAAGATCTTAAGATTGCAAATCTTGGAATAACAAATGAAGGCCGGATTAGATTAGAACCGCCTAATACAAAGAATGCTAATGCAAATACTCCGCAAAGTATTCACAAAATTATTTTTGATACAGACAACTATTGGGCATCATTTTGCAGATATATTATAAACTTAATACAAAATAAGAGTATTTTAAGCCTAGATAACTATTTGACAACGATAGCAGACTTTACAACAGACGTATGGACACACAGTGCGTCATACAAAACTCAAGACATATTGGCGTTTCCTACAGGAAAATATGAAACTGATACTGGGGCAATCACACGTGCATTGGATGAAATTATGGCGAGTCTTAAAGATATCCAAAAAATTGTAGAATCTAAAACTCCAAAGTCATCTCTCGATAAGATTCTCAAATCATTTACTGATCAGACATATACGCCGACCGACCCAGAAGGCACTGCAGCTTATATCCAGAAATACCTTAAGGATCTTAATCATTTGTTTAATACTTCTAAAACATTGGAGCAGATAGTTAGTACGGAATTACCAGCCCCAGAAAAAGAAAAATTCCTGAATTTAATTAAAATGATTTTCATCAGTTCATTTAATATCATGAAATTTGATCAACCATTCAACAATGTGATGCCAATGATTGATGTTCCTTTTATGGTAACAGACCGCGCTAATTTAAATAATTTGATTATAGACACATACGAAACATGGTCATCCTGGTTCCGACACGCCTCTACACAAAAACAATTGACAGGACCAGAATATAACAAAGCCAGAATTGACCAAATGATAAAGCAGTTGATATTTAAACACGGGACAGTTGCAGAAATAAATAAACATAAAATTTTAAGTAACATTGCCTCAATTGAATCGCTTAGATTGAGTTTAGTTGCATGGTTGCGCCAGTATTTAGGACAAAGTCAGACAGGGACTCCCACAATGACCCAAGCAACTACCACAGCAACAACTACTCAACCCGCTTCGATTGCTACTCCAACACCAGGAACTAGAACAACAACCACGACAACTGCGACTGCCCCGGTTACTACAACTGCTACGACCCCCACTATGCAAACTCCGGCAACTAACCAACCCATTCCTATTTCAAGAGTTTCAAATGACCCTTACCAAAACCTAAAAAAAATTATTGGGGATCTTCAAGACCCAAATTTAGCACCATACAAAACAGTCTCGAAGATAGGATCTAAAGAATATGCTCGTGTTTTCAGTGCTGGTATCAATAGCTTATCCACTGAAATTCGACAATTTGACGAAAATGTTTTGAAATTCATTTCGGATGCCGATGAAAAACATAAAACCAATAACAAAAAAAAATTGGACGACTTAATTTTTGACCAATGGAATACATCATTTTATTGTATGTCTTTTGAGAAATCTAATGATCAAATCAAATTAATTGGTGAGCATAGTGCCTATATAAATGAGTATGCTCATCTTAAATACTTAATTAACGATACCGCAGATTTTTGGAAAGTATGGTTTGGCAGTCCTCTTTCGATAACAGACAATGAAAATAACTACAAAGATAATATGCAGCGGGTTGTAAATGAGGTAATGAGCCGAAAATTAACATCTATACCTGGACTAACTATGATTGGATTGAATCAACAACAAATTCTAAAAAATATATCTGACATCGAATCGCTCAGATCTGGAATGGTTAATGCATTTACAGCTTTTTTGGAAATTATCAATCCAACTCCTATTTCGAAAACCACTATCTCGGCTGCTCCAAGTATTACTCCTATATCAGCTCCAACAATCACTACTGCAACAACATTATCAACTGCGGCAACAACAACTGCCACCACCACATTATCAACCACTCCTATAACAACAACCGGAACAACAACTACGACGGCTACTGCGCCTACAACACCATCTCCAATATTTTCAAACAACCCTTACCAAAACCTAGAAAAAATCATTAAACATATTGAAGACAAAAACTTGATGTCATATGAAACGCAATTTGTGAAAGGATCGAAAGATTATGCCACATTTTTTCATACACGCGTCCAAAGATTAGCGAATGTAATTCAATCATTTAATGACTACGTTTTGAAATTCGTTCCAGATACATTTGAAGGAGATAGATTGGATAACTTAATTGCGGATACGTTTGAGGAGAAGCGATTTCAATGTATGCAGTTTAAGCTTGACTGGAAAGGTCAGAAATCAGTGTTTATATGGGATTTAAGTTCTTCATACAATGCGACAATCGAGGATTATGATGAGCTTGAACAATTAATTAACGAAACGGCCGTTTTATGGCTTGAATGGTTGGGTAATCCTTTATCACAAACAGAAAATCAATATGAAACCAATATGTTCAATGAGGTGAGTACTATAATGACCCGAAAAATCGATTTTACCGTAGTTGGATTAAATAATCAACTAATTTTAAGAGATATATCAGATATTAAATTAATCAGAGATGGATTAATTGAGGTATTTACAAAATTTTTGAAAAGTATTGGACCAATAGATATGACCGGGTTTTGGACATTAAATCAGACTTTATTGTTGTTATATACGGATATTAAGTCTATCAATGACGATATTACGAAGAGGCTTCGTAGCTCTCCCGCATTATCTACAAGATATCGTCAGGTATTCGACAACAACAAGATCATCGTAGGAATTGACAAAAAATCACAACCTATGGTCGCAAACGATCCATCGGCGCTTAATGCGGTTATCAATGATACAATAGGATATTGGCTGCAACTTGGAGAGTATATTAATCGTCTAACGTCTCTTCCAAAGGTGTTTGAGTATACAAAAATGGTAGAAACTTTTAGAAAAAACATCTGGGAATCAAAGAGTGATAGGCCAACCAAAGAACAGCAAATAGTGGGATTTGGTAGGTCTAATTCTGATAAGGATCCTGTAACTGATATTTCACATACCATAGAAACTTTTAAGGAAATTAAGATGATCATCACAAAAGTACGAGAAACGGTAGAATTACAAACGGCGAAACCTCTATCTAAACTCGAACCTCAGTCATCTACTCCAACACCAGGAACTGGAACAACTACGTCAGCAACTGTGACTGCCCCGGTTACTACAACTACAACTGCTACGACCTCCACTACGCAAACTACAACTACAACTGCTACCACAATGACTACTCCGACGACAGCAACTTCCACGACCCCCTCTACTACTGCAACTACAATAGCTACTACTTCTACAGCGACACTACCAATAAAGACAGCTACTGAACTACCTATTAGGGATGAATCAATAAATTGGACCCAATTTTTTAATGCGGGAACAACATTATTGACATTGTCCAATGAAATAAAGACGCTAGATAAAGAAATTCGACCCAAAATTACTCCGGGTGAATCATCGCCATTATACACCAATAGTTTTAAACAGATACAAATAGTATTCAACAGTATATTAAGTCCTTTGAATGTGCATGACCCAACTGAACTTGATACCGTTATTGATGATACGATGTGGTATTGGACTACACTCTCTAATTATATGAAAGCTCGTGACCCAGTTCCAACAATGTCTACGTATCCAGTAGTGGTAAGAACCTTCAGAAAGGATCATTGGGAAAAACGAACCCAGGCCAAAATTAGACCTCAATTTCAACAAATTGTTGGATTTGGATTTGAGGAATCTGATAAAAATCCTATGACTGATATTAATAGTACTATAAATACTTTTTGGTTAATAATAAACACTCTCAAAAAAATAAAATCTTCTTTAGAGTCTGAAACGCCAGCACCTCAATCTAAACCTAGTCCTTCAAGTCAGATGCCATCCGATGCACCGCTATCGGGCCCATTTCGGCCACCTGCTCCAGCCACTGCTCCGATTTCTCTTCCATCTCCTGTTCCGCCATCCAATCTAAATAAAGAAATAGATATGGATCAGTTCGAGAATGTGCTTCGATCTTTATCAACGTTGTCCACGAAAATTAAAAAAATTAATCAGGAAATTTCTAAGAAGCTTCCAATTGTCTCCTTAAACCTATACGAGGAACAGTTTCCAAAAAAAATCACAACACTATCAAACAATGTATCCCATTTTATGCAGGTAAAAAATCCATCTGAGGTTGATACTGTCATTGACGATACAATTTCATATTGGAGACAATTATTTGAGTACATCAAGGAATTCAAACAACTTCCAAAACTGTCCGAGTATCCAGAAACAGTAAAAACTTTTAGAAGTAGCCGTTGGCTACCAAATGGCACGATTCCAATCCAATCCCAGCAAATAGTGGGACTTGGGTATCATGATTCGGATAAAGATCCTGTGGCTGACATTAAGCGTACCGAAATTGATTTTAATAAAATTTTAGTGGCTCTCGCAAGCATAAAATTTTCTTTAGAATCGGAGCTCACATCTTCAAAAAATATTCCATCTAGTGCACCGTTACCCGTACCGCGCCAGCCGGCTGCTCCGATACCTGCTCCACCATCTGGACAAAAGCTCCCAGATATACTTCTGAAGGAAAGCATACCGCCACCAACTCCTGCTCCGATCCTAACAACTCCCACACCGACATCCACAACTGCCGCTGTTACTACGGATAATATAAACCGTCTGGTATTGAATCCATTGATTGACACGATATATATTACAAAATACAAAAAAGGCGATCCAGAGTACGCCAAAGCTTTTTTAAATCATATAACTCATTTTAATAACATACATTTGTTATTAACTAGCATGTTACACAATGAAGATATCGCCGTACTGCGAAACCTGATTAAGGACGTTTTTAAAGGCACATATTCAGTTATGAAATTTGACGAAATTAATGGTAAAATAACACAACAAGTGGGAAGACCTGTTGAAATAACTAATTATAACGAGCTTACAGAATTGATTAGTGACACACATGGATTATGGTCGTTGTGGTTACAAAACGCTCAAAATAAATCATATTTCGAATTACCCGATGTATTTTCTTCAAAAAAATACATCGAGGCTGAACAAGAATTCACAGGTAAAACAATGACAGATCTACATAGGCCTGTGAAAGACTTGAATAAATACCTAATTTTATTAGATATAGCTGAAATCGATAAACTCCGACAGGAATTCATTAAATTATTGCAGAGATATTTGGAAGTTAAATTTCCCGTAATAACTCCGACTCCAATGGTAAATCCACCTGCTTCGATATTAAAAACTCTTTTAAGTGAGTATCGCAAGACGTGTCAAGAAATAAATAGCTTGTGTATGAATATTATAAAACTTAATAAATCTATTAACTCGGTTTACCTAGAAAAAGCTAAACAAGCATATCATGATGCATTTGCAGAAGCAGAAATTAAGATTGCACATCTCATAATGAAAAACGAAAAAATTATAATGGGAATTCCTGAAGAGAAACTGGCCGATATGTCCCCACGAAATATTGACGTAATAATTTCTGATACACAAAACTACTGGTCAAAGTTTTGTGACCACATACAGTCACAAATCGAAAATGAGCAGTTAACAAGCATTGACAATTATTCAGAGGAAGTAACATCTTTCACAACAATGTTTTTAAAACCAACTTTTCAATACAAAAATCCTGAAATATTAGGGTTTCCCAAGGGATATAGCACGGATGTTAGTGCGGTTAAGATAATCTTAAACAAGATTTTGACTATCCTCAAACAAATGAACAATAATTTTGTAAATAACATATTGTCTGATTTAACAGTTGCATTAGAAAATTTTGAAACCGCGTTAAAAAAGTTAAAACCAGCAGATAACAATAATATGTGGTCACTCGATTATCGCGATGAGTTAAATAAATATAATTTGAATACCCAGCAGAATTTTTTAACTGTTAATTCCTATCAAAATGCGTTTTTATCATCAGAAGATTTACAAAAAAGAATACGTTCCGTGTTTGCAAAATATAGTTCCCTTAAATTCGACACTATTAATTTCCAAAATATAGATAAACTGAAACCCTACAAAATAGCCAATATGGACACATTAAAATTGGTGATTAATAATACCACTATGTTTTGGGAGTCGTTTCTGAATAAATTTAAAACACATGGAGACTTAACGAAAAATTTTATTTTTACAGAATTAAAGAAGTATTTATCGGAATATGAGTTTGCACACAAAAACAACACGGCATTCATCTTGATGGATCCATCGTCTCTCTCTGACATTGTGGAGAAAATAATTTTACCAATTTTAATAGAATCTTCTCAAACAGGTGGTAATGGCATCCTCACCCTCCGCAAAGCCATCCTACTTCAACTCATCAAGCAAATGCTACCTTTCTACTACAAGAAACTGGCCGGTCTCCAGGGTGTAATTAAAACAGTCGCTCCGGTTGATATCATTGGTTCTCTGGCTACGTTGTTAGTTTATCAAATCGGCCAAATGAATGTCTACGACAGAGAAATTCTCAACTACTGTGCGCATAGTGGATTCGACGAGGCCACATCATTGGCCATTTACTTAGCAACCAAACGCCAACACATTGAGTTGATCTTGAACCAAAAGAGATATTACAATCCTGTTGTGTCGTCGAGACTTTGCCGGTTGAAGAAACTATCTGCGGAAATGAAATTCAAGGAAAATTACAAGATCAAAACAGATGATCAAGTAAAGATTCTGTTAGAGAAACAATTTATGTGATGACTATCTAAGTCAATTATATGATTCATTCTTACAATCAATCATATAATATGTTTACGTTCTTTTCTGTTGGGCATCTGTCAAATAATTTTTTATCGTGGCTCCAATCGCTAACACCGCTGTCATTGTTTTTGATTTAATACTCGGATTATTAACATTGGCTCCAGCTTCTGTTAGGATCTGGACCAATTCAAAATTATTTTTGTCGATAGCCCATTGAAGCGGACATTCATTATCTGTATGAACATTGGCACCGTGTTCGATCAAGTATTTGACAACGTTTGCACGTTGATGATATACACCTAAACAAATCGCATGTCCATTGTAAGCATTGACATCAGCTCCGTTATTTATCAAGAAATGAACTATCGGAAGATGTCCGTGTTCGGCCGCGGATCGAAGGGCGAATTCATTCAATTCATGAATATTTGCTCCTTTCCGAACGAGCAATTCGACCATGGATAGGTTACCGGATGGGACAATTTTCATAAGGAGTTGTGATGAGAATTGGGACAAAGCTGGGGGAACTGGGTTGCACTCTGTGATTAAGTGGAGAAACTTTTCTAAAATGGCGTTATTTTTCACGAATGCGCCATATGCAAAATCTACCAAATTCGATTTGATGCCATTATGTGTACTTCGCAAATATTGTAAAACGTAATCGATCAGTGCTTGATCATGTGTATCATATACTTGTCGGAGGGTGATATTCATGAAAACTTCCATGTTGGCCCCCGCTGCTAATAACTTTGGAACAAAATCAACATCACCGTTGCGACAAGCCAGTACCAAAAGTCCAGTTTTGTCACAATCTGTGGCGGCTGGAATGAGTTCTATTAGTTTCTTGGCCGTTACATGTCGATTTTGTTTGATACATTCGGATATTAGTGATGGAAAATTAATATCTGATATGGGAATTTTTGTGACGATATCCAAACATTGATTCGGGTCACATTTTAGACTCTGGAGAGATAACTTATTTAAGATACTACTAGAAATAATCCCGGGCGGTCGATTCAGGATGTAGTCGAAAATTTCTTTATTTGCTGCAGTAAAGATTAGTCCATAAAAAAAATCACTCGGATCTGTATTGTCGAAGATGTTTATATCATATTTGATTATCCTTTTGATCAAATCCATATTGACACTGGAACTTGATTGAAATTCGTATTGCACAATTTGTTTTATGAGATTCGATTGAGAAGAGTCAAATTGTTGGTCAGGATACATTTCCAAATACTTACGCAGAATGTCATCTCTTTTTTTGTCCAGTACAAAAGCCAGAAACCCATCCAAAGTGAATTTATCAGAATGTTCTGTAAATAATTTGTTAACTAATTTCTTTAAGATTTGAGTGTTTTTGTTCCTGTCCGTCATTGCCTCATCAATTACATAATAGATTTTTTGGTTTTCGAAAGATGGACATTTGTTTAATTTGTTCAACATCATGAATAAAATATCCCAATTCTCTTCCATAGTTAACTCTCCAATCAAACCGTAATTTATTCCGATGGGATCATATAACTCGTTTTCTACCAAGTACAAAGCAATGGGTTTGCGTTTTGGATCGGCTATGACCCAATTTAAGACATTTCCAGTATTAAAATTGCATCCATTCTTGGCCATGAGTTGGAATGTTGACAAATCATTTAGGGAATGTTTGGAACCAGATGCAAAATCCAACATATTACATCTCCATTTGTCACCTGTCTTGTCTTTGAGAATTCGAAAAGCTGGGTCGTCAAATGGTAACGTCACCAATCTGAGATTTACACCATATTGCAGGAATCCCATGATGTATTTTCCAGTGGTAATGTACAATCCGCCTGAACAACATGATCGTTGAGGATCACTTTCGAATTTGTCCGATAGCACATTCCTTCCATCAGTGTATTGATGATTATAATGTTTTTCTTCTGCGTTAGTTATTTTGTAAAATTGTGTGATTCTACATTCCATCAGATCAATTTCTTTCTCGGTTTTGATGGCGGTTTCATTTAGGTTGATGACACATTTCTGTAGTTCATTGATTTGATCGGTTAATTTATTGATCTCATTCAAAGTGTACGTCAACTCAGATTTGAGATGGAGTAATTTTTTTTGGTTTGGATCACTCATTTTGTAATAATATTCATTGATTAAGGATAGACATCATGATGATTTTTTTTCAATTTTTTTCATTTGGTTAATGGATTATTGCTATCTGACTCACCAAAAAACACACTGAAATGAAATTGCTGTGTGTTTTTTTGATTTTTGAATTTGAATTTGAATTTGATGTTAGTTTAGAATTGTAGCCTTGACCGAGACAATACCGTGATCGTGCTCATCGCCCATTTCATTACCCGCCAGACCAGGCTGCATTCGGGAATTTGAACCATCTTGGATAATTCCACCAATTTTCTCTTCATCGAACTGCATCTTGGTGCTGAGCAAGATATAATCCAATCTCGTGACAAAGTTCTTATCGTCGGGATTGATGTGAGTAACCTTGTTCATGTCACCCACCAGTCGAAGGCATCCCATTTGCTTCTGATAAGATTTCATCTCGTCTGGTTTGGCATTGAAATCCCCGCCAATAACAACTCTACCATAGGTCTTCTCCAGATCTCGGGCTTCGGCAAAGAGCGAATTAATCAGTATTTGTCTCTTGTTGTCGTTAACCGGGCAATGAACAGATATAACGCAAATGAACTCTTTCGATTCCACATCCATCAGTATGACCCACCATGTTGTCCTTTCTCCAATCTCAGAACCACCATGAACCTTGCCAGTCTTCATGTAGGTAGGTTCGATAACTGCGATGAATTCGAATCTATCCGACCAAGTTATCATACAACCAGTGTCGCCAATTTTAGGTGAGCGCTGAGCTCCTTTTGTTGGAGAAGACATTTTGACATTATAGTTACCAACACCACATACCTTACGATTCCCCCATAGTACGAAAGTCCGGCCATCGGTGGTAAGTGTGTACGATTTCTTAAATTTACGATCAGATCGTGTGTAAGTGGTGAGTTTTCCGAAAGGAATCTCTTGCAAAAACTCTATCAAGTTTGAGTAATTCTCCGGCTTGGTAGTGCGGCCAGTCATATCTTCCAAGTTCGAGTAATTCTCTGACTTGGTAGTGCGACCAGTCATATCTTCATATTGTTTTTCTACTTTCCCTACATTAAATGAGCGGAAAATAATAGGTTTTGAAGTGCGAACAGTGGAATCCATGAAGTGTTAGATTTGGTATATAAATAAACGGATAGTTCAAACAGTTCAGATTTCAATTTTTTCATAAAAAAATTGAAATGCCCAACATATTGACAGCAGTGCGTATGACTAAGATAGATTAATCATTCTCTCATGAATATCACTGCCACTCAACTCAACCCGAATATTTATAGTGTTTATCCGGTAGATTCGGATTCTTACATGTTATGTGACATTAGAAAAGGTCCATCCAACAACATCCAAGAAACGCACCTCCTGAATTGCAAAACTGGTTGCTTCATTGATTTGACAGAATATGTAGGCCAAGTGCCTCCACGTGTATTGTGTTGGAATCTGAAAGACTCTGATCGTGTCATTACTTGGAATAAGTACGAACAAACGATTCTCACTGTACACAAACAAACCGCGACATTTCTACAAATTGTACGCACAGCGTTAGCCGCGGTTGGACCCGATTTCGGTTGTGTCGTAAAATTTAATTTTGTCATGACTAAACTGGATCTCAGTGATGACAAAGTGAAAGTCCTCGTTGAAAAGAAATTTGAAG
>Ga0207107_1066_pt3 | contig 25769 bp, 15 predicted proteins | sample Alteio_BWMinHeat_75_FD_153555 | JGI IMG/M metagenome (GOLD analysis project Ga0207107, IMG submission 153555) | Enriched cells from forest soil in Barre Woods Harvard Forest LTER site, Petersham, Massachusetts, United States -... | ecosystem: Environmental > Terrestrial > Soil > Temperate forest >... | reverse complement strand
ATAAAGGCGGCCGCATGCTGTTTCTGGGACTTGGCACGGGCCTCGGGTCGGCGATGATTGTGAATGGAAACCTGGAGCCGATGGAGCTCGCGCACCTTGCCTACAAAAATGGGAAAACCTACGAGGACTATCTCGGCCGGCGCGGCCTCGAACGATTGGGGAAGAAAAAATGGCGCCGCCACGTTACGAAAATAGCGACAAAGCTGAGGGCCGCTCTGGAAGCCGATTATGTCGTCCTGGGCGGGGGAAACAGCAAGATATTGAAGAAGGTGCCCGCCGGCACGCGGCTTGGCAGCAATGAAAATGCCTTCGTCGGCGGCTTCCGCATGTGGGAGAAATAGAGAAGAGACTATGGCAGCGCCGTCGCGGATGAATAAGCCAAGTTTTAGTGGAACGCCAAGCGGGATCATCGAGCCGGTGATGGTGCGCATCCCGGAGGGTTCGTTTGCGATGGGTTGGGAGACCGGGCGGGATGATGAGAAGCCGGTGCATCGCGTGTGGGTGGATGCGTTTGAGCTGGCGGCTTACCAAGTGACGAACGCGGAGTACGGATGCTTCCTTACCGCGACGAATGGCGTTCCGCCGCCGCGCTGGAATGATGCCAACTTCAATGATCCCAAGATGCCGGTGGTGGCGGTGTCGTGGCACGAGGCGGCCGGTTACTGCGAGTGGCTGAGCAGCGTGACCTGCAAACGTTATCGTTTGCCTACCGAAGCCGAATGGGAAGGTGCGGCGCGCGGCGGGGCGGAAGGATTGCTCTATCCTTGGGGAAATGCGCCTCCGGAGACGGTTGCCGACTACAGCAAGCGGTGGAAGCTGGGGCCGGAACCGGTGGGGCTGTACGCCCCGAATGCTTATGGGCTATACAATCTCGGCGACAACGTCCACGAATGGTGCGGGGACTGGTACGACGACGGCTACTACGCGCGCTCGCCGGAAAGGAATCCGCCGGGACCGAAGAGCGGCACGCGGCGGGCTTCGCGGGGCGGCTCGTGGCGGCATCATATTAAGGTTACGCGCACGGCGGCGCGTTCCAGCATTCCGCCGGAGTTCCAATACGCGGATTACGGATTCCGCGTCGCGCGGTCATTGGACTAGAAAAATGGAAAAGACGCGCGCGATAGAAATGTGCCTGTAACTATGTGAAGGTGCGGGTCGTGATAGGATGCCGTGATGCCAAATGGTTCAGCGCTGCTGCGCCTTGCGGTCCTCATACTCACGCTCGCTCCGCTAGGAGCGGCTCAGCAAAATCCAAAGCCAAAAGATCTTCCGGATGCGCCGGCGCCAAAACAGGAAAGCGCGCCCCTGAAGCGCCAGAACACCTTCAATACAACGTTCGAGGTTCTCAGCCGGCGGTCGGTTTTCTTTCCCAACATCGCGACTAGCGCGGGACCCCTGAGTACCAAACAGAAGTTCGAGCTTTTTGCGGATGAGAGCGTCGCTCCTTCCCGCTTTCTGAGTTCCGCTGCCGGGGCGGGGATCAGTCAGGCGCGCAATTCGCTGAGCGGATATGGACAGGAAGTAGGCGGATACGGGAAGCGTTTCGGTTCTTCGATGGCCACGGCGGCCGCGAACAACTTTTTCGGGACATTTCTGATTTCGTCGATCCTGCACCGTGATCCGCGCTACTTCGTCATCTTGCACGGAGGCCCGGTTCACCGCATCGGCTACGCGCTAACCCGCATCGTGGTATCGCGCACGGATGAAGGAAAAGACGCGGCGAACTGGGCGGGAATGCTGGGACCGCTGCTGGCCGAGAGCCTGGCGAACAGCTATCTGCCCGTGAAAGAACAAACGGCCGGCCGGACGTTCCAGCGCTACGGAATACGGATCGGCCTGAACACCGCCAGCAACGCGCTGCGCGAATACTGGCCGACGATTTTTCGCAACCTGCGCCTCACCAAGATCGCACCCGGATCAAAATCGGATACGGGGCCGACGCCCCCGGCTACACGGCCGTCCCCCTGATGGAGACACGTGGAACCGAAAAGCCGGAGAAGTATTACAATGGAAATGTGGGGCTGTAGCTCAGATGGATAGAGCAACGGTTTCCTAAACCGTTTGTCGCGAGTTCGACTCTCGCCAGCCCCACCAGATTCAGAAATTAGAAAATCGAAGTTAGAAGCTAGTAGGACTTCTGAAACCGGTCGCCCAGGCCGCGGATGTCGTCATCCTTGGTGAGGTCCGCGGGGCAAGCGTGGCCCTGCGAGCCCAGCGCGCGGATTTGCTTCGCGACATCTTCCAGGAGTTCGCGGCGCCGCGCGACGAGGCAGACCTCGGCGCCCTGCCCAGCTATCGAGAGAGCAATGGCTTTGCCGATGACGCTGCTAGCTCCGGTCACCACGGCAATTTGATTCTTGAGACTCTCCATGACTTGTGTTGTAGCCTCCGCCGGTTTGTCGCCGAAACTGTAGTTGGCAGAATACCATTGGTGATACTCAGCGTCGCGAAGCAACTCTCCACTCAATCGACAGGCTTCACGTCTTCCATGAGGGCGAAGAAGCCCTCGGCGAGCGTGGGGTGGATGTAGACCGCGCCTTTCAGCAGCGTGTAGGGCTGTTTCGCGAGCATGAGAGTGCCGAGAATTTGCACCAGTTCGCCGCCTTCGGAGGCCAGGATGGAAGCGCCGAGGATGCGATCGTTGGAAGCATCGACGACGATTTTCATGAGGCCGGCGGTTTCGCCGCGTTCGATGGCGCGCGCCACATGCGTCATCGGGCATCGGCCGATCTTTAATTTGAAGCCTTTGGCGCGGGCTTCCTTCTCGGTAATGCCGACGCCGCCGAGCTGCGGATCGGTGAAAATGCAGGAGGGGACGAGCCGATTTTCAATCGAGAGATTCTTCCCTTCCACTAAATTGCCGTAAACAATCTGGAAATCGTTGTAGGAAATGTGCGTGAAAGCCGGGCCGCCTTTGCAATCGCCAAGGGCCCAGACGCCGGGAACGTTTGTCTCAAGGCGCCCGTTCACTTTGACATAACCACTTGTGTCGGTCTCAATGCCTGCTTTGTCGAGGCCTAGATCGTCCGTGTTTGGACTTCGCCCCGTGGCGACCAGGAGATGCGAGCCGGTGACGCTCGATGAACCTGCAGGCGATTCGAGCGACAGCGTGACAGCGCCGTTCTTGAACTCGATGCGAGTGGTACGGGTGTTAAGCAGGAATTGAATTCCTTCGGCTTCGAGGGCTCTCTGCAACTCGGCGGCAGTCTCCGGATCTTCGCGCGAAACAATTTGTTTGCCGGTGTGAAGAACGGTGACGCGGCTGCCGTAGCGGCGAAACATTTGTCCAAATTCCATTCCGATGTAACCACCGCCGAGAATGAGGAGGTGTTCGGGGAGTGCCGTGAGCTGCATAGCGGATTCGTTGGTTAGATATGGCACGGTTTCGAGGCCGGGGATTGCAGGAATAGTTGGGCGGCCGCCAGTGTTGATGAAGACTTTTTTACTTTCGAGAAGGTCATCGCCAACTTTGAGTTGATGCGGGGCAACAAAACGGGCGTGGCCGCGATGGAGACGAAGGTTGGCGCGCTTGTCAACTTGTTTCTGCTGGCCGCTGCGAAAACTAAGAACGACTTCGTCCTTTTGAGAAACCATTTTGGCAAGATCAACAATGACGTTCGACGTGTTGACGCCCCAGCGGGCGCTGTTTCGTGCATAGTGGGCAACTTGCGCGCGGTGAACCATCGTCTTGGTGGGCGTGCAGCCAACGTTAATGCACGTGCCGCCGAGATACTTTTTCTCGATGAGCGCCACAGACCAGCCGAGATCCGCCAAACGAAAAGCGAGCGGGTTGCCGCCCTGGCCGGAGCCGATAATAATCGCGTCGTACTTCATGGGACCTCCGCTCCAGAGAACGCTTCAAGACAATGCGCCGGTTGCGTTGTCAATCCTCGGAAATCAAAGATTCATTCAAACGGGCATTTTCGCCCGCTTCGTAAATCCATCAAGAAGCAGCATGACGGATGAGCCGCTGGATGAGAGAAGCGACGTAAGTAATCAGCAGGGCGACGGCGCTTCCCAGTAAAACCTCCACGGTGCGGTCGATGGCCACGACTAGGCCCGCAGCGCGCCCGCCGCCCAAGACGCTGGGAGTCATGAGTATGGCGACAGTGACCGGAGCAACGCGCCAGCTCCCGGGCACGCGGATGAAATGCGTGCAGAGGATAACCGATACAATGATGCCGAGAAGAATGGACCAGTGCGAAGGACCAAGCAAGTAAAGAAAGGAAAGACCGACGGCGCAGCCGATGAGCGTGTTCACGATACGAGAGTTGAAGGCCAGGAACGCGGCGCCGAGCTCCGGCTCGGTGACAACGATGACGGAGATGAGCGCCCACAGCGGGTTGGGGTGATGGATGCGATCGAGAACAAACCACACGATCACGCAACCGATCAGAATTCGCACGGCATATTGCAGGCCGGCGGGTTGGGGGATCTCTGAAACGGGAGTCTCGGCAATGGTGGTCATGGAATTCCTTGGTGCGCCTTGGCGTTTTGTGGAAGGAAGCGTCCATCGCGCTGGGGTGGAATTCTAGCGATCTTTTTTGAAAATGACGATCATCGCGGCGCGAAGACCGAACGCCCGTCTAACAGGCTGAATCTGACCTGACGGTTCCGGCGTGCTCAGAAAAATTGCTGATAGAGGCTTCAGAAGTGCGAGAATGCATCTGAACATCCGCATCGCGCATACGGCGAGGAAATGGCGGCAGTAAGTTTGAACGTCGCGACGAATCTCTAAGAGGTTCCGCTGATGGGACAAGCAGTGGACGTACACCGGCTGCACTTCGCGTTCACGATTACGTTCCATTACATCTTCCCGCAGTTGACGATGGGGCTGGCGCTGCTGCTCGTCTACCTGAAGACCAAAGCGCTGCGGACCGGCGACGAACATTACAACCGCGCGGCGCGATTCTGGGCGCGGATCTTTGGGATCAATTTTGCCCTCGGCGTCATTACCGGCATCCCGATGGAGTTTCAGTTCGGGACAAACTGGGCGGCGTTCTCGAAAGCCGCGGGAGGAGTAATCGGGCAGACGCTGGCAATGGAAGGCGTGTTTTCCTTTTTTCTCGAATCGAGTTTCCTGGGATTATTTTTGTTTGGTGAAAAAAAGCTTGGCCGAGTTGGACACTGGGTGGCGGCGTTTCTGGTTTTTTTAGGCTCGTGGCTCTCGGGCTATCTTATCGTGGCGACGGACGCGTGGATGCAGCATCCTGTTGGTTATCGGATTGGCGCCAACGGGGGCCATTGAACTCTCCAGCTTCTGGGATCTGCTGCTGAACCAGTGGGCGCTGTGGCAGTACGCGCACACCATGATAGGCGCGGTGCAAACCGGCTGCTTCGTCATGGCAGGGGTCGGCGCTTTTTATTTGCTGACGAAGCGCGACGCATTCTATGGCCGTACTTTTGTGCGCGCGGGCGTATTGGTAGGGGCGATCGCTGCGCTCTTGCAACTTTTCCCCACCGGCGACGTGCAGGGAAAGCTGGTTGCGTACAATCAGCAGCCGACTCTAGCAGCGATGGAAGGACTTTTTGAATCGCAAGAGGGGGCGCCGCTGGCAATCCTTGGGCAGCCGGACGTGGAAAAGAGAAAACTCGATAACCCTCTGGAAGTTCCGGAGATGCTGAGCTTCCTGACTTACAGGCAATGGCGCGCGCACGTCAAGGGCTTATCCGATTTTCCGCAGGCGGAATGGCCGGACCAGATTCCCTTGCTCTACTACAGCTATCACGTCATGGTCGGCCTCGGAACGATTTTCATCGCCGTGATGGTCCTAGCCTCGTTGTTGCTTTGGCGCGGAAAACTGTACGGCTCCCGCGGGATGTTGTGGACGCTGATGGTTTGCGTCCCATTTCCCTACATTGCAAACACGGCAGGATGGATGACCGCCGAGCTGGGAAGGCAGCCTTGGCTGATTTATGGCCTGATGCGGACGACCAGCGGCGTGTCTCCGCGCGTGGCCGCGGGCAATGCCTGGTTCACGCTGATCGGCTTTATGGGGATGTATACGGTGTTGGGGATTCTCTGGCTGTTCCTGATTTACCGCGAGATCGAACTCGGGCCGGAACCCGGCGAGCATTTGCAAAAAGACGATGCTGCGGTGCTGGCGGCGGACTGAAGAAGGCGCGATGGGAACGATCTGGTTTTGGCTCGTAGCCATCATGATCGCAGTCTACGTGCTCCTGGATGGCTTCGATCTGGGCGCGGGGGCGATTCATCTCTTCGTGGCAAAAACGGATGTAGAGCGCCGGCAAGTGCTGGCGAGCATTGGCCCGGTGTGGGACGGGAACGAAGTGTGGTTGATTGCGGCGGGAGGAACTTTGTACTTTGCCTTCCCTGCTCTTTATGCCAGCGCATTCAGCGGATTTTACTTACCGCTGATGATCGTTCTCTGGCTTCTGATTCTCCGCGGAGCGTCCATCGAATTCCGGAATCACATCAAGAGCGTCGTTTGGGATCCGCTGTGGGATTTTCTCTTCTCCGCTTCGAGCTTGCTACTGGCGGTTTTTTTCGGAGCGGCGCTTGGCAACGTGGTGCGCGGCGTGCCGCTGGATTCGAGCGGTTATTTCTTCGAGCCGCTGTGGACGAATTTCCGGCTCGGAGATGAAACTGGCATCCTCGACTGGTATACGATTCTGGTGGGAGTATTGGCCCTGCTTGCGCTGATGATGCACGGCGCGCTGTGGGTGCGGATGAAAACCAGCGGCGAAGTCCAAGCGCGTGCGGGAAAACTCGCAAGCCACGTGTGGTGGGGTGTCGTGGCGCTTACGGCGCTGGTTACGGCTTTCACATTCCGCATTCAGCCGCAAATCAAAGAGAATCTCGCGAACCGGCCGTGGGGTTTCGTTTTTCCCCTGCTGGCCGTGGCGGGGATCGCAGGCGTCTTGTTCGAACTGCGGCATCATGATGAGCGCAAAGCGTTCTTCGCGTCCTGCGCTTACCTGACGGGCATGTTGACCAGCGTCGTATTCGGCGTGTATCCGATGGTCTTGCCCGCACGGAATCCGGCTTATTCCCTGACAGTGGCGACGGCAAAGGCCGGAGACTATGGCTTGAAAATCGGATTGGCTTGGTGGCTCATCGGAATCATGCTGGCGACGGGGTACTCTACCTATGTCTATCGCTCTTTCGCCGGCAAAGTGGTTGTTGATAAGGACTCGCACGGTTACGGCGATTGAGGCTTCCTTGCAATCTCGTACGGTCCGCAAGATAGCTAAGTTGACGGCAAGCGGGCAGAGGCGTAGCGTAGAAATCTGCCGATGAGAAGTGCCGCGCCATCGCAAAACGGAGCTTGGCTGGCAAGGATTGCCAGCGTCGTGACATTGCTCGCCCTGATTGTGGCTCCTGCTTGTAGTTCGCTTTGTGCCGCCGGAGCCTGCACGCAAGAAACCAGCTCTGCTGGAATGGAGTCGGATTGCCACTTCCTCGGAACGGCGCACGGTGGTGCGGTTCACCTTCGTTCCGTGCATGGGTGCGGCGCGCCGGAATTGCAGTTGGCTGATCTAACCTCTGGGAACTGGCGGGAATCATTCGAGAGGGATCGCCTGACCGCTCCGCCGGATGGATTTGGCGCCGTGTCCGCCGAGCACTCCTCCCAATTGGCGGACCCTCGCGGCACGTTCCTTATAGACCTGGAGGGATCGCCTTATTTCGGCTCTTCTACTGCCAGAGCTGTCCTCCGCCTCTGAGTTATCAACACAACTAAGTGAAAATACGCATGTTATCGAGCTGCCGAGCAAGGGTGTGGCTCGAAGATGCCGTCTTGTTGGGCAGCCGGGGGTACCCCCCATCATTTCATATGAATATCAAAACAAAGGGTTTGCAAAATTTGCAATTCGTAATCGACTGATTCTAAAGGACGCAGATTATGCTCCGTTCGGTTTGGCTCGAGGGAATGCAGCAATCCACACAAAACAAGCCAGTTAGGTTGATTTGCGGGCTTGCATCGCTGGGTGAACGGGGTTAGGGGGAAACCGACTACGTTTCGGACTTATCTCTAGAAACAATTATAGCACAAAGTAACAGCAAGTCAAGAGGCAAATGGGCCATTACGAAAAAAAAGAGGGCGGGAACCTCTCCGTAATTCAGGATGTGAGGGCCATTCATCGAGTGGCCATTCAGGAGGCAGGTATGAGCGGCACGCGAAGAAGGTTTTTTCAGGATGCGGCAATGCTGGGAGCGGGGCTTTTTGGACTGAGCAAAAGTCTGTCAGCTCAGGAGGAAAAACCCACGGCGATGCGGGCGCGGGAGACAAGCCATGGGCACGCGCAGCCAGCGCGCGCTTTTTTGCCCATGACGACGCCGGACGTGGCGGATCTGCCGCACGAACTGGATGGCGGAGTGAAAGTCTTCCACTTAATCGCCGAGCCGGTGCGGCAGAAAATCGCGCCGTTCAAGACCATCGACGCTTGGGGCTACAACGGAAGTTGCCCCGGGCCGACGATTCAAGTGCAACAGGGCGACCGCGTGCGCGTGGTGTTTGAAAATCGCCTGCCGGAATCCACGACGCCGCACTGGCATGGCCTGGAAGTCCCTATCGACCAGGACGGCGTTGCATGGATCAGCCAAAGGCCGGTGGCGCCGGGCGACAAATACGTTTACGAATTCACGGTGCACCAGGAAGGCACGTTTTTCTACCACGCGCACAGCGCCATGCAAGAAATGATGGGGCAGATCGGTTTTTTTGTGGCGCACCCGCAAAAAGATTACAAGCCGCGCGTCGATCACGATTACGGCTTGATCCTCCAGGAATGGGCCGTGCTGCCTAGCAACACCGTCCCGAACACGGCGGCGATGGAATTCAACTGGCTGACGTTCAACGGCGTCTCCGCGCCGATGGCGACGCCGTTGCTCGCGCGGCTGGGGAGCCGGGTGCGTCTGAGATTCGTAAACCTCGGGATGGATCATCATCCCATCCATTTGCATGGCCATCAGTTCGTGATGACGGGAACCGAAGGCGGGCGGGCGCCGGAAAGCACCTGGTATCCGATGAACACCGTGCTGGTGGGTGTCGCGCAAGCCCGAGTGGTTGAGTTCGAGGCGAAGTATCCGGGCGCTTGGATGCTGCACTGCCACCTGCCGCACCACATGATGAACAACATGATGGATCTGTTGCGCGAAAGGTTCATCGAAACCGCGGACCAGACCGACCCGAAAGCCCTCAGCCAGATGCAGACGCTGGCGAATACCGTTGGATTCCAGCACGTTCATCATTCCCCTATCGCGGAAAACGCGAACAATACGAAGGGTTTTCCGCAAGATGCGTTCATGGAGATGGGCATGGACGAGGCAGTGGCCAAACCGGAGACCCACGGGCTGCCTGCCAACTGGAGCGCGGAAATGATGGGCATGATGACGCTCGTCCGCGTGCTACCGGACAAGCAATACGACGAAATCATGGCCATGAAGAGAGCAGCAGCGCAACCGAAGGAGCACGGGCGTGACCATCAGTCTTGAGAGGCTGAAGCAAAAAATGCGGAGTTGGCCGGAAAGAACCCAAAGCGAAAGAGGAACAGCGATGAGAGTGATGCCGGGACTAATTGCGGTGGCGCTTGCGGGATCGATTTTCGCCGGTGGCGTGCAGGCGAGGATGCCTGTCCCGCAGCCGCAAGAGGAAGCCAAGCCGCAAACGCAGACCGCACCGCAGCAGGAACATGAGCATCATCATCACGGAGACATCCGGCCGGTTGAAGCCGAATACCCGCGCCAGGGACGCGCGCAGGAGCGCGCGCAAGGTGCGCTCCTGACGCTGGAAGAGTTGCAGAAGATGGCACGGGAGTCCAACCCGACGATGCGGCAGGCGGAGGCGCAGATTCGCGCGGCCAGGGCGCGCCGGCAGCAGGCAGGCCTCTATCCGAACCCGACGGTGGGTTATGCGGGAAACGAAATACGAGGCGGTTCATTCGGCGGCGGAGAGCAGGGATTTTTTGTCCAACAAACATTGGTCACGGCGGGAAAACTAAGACTGAATGGCGACGTCTTCGCCCAGGAAGCCAAGCTCGCGGAGATCGAGGCAACGGAGCAGCGAGGACGCGTGGAGAGCGCGGTGAAATTGGCATATCTGCGCGTCCTCGCCGCGCAGGAACTGCTCGAAGCGCGGCGGGATCTTGCCAAGATCGCGGTAGATTCCGCGGAGACACAAAAACGACTGATGAATACCGGACAAGCGGACGAGACCGAAGTGCTGGAAGCGGAAGTGGAGTCCCAGCGCATGCGCTTGTCCGCGCGAATGCAGGAAAACACATTGCATGAAGAGTGGCGCTCGCTGGCGGCGGTAATCGGCCAGGAGGAAATGCCGGTGGCGACGGTGGCCGGAGACCTTGAGAGGGACTGGCCGGAATTGAACGAAGAGGAGGCGGTGGCAGCCATCGCGACCGACAGCCCAGCCTTGCGGATCGCCGAAGGCGAGACACTGAGAGCGAAGGCGGTACTGGCAAGCGCGCGCCGCGAGCCCATCCCAGACGTGACCGTGCGCGGAGGGTTGGAATACAACAACGAGCTCATCGGAGGCATTCCGCACGCAACCGGGTGGCAAGCGAATGCGGGGTTGAGCCTGCAGATTCCCATTTTCAACCACAACCAGGGGAATATCGCAGCTGCGCGCGCGGACATCGATCGCGCGGAGCAGGAAAAAAAGCGCATCGCACTTACGCTTCGCGAGCGTGCTGCGGCGGTGGTGGACCAATACGCCAACGCGCGGCTGATGGCAATGGAATATCGCGACGAGATACTCCCGCGGGCCAAGAAAGCTTACGGACTGATGGTGGAGAAATACGCCCTGATGCTGGCGTCCTATCCACGCGTGCTGGAATCGCAAAAGAAATTGTATCAACTGCAGACGGAATACATCATGGCGCTCGAAGGTGTGTGGACAAACGGGATCGCGCTGCAGGGTTACTTACTCACTGACGGCCTCGAAGCGCCTGCGCGCCCCGGCGAAATGGATCGGCCAGTGCGTGAGACAAACGTTCCCGTGCCGGAGCGCATGATGTCACCCGGCGAATCCATGCCCCGACCGTAAAGCAAAAGGGGGTGCGCCTGCGGGCGCGCCCTGGTCAGCTTCCGTTCCCGCTCCAGATCGTTAGAAGCTATAACGCAGTGCGAACTGGAAGGCACGCGGCCCGCCAGAACCAAAGAATTTCCCCGCCGTGTCAAGGGAGTGGTCGAAAGGTCCCGAGTCGATTGTATTGTTGACTCCCGAGTAGTTCCTGTTAGTTGTGCCCCGGATGTTGGTGACATTGAACAGGTTAAAGGCTTCAGCAATGACCTGCAATGTGTGCGGTTCTTTAAAATGAAAAACCCTGCTCAGACGCGTATCGAATGAGTTGAAGTCATGGCCAAAATGAGGATTGGTGCTGCAGACAGGGCAGGTCACAGTTACCCTCGTGCCGTTCCCGGGGCCGTTGCAGGGAACCGGTCCGGCAGTGTTGCCGCTTGCGAGGCACGTGGGCAGCGCGTTATACACTGCGATGGCCGCGTTTAGTGCGTTCCCATTGGGGATCTGCCGCCCCAAAGCGTTCCGGGGGATATTGGGCAGCCGCCCTCCCAGCGCCCCCACAAAGGAATCTTCGGGAATGCTGGAAGACCAAGTCCAGATGGGCGACACGTTGATTTTCCACGGCACTTCCATGTTCCCGAAGAAAACGAAATGGTGCCGCTCATCGCTCACTGCATAGCCCTTTTCGATCCTCAGATTATTCACGTGCATGCCATCGACGGCCGGATCCTCCGTGGGGCTTCCGCTGGGGCTGACCTGGTCGTCTTGCTGCTCGTCGAACGTCTTGGAGAGCGTGTAACTGATTTGGTATCCCGGGTGCCAGGGACCGGCCCCCGGCCGCCTTTGAAAAGTTACCAGCATAGCGTCATACCAGCTCCTTGCCCCGGACTCAATGTCCGTAATCGATTGACAGCTGGGATCAGCGGGGCACCCAGCCGCTGCCGTCTTGCCGGTCGCGGGATCAATTACTGTGCATGGATCTCTGCCATTCGGGCAATCCACGAAGGGAGACGTGACTCCCGGCGGCAAGGAGCGCAAGAACCTGGGGATCAATTGGCGGATGCCACGAAAGTGGACGCCGTCCACCGAAAGGAGATAGTTGTTGTTCCCAAACTGCTGCTGCACACCCAAAGTGAACTGCTGCACATAGGGCGTGGCTGCCTTGTTGTCTATGACAGTGACGCCTATTCCGAAGGGACTGGAACCGCCCGAGAATGGGTTAGCAAGCGTAGGGGAGCCAGCGGCGTACTTAGCTCCGGTCAGGAAACAGTTGCCTAGGCTCGGTGTTGGTGTCGCACCTGTCCCCGAGGCCGTGCAGCTGGAGCCACCAAAGCCAACGATCGGGAGGGTTCGGCCATTGAGCAGCTCTTCCAGAAGTGCCGGCTCAAGAATCACCCTGTCGTAATAAATGCCGTAGCCGCCGCGCACCACGGTGTTCTTCCGACCTAAGGGTTGCCAGGCAAAGCCCACGCGCGGGCCGAAATTCTTGTATTTCGCCGACGAGTTGTGGGGGCCAAGAATATTGCGGATGAATTCGCAATTGGTAATCACGGTGGTCAGCGATGGGCAAGGCTTGTTCTGTTCTGTCTCACCCAGGGAGTCGAAATCCCCGTCCCAACGAAGTCCCAAGTTGAGGGTCAGGCCGGGTCTGAAGCGCCAGTCATCCTGTACAAATAAGCCCAGGTATTTGTTGTGCTCATAGGGAGCGGTAGGAGGGCGAACGGGCGCACCGCTCTTCAGTCCTATGGCAATCGGAATGTCCCGGTCGTCGCAGGGGTTGGCAGTCGAACAGGACGTTCCCGTGAAGAGATTCTGCCTGGGAAAGTCCTCGGTCATGATCAGAGATCCGCTGCCGAAGAGGTCAAAGAGTATGTCGGATCCGTAATACTGAAATTCCCCCCCGAAACTCATTCTGTGCTTGCCCAAGGACCAGTACAAAGTGTCGCGCAATTGGTCGCGGGCTAGCCGAGTGCGCTGGGGGATACGATAATTGGCGCCGTCCTGAAGAGAGGGGAACCGCACCTCATTGCCCGGCGCCAGCCCGGCCGGATTGGTCGCCGGGTCGTTGGGCGAGAACGCGGGGATATGGTTAATGAAGTAATTCTTTTGGTAGATGGCAGTGTTGATTAAAGTGGACGAAAGGGTTCTCGTCCAGCTCGCCAGAACTGAATTGTAACGGTTGAGGGACTGCTGACGATTTGCCGCTGACCCGGCCGGCTGGGTCAAGAAGCCGTTGTCCACGTCCAGAGAGCGTTCAAATGAGTACCGTAGAGAAATGCGATCTTTCTCGTTGGGGACCCAATCGCCTTTGGAAGTTAGCCGGAAATCATGTACGAGGGCCGGCGCGGAACCGCCCGCCACGGCGCCCGTGCCAAAGCTCGTGAAGTCCCGGACGCCGACAGGAACGGCGTGGTCCTGATTGAGGTATTCCATGGCGAGGAACCCAAAAAGCTTGTCGGAAACAAAGGGGCCACCTAAAGAGCCTCCGAATTGTTCGCGGGCAAATCGCGGGGTTGCCAATCTGCGGTCGAAGGTTGCCGGCAATGCCTGCAGATCCTTGTGGCGAAAAAAGATGTATTCCGAACCGTGCACATCATTCGTCCCTGACTTGGTGGCCACATTGATGATGCTGGAGGAGGAACGCCCCACCTCTGCCGTGAACTTGGTGGCAATCTGAAACTCTGCAATCCCGTCTTCCGGGAAGTTCATCAGGGTTCCGCCAACCACTTCGTCATTGTTGTCAGCGCCGTCGATGATGATGTTGCCTCCTCTCCCGAAGGCCCCGTCTGAGGAGACTTCCAAGGTGTTCGTTTTGGTGGGGTCAAAGCGCGGCGAGGGACGGTTGCCTGGAATCAAGAAGGCCAGCTCGAGGAAGTTCCGTCCGTTCAATGGGAGGCTCTCAATGACGCTGGACTCGACGACGCCCTGCACCTCGGACTGCGTGGTGTTCACGGCAATCTCGCCCCCGGTCACTTCGACAACCTCCCCGGCCTTGGCGATCTTGAGCGAAACGTCGAGCGTGACGGCGCGGCCAACATCAAGGTGAAGCTCTTTGAATTCGCTGGTGGCGAATCCTGAGGCACTGACCCGCACCGTGTAGTTCCCCGGAGTCAGATCGGTGACTGCGTAGGCGCCGTCACCAGCCGTGGTGACTTCGCGGCTCGCGCCGGTTGCGCTGTCGGTGATTATCACTCTTGCGCCAGCGACGACCGCGCCTTGCGGGTCGGTCACGGTGCCGTTGAGTGTGGCGGTCGGGAGTTGTGCCCACATTGTCGAGCTAAAGGAAAGTACAAATACGAGTAAGAGGAACAGGATCTTGCGCATAACACCCCCTCAGTAGCGATATGCCGCATCCCTGCGGACTACGTTTGGCCAGAACATATATGATTCGAGGGAATTTAGACAAGAGTTTTCTTGCGGAGTCAATAAGCGGCGCAATAACCAGCGCCCAACGGAGGGACTTGGCCCGGATACGAAGGTCGAACCCTGAGTGCTCACCAGGGCGGCGAGAGACACGTGTCGAGTGCGAAACACTGGTACCCCAGTAGCGTTGACCAATAGAAAATTCAATGGGTACCGTGGAGGATAGGGCGCCCGTGTGTCGGCGGAGACATTTCCGTAGATAAAGACCAGGAATTGAGGGCGGAAGGCGGGAGAATCTTATAAGGTTCTTCTCCTTCGCGAGCCGAAACCCGCTGCGCACCTCTTGGGTTTGTAATGTTAGTGCCGCCTTTACGCGGCGGCAGACTGATTGAACGATGCAGACTGTAACAAAAGCAGGAAGATACGAGATCGTGGGCGAACTGGGCCGCGGCGCGATGGGTGTTGTTTACAAAGCCATGGACCCGGTGATCGGGCGCACCGTCGCGGTCAAGACTATCCGGCTGAGCGAAGAAGGCACGGGGCTTTCGCGCCCTGAACTCTTGACGCGATTCCAGACCGAGGCGCGCGCCGCTGGTTTGCTAACGCATCCGAACATCGTGGTGGTATTCGACGCCGGCGAAGAAGACGGCCTCTACTACATCACCATGGAGCTGGTCGAGGGGAAGAGCTTGCAGGCGCTGCTCGATGGCGGCCACGCGTTTCCCCTGCCGCGCACGCTGCGCATCATGGAGCAGACTTGCAGTGCGCTGCAATTCGCGCATGAACGCAACGTTATCCACCGCGACATCAAGCCGGCGAACCTAATGCTGACCGCCGACGATACCGTCAAGGTCACGGACTTCGGCACGGCGAAGATTCTGCAGTTCGGCACCGTGCAGCAAACCGCGCACGTTATGGGCACCCCCAGCTACATGTCGCCGGAACAAGTGAAGGGCCGCGCAGTCGACGGCCGCAGCGACATTTTTTCGCTGGGCGTGATGCTCTATGAAATGGTGACCGGCGAAAAGCCGTTCCCGGGCCAGAACATCACCACGGTGATCTATAAGATCGTCAACGAGGCTCCCGTCCCGCCGCGGCAGATTGATCCGTCGATTCATCCGGGAATCAGCGGCGTCGTGATGAGGGCGTTGGAGAAAGAGCCCGACCAGAGGTATCAGAGTTGCCGCGAAATGCTCGAAGATCTGCGCAATTACCGGACGCTCACCCCGGCCGGCGGCAACCCGCAATCGACGATGGTCATGGGCGGAGGCTCCCCTGCGGCAACGGTGGTTTCCGGAAACGCGTCGGGTCGTGGCCTCACCGGCGAAGATCAATCCGTCGCCGCGACGGCTCGCTCCCTGAACACGCGGGCATCGGCTCCAGGGCAAACTCCTCTTGTGCGCCGAACGGGGCCAATCGCGCCCGTTCCGGAACCCCCGAAAAAGAAGAGTGTGGTTGGAACGATATTCGCGGCGTTGCTGCTCCTGGGCGTGATTGTTTACGGAGCGAACAAAATAAAACCGGTTTTTGAAGCGGCACGCGAGCTTCATGATGAGCAAAAGAAAGAAGCAAGCTTGCCCGCCGCGGTTCCGGCGTCATCAGAAGCCGCTTCGACGAACTCGGCGGCTACACCCGCCGGGACCGAAACTTCTGCTCCACCGAAGGACGCAGCGGCGGAGCCAAAACCGGCCGAGTCCAAGCCCGCGGAAGCAATCGCGCAAAAAGTGGCGCCCAAGAAACCAGAAAACTCGATTAGTCCCAAAGCGGCGGAATACAAAGGCCGCATCGAAGAAGCTATTTCAGAAAAAGGATTGAACGGCCACGTGAGAGTTCAAGCCGCGGGCAATACGCTGACGCTTGCGGGAAAGCTCCGGCCGGCCGAGCATGGCGCGCTCTTGAAATTATTGCGCAATGCGCCTTCGGACGTCCGCGTGATCGATCATCTCGAGTACGACGACACGCCCGTGGCGGCCGCCGGCAGTCCGGACGAGGGCTCGCACCCGGTTCCTGCCGCGGGGTACGGAGCGATTCATGTCGTCACCGACGTGATCGGCGCTACGGCGGTGCTGCGCGGACCGGCTGGCCGCGCCCTTAACAAGTGCCAAACACCGTGCAGCTTTAACAATTTGAACCCGGCGCGATATAGCCTTGACGTGCAAAAGGAAGGTTATCAATCCGTGCAAACCGCGCTGCAGGTCAAGAGTGGCGACGCCCAGGATCAGAGGATCAAGCTGGAATCGCTGGCCAAGGGCATTTTCATCAGCAGTCAGCCCCCGGGTGCCGACGTGTTCATCAACGGAGCGAAACAATCGGGTCAGACGCCGGTAACGCTGCCGCTCGCGCCTGGCCAGTACAACCTGGTTTTGCGGCTACAGGGCTACGAGCCTTACGCCGGAGGTATTCAAGTCAAGGATAATATCCAGACGCAGCTCAACGTGCCGCTCAATGCAAAATCCGCGAGCCGCGTCGCATGGGCACAAGTGAACTCCATTCCAACGGGCGCGGAAATCATCGTAGACGGAACCTCCACGGGACAGTTCACGCCTGCTCGCGTACAGGTTCCCACCGGGGTCCACACGATAATGCTGCGGCTCGAGGGATTTCAGCCGGCCAAGAGGAAATTCCAAGTGAGCGAAGGCGGCACCGTCCCGATCGACGAGGCACTCCACCAAAAATAGGCCGTTCACCCGCGCCGCATGGCGCGGTTTGCGGGGCTGGATTAACTTAACAAGCTTCTGGAAGGTCTACGCGAAACGTAACATTTTGTTACGTAGATCCACGGCGAGTCCTAGAACTTTGGCTACTGTTTATTAAAAACAAAAGACTTAGATACACATGTGTCAGGCCGGAAGCGTGCTTGCTATATAGGTAGGGACCACCTGCCCTAACGCGAAAGCGTCGCGAAACGGAAGGTGGACCCCTCGTCGCTCGAAGCGGCGTGAACGAACTGCGATTAAACAAGGGGAGACTCCTTTGGCCGTGAGGGCCACACTACCGGTCCATGAAGCAAAGCGCGAGGCGACATCGCAGGCGAGCCCGGATGTCACGCCGCGTACGTCACTGCGCCAGCTTGCGAGCGCGGTCTCCCGCGTCCCAGCCAGCGTAATGGACCAGAAAGCCGTCGAAGTGCAGCGGGCGCTCCGAAATCTGCATCTGCTCATTCGCTCGGAACGCCTTTACGAGAAGGACCATCCACACAGGCTCGACAGCCTCGACGCGGCTTATGACTCGATCCGCAACGCCGCCGAAATGCTGGGCGGACTGGAGATTCGAGCGGAACGCGGCGGTTTGGTGGCGCCGAGAATCGGTGACGCCCACCTGCCGGACGCGCGGGGAGAAATGCAGGCGCTGGCGCTTGACCTGCACCGCGCCGGAATTCACGCCCTGGTCTTCTCCAAAAAATTCCATGTAGGCGAACTGGACACGCTGGCGCGACTCGTGAAGGCATCCTTGCTAAGATCGGAAGACCCAGCGAACAGTGCAGGCAATACTTGGTGGCCGGCGCGACTTCTGGAGAACCGCGTGGAAGGCATTTCCATCAATACGCAAACGGAGCGCAGGGTAGACACGGTCTTGGCAAGCCTGATCGGCGCGCTCGTGGCGTACGGCGGGCATTCCCCGCGCGAGACGGCTGATTCACCCATTCAGGCGCCGGATTTCGACGATCTCGTGGCGAGCCTGCGGCTCCTGGCCCGGCTGACCCCGCCCTTGGAAACGGCGCGCGGCCTTTCCCCGGAAGAAGCGGCCCGTGCCATCCACGGCGCAATGGAAGAGGCCAGCCGCGACAGCGTATCCATGTTGCTGAGTTCCGTTTCCCAGTATGAACCGCGCGAAGGCGAACGGCCGCAGCCCTATTTGTTGCGCCTCTCCGAACACATCATTTTTGAATTTCTCAACGCGGAGTTTTCCAGCGGAGCGCTTACCGCCACGTCCGTGAAGCCGACGTTCTACCGGCTCGGCGATGTCATCGTCGCTGCCGGCGGTTACTCTGGCCCCCACTCTTCGCAGCATCTCTCGTCGCTGGCGGTTACCTGGGCCACGGACACCCACCGCGAACAGTTGATCGATCGATTCTGGCTGGAACTTCCGCCGCGCGAAAAATCGGCGGTCTTGCGCGGCCCGGATGTTTGGTGCGTTCCCGTAGCGGCGCTGCGCAACACGCTTGGACAACTTGCCGATGCCGGCGCCGACGCTCCGCGCCGCGAAGCGCGCAACATCGTCCTGAATTACGCGCGCCGCATCGAACATGCGGACGCTTCGGCAAGGCGCTCCGTCGCCGCCGGGCTCAATGAACTGTCCTCGATCATCGAATCCCTCTGGCCGAATCAATTGCCGGAAGACTTGAGCCGCGGCGCGATGAAAGCGCTGGATTCCGAGAAATCTCCGGAAACGGCCGCTCTGCTTGCGGCCTTCGTCGAATCCCTTGGGCGCATTGCTGTAAATCGCGCCGATTATTCCGGTTTCGAAACCATCCTGACCGGTCTGGAGCGCGCTCCTCAGGATAAAGAGCACGATCACATGGCCGCGCTGGCAAACCGCCTGGTGGCCCAGGATCGGTGGCTGTTGCTCGTGGACGCTGCCCTGGCCAACCGCCCTCTGGATCCAATTTTGCCCCGGCTCTTGCAACGCGATCCCGAGCGGCTGCTTGACCGCCTGACTTTGCTCCTAACTGAACCTCGCGGCGCGGAAATGGTACCGGCGATGGCGCGGCTTTTGCGCACCATCGGCGTGCCCGTTTTGAATCTTCTTGAAACGCGGCTCTACGAAGCCCGCCGCCAGCGCGTCACCGCGGCGATCAAACTCCTGGCCGCGGCGGACTCCGAGCGGTTGTTGCGCGGCCTCGCACGCGCCATGGCCAGTTGGGAATGGAACCTTCAGGACCTGGCGGTCAGCGAACTATCGCGCCCCAACAATTCCGCGTCGGCGCTAAGCACCGCTTTCGTCTTCTCCGCGATCCTTGCTGACGCTCATCCCATGGTCGTTCCCATGATGATCGACCAGCTCGGCTTGGCGCAGGAAGCCACCGCCGTGCCGCAACTCATGGAAATCGCTGCCGGCGAACACGAATCTTTGCGTGACCAGTTCGTGCGCATTAAGGCTATCGAGGCGCTCGGCCGCTTGCGGGCCGCCGAAGCCGCCGAGCTTCTTCGCACGTTGGTAGAGAGCCGCGAGGGTCTCACCTATGCCGAACCCGCCGGCCTGCGCGCCGCGGCGGAAGATGCGCTGGCCCTGATCGAGAATCGTCCTTCGTTCAAGCAGGCGGCAGCAGCGTTTGGAGCGCCGGGGCAGTCCAGCTCGGGCTACATCACCCCGCGCCGTTACACTCGAGTTCCGCTCGATTCACCGCTTCGCGCGCAGATCGAGGGCGCGCCTGCAGGCCTAGCTCGTGTAAAGACCATCAGCCTGGGCGGCGCCTATCTCGAGTCCCCGCGCAAACTGAGCGTGGGCGACTCGATTAAGCTCGAAGTCCGCGCCGGCCTCCGCAAGATCAATTTCACCGCCGTGGTCCGCAATATCGGTCCTGACGGTAGCGGCGTCGAATTCGTGCACATGCGCGACGAAGACCGCGAAAAGCTCCGCAAACTCGTCCAGCGCCACCTCCATCTCTAGTCGATTCCCTGCAATACGTCCCCCCCTTATTCGCGCACTTTAGAGCGGCACCCCTGTCCCGGATCAGCAATCGCCGCATGGATAGCGACAAGAAGCGACATTTCCTTCTTCCGCCGCCGTTTCGTACCTTGTCTCTTGCCATTCCGGTTGGGTTCACGGATTCTGCACTGGTGTTCGGTGTTCTCGACCAAATCAAGCCAGTTCCTGGAAGGCCAAGAGTGCTGCCGCATCCCGGATAGTTCGTTCTGGGGGACGGTGAGGAAGTTTTCAGTTGAAAGCGGCGCTACATTGCAGTAAAAGCCGTGTATTCAATTGTATCGTCTTGGGAAGGGTGGGATAACCCGCCACCGCTAGGGGTAGCGGAGGATCAGTCGGTGCCATGACAGGAGGACTCATGCAACGCAGGCAGTGTGTGTGTGTGTCAAGTTCGACTCGAAGGACGCCTTGGCTTCAACCGGCCGCTTTGCGATTGCTGGCAGCCGTAATGGTGCTGTGCTTGGGGCTTCTGGGCACTGCCACAGTCGGTTCCGCGCAAGGGCTGAATACGTCGACGCTTTCGGGAACCGTCGTCGACCAGAAAGGCGCACCGATTCAAGGCGCAAAGGTCACCGTGACCAATAAGGGCACCGGTGCCCAGCGGAACGCCGTCACGGATGATAGCGGACGCTACAACCTCGTCGGACTTGCGCCCGGCCAGTACAAGATGGCCGTCGATGGCGGCGCCAGCTTTGCGCTCTATGAGAATCCTTCCGTTGTCCTCACCGTCGGCGAGAACGCAATTTTTGACCTGCGTTTGGACATCAAAGGCCTTCAGCAGACGGTCACTGTGACGACGGAAACCGCTCCAATCGAAACAACCAAATCCGATGTCTCGCAAACCGTCGAGCAGCGCCGCATCGACAATCTCCCCATCAACGGCCGCAGTTACATCAATTTTACGCTGATCAATTCGCAGACCACCCGCGACGTTTCTCCCACCATCGGCCCCGCTCCCAACAGCGGATTGAGCATCGCCGGCGCGCGCGCCCGCGGAACCGCGGTCAGTGTCGATGGCGCGGATGCCGTCGACAACTCCATCAACGCCATTCGCTCGACTCTCTCTCAGGAAGGCATACAGGAGTTTCAGCTCATTCTGAGCAACTACAGTGCCGAGTACGGACGCGCCAGCGGCGGCGTCATAAACATCGTCAGCAAGAGTGGCGGCAACGAGTTTCACGGCGACGCCTTCGGGTACTTCCGCAATAAATCTTTTCAGGCGCGCAACCCTTTTTCCGGTCAAGTCGATCCGGTCACCGGAAATCTCAATCCCGTCAAACAAGCCTACACGCGCACGCAGAGCGGGCTCACTTTCGGCGGCCCGATCAGGAAAGACAAGACCTTTGCTTTTTTTTCCTACGAGTATACCCAGCGCGAAGAATCCGGTTTCTCCAGCATCGGAACTGCGACTGGCGGGGGCGGACCGTTCGGGGTTGACCCTTTAACCGGACTCACTCCGGCTCAAGAGCAATTTTTCAAGGGCGCGGGCGCGGCGCTGGGATCTGCGGGGCAATTGTATCAAGCCATCCTCGCGTCGGGTTCCAGTGTGGCGATCCTCGGCAGGGATTTAGGACTTGTGGCGCCAGCACTGTCCGGGTGCGCGCTGGGATCTCCGGGATGCCTGAATCCCGGACCGGGACCCCAATTTCCTCTGCCTATATCTTGTCCGGCGGGCCAGATCGTCAACAAGGGGCCGGCGGGGGGCTATCCGGGAGTTAATTGCAACGGATCCGCCGCCGTTGGGCCTAATCGTTCCGTAGTCGCGGCTGGGGTCGCACCTCTCCCCGGCTCTTACGTGGCGCTTGCCGGGATCCGTGGAAATTTCCCGGCCATGGAGAAAACCAGCTTGTGGTCAGCTCGCATCGACCATCATTGGAACGAGCACAACAATTCCTTCCTTCGCGTAGGCGTTTCTCCCTCTCTCATTACTGGGCTTCCGTCCACTTCGCAGAATCAGGTCTTCGGCCAGAATTCCGGTTCACGCGCGGGCCTGAGTCAAACGCGCGACCTCAACTTCACGTTTCAGCATGACACTATCGTCAGCGACAAGGCCTTCAACGAGTTCCGCATGCAGATTGCCCGCCGCGGCGTTCACTTTGGTTTTTCTCAACTTCCGGGCGGTTCCAATATCGCGGTCAATATTCCGGGTTACGCTTACTTCGGGCGCGAACCGTACTCCCCGGTTGACCGCATCGAGCGCCGCTTCGAATTCACTGACAACGTAACCCTCGTGCGCGGCAAGCACACTTTCAAAATGGGCGGGGACTTCAATCTGATCCAGTTGCGCTCCAAGAAGCAGCAGATTTTTCAACTTGATTTCGGCGGTGTCGTCAACTTTGGCGGCCTCCCGGCCTCTACCTTCGGCCTGCCGGACTGCCTCGTGACCGTTGCTCCCGGAAGCACCTGTCCGGCGGCAGCCCAGGTGCCGGGTTTGACCGGCCTGCAAGCCTATGGCCTGGGAATCCCGCAGTCCTACATCCAGGGAATCGGAACTTCCAACAATCCCTTTGACAATATCCCCATGGGTTTCTTCCTGCAGGACAACTGGCGTATGAACCGCCACCTGACCGTCAATTACGGCGTGCGCTATGACGTGGAAATCAGCCCGCTCTTCGCGCCAGCGACCCCCCTAAATGCTGCCGCGGAGAAGGCTCTCGGTGTTGTGGAAGGCATTCCGCGCGATTATAACAATGTCGCCCCTCGTATAGGCTTGGCTTGGGATCCCGTCGGCAACGGCAAGACCGTCATCCGCGCTGGCTACGGGATTTTCTACGACCATCCGCTGCTGGCTACTGCTTTCGACGCCGTGACCGCCGACGGTGGCCGCTCCGTGCAATTGATCTCTATCGGCGGCACACCCTCCGCTTGCGGCCTTGTCACCGCCCCCTGCGGCAACAATCTGGACTCTGTTGGGAACCTCAACGGCTCTTCCATTTTCCAGGGCGTCCTGAACGCGCTCCCAAGTATGTTTTATCTGCCCAATCAGCAGCGTTTCGATCCGCTTGCATCTGGTTCGCTCTTTGCCAATCAAAATTATTTGACCGCGGGATTCCCGCTGCCCATTCTGCCCTTTACACTTCCGTTGGCGAAAAACTTTGTCTACGGTTACGCCAATCAGGCCAATCTCACCATCGAGCGGGAAATCGCGGGCTCGTGGAAATTTAGCCTAGGATACCAGTGGACTCGTGGGGTTCACTTGAACCATGCGCAGGATTTGAATAGCACGGATCCCCGTTTGCTCGACCAGAACGCCTTTAACGCCGCTGCCTCTGGCCTTAGCGTCAGCAACCCGCTGGCCGTCCAAGTGCCCAGTGGCACGCCAAATACCTGTGTGAATACGGGTTCCGGCAGCATCTTCTTGATTGCGCCGAGCGCTCTGGGCCAGGGCTTCGCTGCGCCGAACTGTCCTGCGGCAGCGAAGGTCGGATTCGTGGGCACCGCGGCCTTTTTCAACTTCTTCCGTCCCTCCGGCCCCAATCCATCATTTGCCGGTCTCGTCGCGCCGGGACAGCCCCTCGCCGTCGGGTACGGAACGCAAGTCTTCTTGGCGAATTTGGCCGGCTACCCCAAGGGCTTCGGCGTTCCCGTTCCTTTCAACAGCGTCGACGCGCAACTCTCCAACGCCGACTCCTGGTACAACTCCTTAACCTTTAACCTCTCGAAGCGTTTCTCCCACGGCATCGAGCTGCTTTCCAGCTACACATGGTCCCATTCCATTGACACCGCAACAGACCTGCAATCCCCTCTGGAGCCCCAGGACAGCCGTTTTCTCAACCTGGAGCGCTCCAATTCCGTGAACGACCAGCGCCACCGCTGGGTGAACAGTGCCGTCTTCCAATCCGCCAGCGCCAAGTCCGGCGATGGTTTCCTCAAGCATTTCATCGCTGATTTCACTGTTTCCCCCATCGTTGAGTTCTCCTCCGGCAGGCCGTACAACGTCATTACCAGCGAGAACACGCGTCTCGATTTTAGCACCTCGACCGCGCGCCCCTCGGTTGGCGGAGGGACCTCTTCACCGTTCATCCCCGGCGTGACTTTCGGTCCACCCAACGTGTGCCTCAACCTCGATGGCTCGAAGTTCACTGTGCCTCTCGTTGCCCCGCCCGCTGGCTGCGACGGAAATCTTGGCCGGAACGCCTTCACGTCGCCAAACTTTTTCGAATGGGATATGCGCCTCTCCCGGCGCATTCCCCTCGGCGAGCGTTTCAAGATCGACGTCATCGCCGACGCCTTCAACCTCTTCAACCGGACGAACATTTCCGCCGTCAACCAGCTTTGCGATCCTTTGGCCGGCTCAACCTGCAGCGCGGGCCAGCCAAGCGCGGCTTACGACGCGCGCCAGTTCCAGTTTGCCCTCAAGGTGACCTGGTAACCCTCCAACCTATTTCAATTCGTCGTTGTAGGGGCGCCCGCCGCCGCGGGCGCCCCTATTTGTTTCAGCGTCGCCGTCTGACTAGCCGCGTCTCCCGGCTTGGGATTCATACCACTCGCCTGCCCGGTTTGCGCCTTCGCCGATTCGGCGTAAAGTAAGAAGACCGTTTCCCGTATTCGTGTCGGAGACTGAATGAACGCGCTCTTAATTGGTGCCGTGTTTCTCGTGGCCATCCTCGTGATCTGGCTGGCTTTGCAGACTTTTCAAAGCCGCGAGAAGAGCGGCGCCCTCGAATCCCAGATGAACGAATTGCGCCGCGACCTGCAAACCATCGCCACGTCGCAAGCTTCCAGCACCGGACAATTGGAAACCATCGCCAGGAGCGTCGCCCAGCGCCTCGATAGCGTTGCCCCCGCCCTCCAGGACGCCATCAAAAACTCCGCCCAGATTACCGGCCAGATGACTTCCGACGCGCAAACCAAGATGGCCGATGAACTGAAGAACACCCGCGACCAGATTAGCCAGATTCAGCGCCAGCTCGGCGAAGTCCAGCAAGCCGGAAAGCAGATGTCTCAGACCGCGCAAACACTCGAAGGCATTTTGGGCGGCGCCAAGTCGCGCGGCTCCCTCGGCGAACTGACTCTCGAGCGCTTGCTCGAGGATTCCCTTCCAGCCGCGCAGTACGAGATGCAGTACCGGTTCAAGAGCGGCGAAGCCGCCGACGCCGTGATCAAGCTCCGCGACAAAAAATTGATGGCCATTGACTCGAAGTTCCCTCTGGATGCCTACCGCAGGATCAGCACCGAGGGCGACGAAGCGCGCCGCGCTTTTGCTACTGCCGTGAAAGGCCATGCCGACGCCATCGCCAACAAATACATCGTGCCCGAAGAAGGTACTCTCGACCTCGCGCTGATGTTCGTCCCTTCGGAAATTGTCTACTACGAACTCCTGCACACTGCGGACAACAAGGGCCAGCCCCTGGACGCCTATTGTCGCGACAAGAAGGTCATCGCCGTTTCACCCAATACCCTCTACGCGCATCTTTGTGTGATCTCCATGGGCCTCCGCGGCATGCAAATGGAAGAAAACGCCAAGCGCCTTCTGGAAAGCCTTTCCGGAATGGAAAAGCAAATGGAAAAATTTGCCGAAAAATTTGGCATTCTGGGCACGCACCTGAAAAACGCGCAGCAAAGCTATAGCGAGTCCGATAAACTTTTCGAGAAGGCTCAGAACACTTTGGAAAACATGCTCGGCGCAGGTGTTCCCGAGCTTCCTTTCGAGAATCCCCCCGTCACGCTCGCGCCCCCCCGTGAGGCCAGCGCCAAGAAAAGCGCGTGATTTCAGCTTCTGCGGGATTCTTGCCGCCCTGGTGGTTTTCCGAATCTGTCCCGGCT
>Ga0207107_1065_pt2 | contig 25846 bp, 20 predicted proteins | sample Alteio_BWMinHeat_75_FD_153555 | JGI IMG/M metagenome (GOLD analysis project Ga0207107, IMG submission 153555) | Enriched cells from forest soil in Barre Woods Harvard Forest LTER site, Petersham, Massachusetts, United States -... | ecosystem: Environmental > Terrestrial > Soil > Temperate forest >... | reverse complement strand
TAGTTGAGATCGGCGCGTCGGTCGCGCGCAAGTCTTCGCGTTGGGCAGTGGGCTGCAGCACTGTTTCGCGGGCGCTCATTGGACGGCCACCTTGGCGGAAGCGCGCGGCGAAATGGAGCGAAGGCGCTCGACAACAGCAGGGATGACTTCAATCGCATGGTTGATCTCTTCTGCGGTTGTGGGCCGGCCGAGGCTGAAGCGGAGGCTCGAGCGCGCTTCGTCAGGCGAGAGTCCAGCGGCCAGCAACACGTGCGAGGGTTCAACGGCGCCGGAAGAGCAGGCTGCGCCGGTGGAGACTGCCACGCCCTGAAGATCGAGCGCGATCAGGAGCGCTTCGCCGCCTGCGCCTGCGAAAGACAAATTCGTGGTGTTGCCGACGCGGCGGGTGCGGTCACCATTGATGCGCACCGAAGGAATGGCAGCGAGAAGGGCGTTTTCAAGGCGATCGCGGTACGCCGTGAGGCGCTCTGTGTCGGCGGCTAAATTCTGCCGTGCGAGTTCAGCCGCTCTGCCGAGGCCCACGATGCCGGGGACATTTTCGGTTCCGGGGCGGCGGTCGCGCTCGTGGTGGCCGCCGTGAAATTGCGGCTCGAGCGGCGTTCCGGTGCGAACGAAGAGTGCGCCGACGCCCTTGGGGCCATAAATTTTATGGGCAGAAATGCTGAGCAGGTTCACACCGAGGCGGTTCACCTCGAGCGGCAATTTTCCGGCTGCCTGCACTGCGTCGCAATGAAAATAGACACCGGCTTCGGCGGCAATTTTCCCGATTTCTTCGATAGGCTGGATGGTGCCCAGCTCGTTGTTCGTGTGCATCACGCTGATGAGAATTGTTTCGGGACGCAACGCGCGGCGAATATCGTCAGGATCCACAATTCCGTCGGAACCCACCGGGACAAACGTGACTGCGATTCCCTGCTTTTCGAGCGACTGGCAGGAGTTCAACACCGCGTGATGTTCTATCGCGCTTGTGATGATGTGCTTCCGCGCGGCGGTGGAGGCGGCGAGGACGCCGAGGATCGCAAGGTTGTCCGCTTCCGTGCCGCCGCTGGTGAAAACAATTTCGGGCGACTTTGCGCCGATGAGCGCGGCGACTGATTCGCGGGCGCGATCTACGGCGGCGCGCGCCCCCTGGCCGGCCGAGTGGATGGAGCTGGCGTTGCCGAAATTTTCGCGGAGGTAGGGCAACATGGCGGCGAGGACCGCGGGGTCCACGGGAGTGGTCGAATTGTAATCAAGATACGCGCGCATGTGCTGACCTTGAATTATTCAGAATAGCGGCTGGGCAGGAGGTGGTCAAGGCAGCTCGCAGTGCCATTCGGCGCTAGTTTTGAACTGTGAGAAACATAGGATCGTGTTGCGGTTAGAAAATGGCAAGTTCCTGGGTTTTGAGTGATTTAGTCGAATTTCTGAATTGGGTAGTGTTGCGATTAGCCTCTTCTTCGTCTTCTGGTATCGCGCGGGATGCTCCTGAGTCTTTCGACTCCTTAGGCGACCCTGGTCCGCCGCCTGCGCTCTCGTCAAGATGTTGGCTGGCATTGCCTTATTCATGACCTCACTTTTAGGCTAGCAGGATGCGCGGGGATTGCAAGGGATCGCGACTGTGGATCTAAGAGGTAGAGGTGCGACGTGGAAAAGCGGAGAGAAGAATTTGAAATTTGAAATTTCAGATTTCAAATGCTCTGATGAGATTTTCGTGCGGGCAGTGCAAACTAAAGAGGCATTCACCGCAGAGGCGCAGAGAGCGAAGAGAATGGAGCTGGCAAAGCTCACAGGTCAGTCCTGACGAAGACGGTCGGGACGGGACCCGTTCGACAAGCTCAGGGCGGGCCTGAGCTACAGAACCAATGGAGCGCGGATCAGGAGACGAAGAGTGAAAGCGGGAGTTCAACGAAGCCATTAGACAATTCAAATTTGAAACCGAGGGATGAGTAACTGATGGGTCCGGGCTGCCTTGACAGAGGTGCGAGCGTCCGTTAGCGTCGAAGGGTCGGTAAAATGCAAGATGCGACGCTGCGAGGCGGCGCTGCGAACGAAAACTGAAGACTGGGGAGCAAACCTTGGCACGCCCTATCATCACACTGACGACGGATTACGGCACGGGCGACCATCTGGTCGGCGTGATGAAGGGCGTGATCCTGAGCATCAATCCGGAAGTACAGATTGTTGACATCACGCACGGCGTGCTGGCGCACGATATTCTGGATGGCGCGATGACCATCAGCCAGGCCTACAATTATTTTCCGGCGAAGACGATTCACGTGGTGGTGGTGGACCCGGGCGTGGGGACGCCGCGGCGGCCGATTCTAGTCGCCAGCGACCAGCACTACTTTGTTGCGCCGGACAACGGCGTGCTCTCGGCCGTTTACGACCAGACCGAAGCGCTCTACGGCTGGCACATCACTTCCGAACATTACTTTCTCAATCCGGTGAGCAATACGTTTCATGGACGGGACATTTTCGCACCCGTGGCAGCGTGGCTATCGAAATCGTGGCAGACTTCCGCGTTTGGCGACCCCATGACGGATTTTGTGCGCTTCGCAATTCCGAAGCCCAAGACTTCCGGAAACACGATCAAAGCCGTGGTGCTGAAAGTGGACAATTTCGGAAACTTGATCACCAACGTGAAGGCGACCGATGCGCCAGCGCTGACGGCGGCGGACGGCAAGTTCACGATTAAAGTGGGAAATGCAGAAGTAAAGAAACTGGTGCAGACGTTCGCGCAGGGGACGCCGGGAGAGCCGTTTGGCGTGATTGGTTCGAGCGGCTACTTGGAAATTTCATTGAACAAGGGCAATGCGGCGCGGACGCTGGGTGCGGCGCGTGGCGCGGAAGTAACGGTGGAGCTGGGCTAGGGCTTGTCCGGACCGAAAGGCATTAGAACCATAGATCCCTCGACTGCGCTCGGGACAAGTTCACATGCATAGACACTGATAGAAGGCAAAGAACAAACCCTCCTTAGTTGGTCCTTTGCAGTGAATCACACGATCCCTGACACACTGCTAGAAAGCAGATCCCTCGCTGCGCTCCCCTCAGCCATGCTCAGGCGAAGCGGGATGACGTGCGCGCTGCCTCTCTATCTTGCGAGGGAGGTCACAATGAGGTACGCGCGCATCTTCGGGTCGAGCCAATCGCGGAGGGCGTCGCCGAGGAGATTGAAGGCGAGGACGGCGGTCATGATGGCGAGGGCAGGAAAAAGGACGAGATGTGGCGCGTCGAAGAGGTGGCTGCGAGCGTCGTTGAGCATGGCGCCCCAGCTTGGCATGGGCGCGAAGACGCCGACGCCGAGGAAGCTGAGCGTGGACTCGGCGAGGATGGCTCCGGCCATGGCGACCGTCGCTTGCACGAGAATCGGCTGCAAAATATTGGGGAGCAAGTGGCGAAGGAGAATGCGCGCGTGGGAAGCTCCGAGTGAACGCGCCGCGAGCACATATTCCATTTCCTTGGCTTGCAAAATCTGCGCGCGGGCCAGTCGTGCATAGCCTGCCCAGCCGGTGACGACCAGTGCGAGGATTACTTTGCCAAGGCCGGGGCCGAGGAATGCGGCGAAGGCGATGGCCAGCAGGATTCCCGGGAAAGAGAGAAATGCGTTGATCAGTACGACGTTTACGAGCCGGTCGAACCATCCGCCGAAATAGCCTGCCAGCGAGCCGATCGCGAGACCGACGAGCCCTGCGCCCAGGACCACGCTGATGCTGGCGAGCATGGAAACGCGCGTGCCGAAAATAATTCGAGAGAGGATGTCGCGGCCGAGCTCGTCGGTGCCAAGAAAGTGTGCGGTGCTGGGCGGGGAGAGGCGCGCGGGAAGATTTTGCGCGGTGGGGCTGGCGGGCGCGAGCCACGGAGCGGCGAGGGCGACGACTACGAGAACCAGCGTCAATGCCAGGCCCCAGCGGCCTGCACCGCCCTGCTTCAGAAAATCGTGGAGGCCGCTCATTCGAGGCGAACCCTCGGATCCACAAGCGCATATACCAGATCCGTCATCAGATTTACGAATACATAGGAAACTGCGATCAGAAGGATGCAGCCCTGCAGTAGCGGATAATCGCGCGCCTGAATGGCCTGCACGGCAAGGCGGCCGACTCCGGGCCAGGAAAAAATTGATTCGGTGACGATGGTGCCGGCCAACAATGTGCCGAACTGCAGGCCGAGTATGGTGAGAATCGGAATCAGAGCATTGCGGAAGGCGTGGCGGAAAAGGACTGTGGATTCCGCAAGACCCTTGGCGCGAGCAGTGCGGACGTAGTCGCTGGAAAGCTCTTCGATCACGGAAGTGCGGACCATGCGTGTGAGGATAGCGGCGAGCGCAGCGCCGAGCGTAATGGCGGGCAATAATATGTGCGAGATGCCACCACGGCCCGATACGGGCAGCCACCCGAGATACACCGAAAAAATCAGAATGAGGACGGGGCCAAGCGCGAAATTCGGCACGGAGAGGCCGAAGAGCGTGAAGACACCGATGGCACTGTCGGTGGGAGAGCCGCGACGGTGAGCAGCGAGCATTCCGGCGGGAATTCCAATTCCTGCACAAACAAATAGCGCGACGATGGCAAGCTCGAGCGTTGCGGGATAGTGTGATGCGACCACTCGAAGGACGGGCTGCTGGAAGCGGAATGATTCACCGAGATCGCCGTGGAGAATTCCTGCAAGGTAGCGGCTGTACTGCACTCCGAGAGGAAGATCGAGGCCGAGCGTGTGGCGAAGCTGTTGCAAATCCTCTGCGCGGGCGCCTTCGCCGAGCATTTGCTGCACGGGATCGCCGGGGACAATGTGCGCCAGCAGAAAAACCATTGTGAGGATTAGCCAGAGGGCTGGGAGCGCGAACAACAGGCGGAGAGAGAGGAAGCGCATCATTCCTCGTGACCGCTTCCCCGGTCAGTTTCTGGGGTAGCTTCCCGGCCAGGCTTTGCGCTGGATTCACGGCGGCCTTTTCCGGCGGCCTTGGCTCTTGCGCGCGGGGCAGCGGCGTGTTTCTCTGCTGAATCGGATTTTGATTTGCCGTCTGCGGCCGGCGCGGGCGACGCATCGGCGGGGACAGACTCAGGCGCGGCACGGAGCGGCTTGATCTTCACGCGCGAGACGCGCCGGTGGTCCATTTCCATTACTGTGAAACGATATCCCTCCGTTTCAAAACTCTCGCCGCCGCGCGGGATGAAACCCAGGCGATTCAAAATGAAGCCGCCGATAGTCTCGTAGGAAGGATCATCGGGGATGGAGATGTTGTACTGCGTCGCGAGGTCGCGGACGTTGAGGGCTGCGTCGAAGATCATCGAGCCGTCGGGAAGCGCGAGGGGGCGCTCGACCACATCGAATTCGTCGTGAATTTCACCGACCATCTGCTCGAGGATATCTTCTAGGGTGGCCAGGCCGAGGATGCTGCCGAATTCGTCTACGACCATGGCGAGGCCTGTGCGGCGCGCTCGGAATTCGAGGAGGAGTTCGCTCGCGGGCTTCGTCTCCGGGACGATCAAAACGTCACGCAACAGAGTGCGCAGGTGAAAGTCGGGCGCGGGGAGGCGCTCTTCGGCGCGGCGGGCGCGCTCGAGGAGAACCCAGATCAAATCTTTGATATGCACGAAGCCGAGGATGTGATCGAGGGTGATATCGTAAACCGGGATGCGCGAGCGCTGCGTGGTGGCGAACATTTTCATGGTCTCTTCGAGGCCAGCGTTTGCCGGGAGCGCGTGGACGTCGGGGCGAGGGACCATCACTTCGCGAACCTGCACCTGGCCGAGCTCCATGGCGCTCTGAATGAATTTCACTTCGGCGGCGGGGAGCAGGCCGCGGTCGTGCGCCTGCTGGATCATCACCTGAAGTTCTTCTGTGGATCGCACGAGCGTGTGGCTGTGCGGCGAGACGACGCCGAGTGCGCGGACCATTTTTTCGGCGATGTCGTCGAGCAAGTCAATCGCCCAGCGAAAAGTGCCGAGAAACCAGTGGAAGGGGCGCGCGATGAGCAGGGCGACGCGTTCGGCTCGCGCGAGGCTGAGGCTTTTCGGCACGAGCTCACCGAGAATGACTTGCAATACGGTGAGCAGGCCGAAGGAAATGACGAGCGCGGAAGCGTGGGCCAACGCTCCGGCCCAGGGGCGGGGGATCTGTGCGACGAGCGGCGCGATAATTCCTGAGAGCGTGACCTCTCCGAAGTATCCGAGCAACAGACTGGCGATGGTGATGCCCACTTGTACTCCGGAAACGACGCGGCCTAGATCGGCGAGCAGTGCTTCGACAATTTTCGCGCGGGGGTCGCCTGCTTCGACCAGTTGGCGGACGCGGGAGAGCCGGATGGCCACCAGAGAAAATTCGGCGGCGGCGAAAAAAGCATTCATGCCGACCAGTAGGAGAACCGCAAAGAGGTGGAGCGCGATCATTGCAGAGCTTCCCTCACAGCAGCCAAATCTCGAGCGTAGATTTTGCACGCTCGATCGGTTCGCGAGGCGGGCGAGGCAAAGGATCGGACGGCGGGGAGTCCTCTGCGTCTTCCGGGCAGATGAGCGGCCACACCTGCGGGTCGGGCGATGGAAGGACCGATGATACGACCATCGAAGGGGATTTTAGCAAGATGCGGGGCTGAGGAGTGAAATTCCCTGGCCGGGCACCCGGCGAGGCAGAGGATCAGGCGTTCAGTTTTCGACGCGGACGCGCACAGGCCCGAACGCGATCAAGCGCGCGGGCAAGTCGCGCAGAAATGGTATGCGGAAAAAGGCGCGGACATACCATGGAACACTAAGCATTTGTTGAGAGCGCAGCGCATTGGCGAGGATTCCCTTTTGCGCCTGCGTTTGGACAAATTGAATGAGGCGAGTGGGCCATTCGCGCTTGCTCTGAACTTCTTTTAATTTTTCGACGCTCATCTGACCGGAGAGAAGCGGCTTGGTCAGAATATTGGCGGCGACGACGGCATCCTGGATCGCGTAGTTAATGCCCACGCCGCCGATGGGCGACATCACGTGCGCGGCGTCCCCAATCAGCAGCAAGCCGGGCTTGTACCACTGAGTGCAACGGCTCGATTCAACGGACAGCAGCATGACCTGGTGCCAGTCCGTGAGCGTCTTCACGTGCTTCTCGAGCTGTGGAACAATTTCGACGATGTGCCGGCGAAGTCCTTCGATGCCCTCGGCGCGAACTTCCCGGTAGCTGCCTTTCAGGATGACGTAGCCGGCTTGCCAGTAGTCGCCGCGATCGAGTCCGATCACCATGTGACCCTTGCCGATTCCGCCGAATGCACCGCCGGGAGCATCGGGGTCCTCCGGCAGGCGTGGTAGGCGGAACCACAGGACGTCCATCGGAGGAGAAGTTTTGATGGGCTCGAAACCGGCGAGAGATCGCACGCGAGAAAATCTGCCGTCGGCGCCGACGGTGAGAAGAGCGCGAACTTCGTGTGTGCCATCTTCTGAAGCGTATCGCACGCCGTGGACGGCGCCGGATTCCACAATCAGTTCCGTCACGTTCGCGCCCATCCTGAGCTGAAAATTCGGAAACTTGCCGGCCTCTTCGGTGAGGATTTCGAGCAGGAGTTTTTGGTGCACCATCAGTATGTAAGGATATTTTGTCCTGAGGCGGTGAAGATCGAAGGGGGAGAAGGCGCCATTCGCGGCCTGGATGATGGGCGCAAAAACTTTGCCTGCGCGGAGTGCATGGACTCGCTCGGCCAGGCCGAGCTGGTCGAGAATCTCGAGAGTGGAGGGATGGACCGTGTCGCCGCGAAATTCGCGGTCAAAATCTTTGTGCATCTCGAGCAGCGTGACGCGAACGCCACGGCGCGCCAACAGCAGCGCAAGCATCGCGCCTGCCGGACCGCCCCCAACGATGCAACAGGTGGTCTCGGAGCGGCTGACTGTCGCGCTCGGAGCTGGGGAAGGAACGGCTATGGGCGCCGTCATGGAGGCCATGACCACGAATTCTAACTCCATTTGGTTTGGATGCACCGGATTTGGTGCGGTTGCGCGCCTCTCGCAGACTAGGCTACACTGCGCGGCGCTTTGATTCAACGCACATGACTCGCACAACGCGAATTGTTCGAAACGTTTTCGCAGGACTGCTGGTGCTGCTGGGGATTGCCCTGCTGGCGGGATGGTGGGTCGTGCGGCGGTCGCTACCCAGGCTCGATGGGAGCGTTTCGGTGGCCGGGCTGCGCGATGGCGTGATTGTGGACCGGGATCAATGGGGGCGTCCGTGGATTCGCGCGAAATCTGCGGAAGACTTGTTGCTGGCACAGGGATACGTGACGGCGCAGGACCGGCTGTGGCAGATGGATCTGCTGCGGCGTGCTGCCGCGGGCGAGTTAGCCGAAATTTTCGGCATTGTTGCGCTTGATTTTGACAAAGAAAACCGGACGCTAGGGATGCGCGAGGCAGCCAAGCGGGCGGCCGCAGATTCCAGCCCTGAAATTCGCGCGCTGCTCGATTCGTATGCGCGCGGCGTGAACCGGTATATTGAAGAACGGCACGACCGGCTGCCGATCGAGTTCATCCTGCTGGGATACAAGCCTCGCAAATGGACGCCGGCGGACACCTACCTGATCAGCCTTTATATGTACAAAACGCTGACGTCCACGTGGAAATCCAAATTGAATCGCCAATGGATTACGGAGCGAGTGGGCGCGGAGAGGGCGCGCGACATGTTCATCGTGGATTCGCCGCTGGACCACTACATTATCGGCGGAGTTGCTGCGGGGCAGCCGCGTGCGCCGGTCGCCGAGCACGCAAAGCTGGGGATGCATGTCGCCGCTGCATCAGGAAAAGCGCCGCCGTTTGCTACCCAGGAGTGGGAGGCCGCGCGAGCATTCTTGGAGCAGTTTGAAGAAGAATCGTCCGAAATCATCGGCAGCAACAGTTTCGTGGTCGGCGGCAGTCATACTGCTTCCGGCAAGCCGCTGCTGGCGAACGATACGCACCTCGGGTTGGGTGTGCCATGTATCTGGTATCTCATTCATCTGACGGCGCCGGGATGGAACGTGTCAGGATTCGCGCTGCCAGGCGCACCACTGGTGGTCATCGGGCACAACGACCGGGTGGCGTGGGGATTCACAAACAGCAATGCGGACGTGCAGGATCTGTACATCGAGAAATTCGAATCGGAGAATTCTCGTGCCTATCGCGCGAATGGCGCGTGGGCCCAGGCGAGCGCAAGAGAGGAGACGATTCATGTGCGCGGGAAACCTGACATCACATTCACTGTACTGGTGACCCGCCACGGGCCTATCGTTCACCGTGATGCGCCAGTCGAAGGCGGCCGCGCGTACGCGCTTCGATGGACGGCGCTTGAGCCGGGAGGGCTGGATTTTGGTTTTCCGCTGCTCGGGCGGGCGAAGAATTGGGATGAATTTATCGAAGTGACACGCCGCATTGCCGGACCGGGCCAAAATACGATTTATGCAGACTTGGATGGGAATATCGGTTTTACGATTCCCGCCCGGATTCCCATACGCGCGAGCGGAGATGGTTCCCTGCCCGTTCCCGGCGAGACGGACGAATTCGAATGGAAGGGCTATATCCCGTTCGAAGAATTGCCGCGGGCGTTGAATCCTGCGAACGGATTCATCGCGACGGCGAATGGGCGCACGGTTGGGCCGGGCTACAAATACTTCGTCTCCGACCGCTGGGCCGGACCATATCGCACGGCCCGTATGTATCAGCTACTCGAAGGTCGCAGCGGGCTTCTCCCCGCGGATTGCAACGCGATACAAAACGACATCCTGAGCCTGCCCGACAAATTTCTGGCCGAGCAGCTCATATTGGCCACGCGCTCAAACCGGCCGATGGACGCGAGGGTGAAAGCGCTGATCGAAAAGCTAAGGAGCTGGGATGCGAAGGCTGCAGCCGATTCGATTGAGACCTCATTCGTGGAATACACGCGCCACGCGCTGTTTCACAACCTGCTCGGGCCACTTCTCGGGGATGAGACCTCGAAGTACGAACTCTGGGAGCCGCGGAGCGTTTACAACAACGTGTGGTGGCGCGACAAAGTGTTCCTCGAAAATGTTTTTCGCACGCGCCCGGCTGCGTGGCTGCCGAAGGGATTTGCGGACTACGATTCATTGCTCATTGACAGCGCCAATGAAGCCGTGGCGCAGCTCACAAAGGCAACACAGGAAAGCGATCCGGCAAGATGGAGCTGGGGACGGCTGCATCCGCTCGACATGAGCCATCCGCTCGGCCGCGGCACTGCGTTGCATTCGGCGCTGAGTATCGGCCCGTACGAAACTAGTGGGACGATTGATACCGTCAAGGCGATGGGTGTAGGGCACGGGCCAGCGATGCGCTTCGTCGCGGATCTTTCGAATTTCGACAACTCACTGATGCAGATCACCACCGGTGAGTCCGGGCAGTTCGCGAGCCCTTACTATCGTGACCAGTTTCCAGAATGGTTTGCAGGACGCGGGATTCCGGTTCCCTTTAGCGAAGCCGCAACGGATAGAACGCGCGCGCACCGGCTATTCCTTCTGGCTGCCGGCGCAAGCCCGCCGCCACATTAGCAGTTGCAGTGCCGCCTCCCAGAACAGAATGGCGAGTTACAGTGAGGCGCTAAGGTGGGCGCTTTTAAATGCCTGAGCTCCCTGAAGTCGAAGCCATGGCGCGGGCATTGCGTCTGCTCGTAGAGGGCGAGACGATTCTTCGCTGCCGTGTGATCCATCCGATCGTGGTGCACCGGAGTTCTCGGCAGAGCAGGAAACAAGCGGCCGCACGATTCGAGAACAATCTGCGGGGAATGCGAATCCGCGGAGTCGAGCGGCGCGGCAAGTACTTGGTTATTGCGCTCGAACGCGGCGCAGTAGTGCTCCATTTCCGCTTCGACGGCCAGCTTATGTGGTTTGACTCGAAGGAAACTTCGGGGCACATAGATGTGGCCTTGGAAATGCGCGGTGGCATGCTTGGATTCGCTGATCCGCGCCACCTGGGCCGAGTGCAATGGGTGGCCGCGCCCGAAGAGGTTCCTGGAATTCGTGTGCTGGGCGTTGATGCTTTGTCGAAGGGATTCACGGTGGCATACTTTGCGAGGTTGCTAGCCGCGAGCCGAAAGCCCTTGAAGATTTTTCTCCTGGATCAGCGCAAGATCGCGGGAATCGGAAACATATACTCGAGCGAAGCGCTTTGGCGCGCACGTATTGATCCACGGCGGCGCGCGCACCGGCTGAACACTGTCGAGGTGCGCCGGCTGCACAAGGCCATTGTTGACGTTCTCCAACGTGCGCTAGAATGCTGCCTCAACCCGGCTCCAAACTTTCGCGATCCGAAGTGGTGGTTCCAGGGGTTGGAACGCATCCTTCGTGTTTACGGGCGCGAAGGCAAGAGCTGCCGGCGGTGCAGCAAGCCGGTGCGACGAATCGAGCAAGGCGGCCGGTCCACTTATTTTTGCGCGCATTGCCAGCGATGATCCAGACTGAGGCGCGATGAATCCAGCCCCAAATAAAGCAGCAGAGCCGGCGCGGAAAGGCGATTTTGAGAAGTCGCTCACGCGGCTGGAGGAAGTGGTGAAGCGCCTGGAAAGCGCGGAGCTTTCACTCGATGAAGCTATGAAGCTCTTTGAAGAGGGAGTGAAACTCTCGCGCGAATGCCAGAAACAGCTTGAAGAGGCGGAAGGCCGCGTCGAGATTCTGCTGAAGAAAGCGGACGGCAAGATCGCCGCGGAGCCATTCGAGCCAGATGATGAATCTTCCTAACCTTCTCGGCCGACGCAGCCCGCTGATCGCTGAATTAATCCAATGCAAACCGAACGCATAAATCCTCCTATTTTTTACGAAGAGGACCACGCAGGAATCGAGGCGGCCCTGGACGCGCTTCTCCCGCGCGAGGACATGCTTCCATTTTCGATTCATCGTGCCATGCGCTATAGCGTGTTCGCCGGCGGCAAGCGGATTCGTCCGATCTTGTGCCTCGAAGCTGCGCGGATGTTCACGCACAATCCCGCCGCGGCTGTCGCAGTTGGGTGTGCGCTCGAATTCATTCACACCTATTCGCTGATTCACGATGACCTCCCCGCGCTCGACAACGATGATTTGCGCCGCGGCAAGGCAACATGCCACAAGGTGTTTGGCGAAGCCCTGGCAATCCTCGCCGGGGACGGGCTGGTGACGCTGGCGTTTCAAACACTTGCAGCCGCTCCGCTGGAACACGAACGGCGCGTGCGGGTGATCGCAGAAATCGGCGGCGCTGCAGGAACGGTGAATGGGATGATCGGCGGACAGGTGGCCGATATCGAGGCCGAAAAGAAACAGGTCAACGCTTCCGAGCTCGAGTATATCCACCGCTCGAAGACTGGCGCACTGATCCGAGCCTCAATTGTTGCAGGCGGGATTGCCGGAGGCGCGGCGACCGAAGATGTGGAACGGCTGCGGCGATTCGGCGAACACATCGGGTGGGCTTTCCAGGTGGTGGACGACATACTCGATGTTGAAGAATCCTCCACTTCGCTGGGGAAAACTGCCGGGAAAGATCTGGCACAGCACAAGGCTACCTATCCGGCGCTGTATGGGCTGGTGCAATCCCGTGAAGTGGCGGGCGATCTCGCGGCGAAAGCGATGAAAGAGATGGATTGCTACGGCGAACGCGCTGCGCGGTTGCGGCAACTGGGCGAATTTCTGGTTGCGCGCCGCTCCTGAACACGGCTGCTACTGCTCCCCTGCCCATGAAATCCAATCCCACGCGCGAAGATTTCTCATCTGAATCAAAAAAGAAAACACGGAAGGCCGGAAAGGGGCGCCTCGATGTGATGCTGGTCGAACGTGGACTCGCGCCTTCGCGCGAGCGGGCGCAGGCGATGCTGCTCGCGGGACAAGTGCGAGTGAATGGCCAGAAGTTGGAAAAACCGGGGAGCCAGGTAGCGCTCGATGCTGACATCGAAATTGCCGGCGACGTGATGCGCTATGCAAGCCGCGGCGGGCTGAAACTCGAGGGCGCGCTGGAAGATTTGTCGGTGACACCGCAAGAAACAATCTGCCTCGATGTCGGAAGTTCGACGGGTGGCTTTACCGATTGCCTGCTGCAGCATGGCGCGCGGCGCGTGTATGCCGTGGATGTAACGGCGAACCAGCTCGATTGGAAGCTGCGCAGGGATCCGCGCGTGACGCTCATCGAACGCAACGCACGGTATCTCCGGGCGGAAGATGTGGCGGAACTGGTTGGACTGGTGGTTGTGGATGTTTCCTTCATCTCGGTCGGCAAAGTGCTGCCGGCGATTGTGCCGCTGGCAGCCAAAGGCGGCGATTTTCTGATTCTCGTCAAACCACAATTCGAGCTCGAGAGGCGCGATGTGGGCAAAGGAGGGATCGTGCGCGATGCGGCACAGCACCAGAAGGCTATCGAGCGAGTGACGGCGGCCGCGCGCGAGGCCGGCCTCGAAATTATCGGCGCACAGCCCAGCCGCTTGCAAGGCGCCGGGGGCAATCAAGAGTTTTTTCTCCACGCCCGCCGCCATGGGTAGAGTAGAATTCTGCGCTTAAACGAATGTTTCGCTCCGCTGGCATCGTCTGCAAACCCATCAGGGAAGTTGTGTGCTCCGTGGTCCCGCCGCTGATTGACTGGCTGCGCGCGCGCAAGATTGAAGTCTTCGTGGACAAGGAGACGCAGACTTGCATTGACACGAAAGCGTCGGTATTGGCGCGCGAGGAGATCGGCGCAAAGATTGATTTGCTGATCGTGCTTGGCGGAGACGGCACTTTGCTATCCGCCGCCCGTGCACTCGGGTCGCACAAGGTCCCCATCCTCGCGGTCAATCTCGGCGGCTTAGGTTTTCTAACCAGCGTCACACTCGACGAACTCTATCCCATGCTGGAGCAGATCCTGTCCGGGCAACACCGCACGGGAGAGCGAATGATGCTTGAAGCGGAAATCATGCGCGGCGGGAAAGCGGCGGAGCGCCACACGGCGTTGAATGACGCGGTAGCAAATAAGGGAGCGCTGGCGCGAATGCTGGATTTCGACGTGGCGGTGGACGGAGATCACGTGGGCCGCTATCGCGCTGATGGCCTGATCGTGGCGACGCCAACCGGCTCGACCGCCTATTCACTGGCGGCGGGAGGCCCGATCGTGCATCCGGGGCTCGATGCGTTTGTAATCACGCCGATTTGCCCACACATGCTGACGAACCGGCCATTGGTAATTCCGGGCACATCGCGCGTCGAAATTGATTTTTCGGCAGCTACGGGACCTGTGTACGTGACGCTCGACGGACAAATCGGCATTCAGTTGCTACCCATGGACGCACTGCTGATTCGAAAATCTGCGAGCAACGTTGTATTTGTGCGGCCGCCGCGAAAAACTTATTTTGAGATTCTCCGCAGCAAATTGCGTTGGGGAGAACGCTGAACGGGTTTGCGCTGGGGCAGAGAGACTAAGCCGGGGTCAACCCGCCGCCGGATTCTCCTTTCACTTTGAGGACCACCAGCGTGCGGTCGTCCGCTGGGTGCGCGCCGTTCGAGAAGCGGTCCACCTCTTCCAGGATCTTGTCTGCAATCAGACTGGACGGCAGCTTGTGATGCTGAGCGATCAATTTGCAGACGCGATCGTGACCAAAAAACTCGCCGCCCTCATTGACAGTGTCGCCGATTCCGTCCGAATGAAAAACCACGATATCGCCTGGATCGAGGATGAAACTGCGCTGGTCGTAGGTGACTTCCTCGAATAATCCAAGTGGAAAACCGGCCAGCCGGATTTTTTCGCAGCGCCCCATGTGATAAAGGAAGGGCTGCTCTTGACCAGCGTTGGCAACGCGCAATTTTCGGCGGCCGCGATGCCATGTGGCGAAACACAGAGTCATGAAGCGTCCCTCAATCGTGCGCTCGCCGAGAAATCCGTTGATGGCGCGAAGCATTTCTGCGGGCCGTTGCTTCTGTGGCGCGAGACTGCGTAGCGTGCCGATCCCAACCGCGCCGTAGAGAGCCGCGGCGCTGCCCTTGCCGCTGACGTCGCCAACGGCAATCGCCAATTCTTGCGGTCCATAGCGGAGGAAATCGTACAGGTCGCCGCTCAACTCGCGGGAGGAAACAACGCGGGCGGCGATGTCGAGTCCGTATTCAGGTCCGGGCAGTCGCGGCAGCAGCGCGCCCTGAATGCGCCGAGCGGCGCTCAAGTCGCGTTCCATCCGTGCTTCATCGCGCGCCACGCGCTCATAAAGGCGCGCGTTCTCAATCGAGACAGCGAGGTGGGCCGCGAGGATCGAAAGCACCTGTACGTGGTCGGGCGTGAAATAGTTCAACTGCGGGCTTTCCAGATCCATCACGCCGACGACGCGGTTTTGGTAGATCATTGGCACTGCCATTTCCGAGCGCGTCTCAGGATTCACCATCAGGTAGCGCGGGTCCAGCGTCACATCGGGAACAACCACAGGCTGGCCCAGTGCAGCCGCTGCTCCAACAATTCCCTCATGCGCCGGCACCGCAAACTTTTCCTGGACGCGCTGACCGAATTTCACAGTAACGCGATGGCGGAACACGTGATCCGCTTCGTCGTAGAGAAGAATCGCAAAAATCTGGTAGTCAATCAGCCGTTTGGTCAGTTCCGCCGCGCGGCGCAGCACCTCTTCCACCTGGAGAGTAGAGTTTGCTTCCCGGCCGACTTCATTCAACAGCAGGAGCGTTTCCGCCTGATTGCGCTCGTGCTGGAACAGGCGCGCGTTTTCAATCGCGGTGCCGATGCGGGCCGCAACCAGCATCAAAATATTCTGCTGATCACGTGTGAAGTAATTGGGCTGGCTGCTCTCGATGTCAAGCACCCCGATCACGCGTCCGCGCACAATCAGCGGCACGGCCAGTTCCGAGCTAACAGAATCGAGAGCGTTCAGGTACCGTGAGTCTTCGCTGACGTTGCCGACGCGAATCGGCTGGCCTGTGGCGGCTACCGCGCCGATGATTCCTTCGCCCATAGGGATGCGCCAGTGCTCGACGACCTCCGGGCGGTGGCCGATGGCAAAGCGGAAATAAAGCTGATTGGTACCTTCCTCAGGGAGCAGCACGGCGAAGATTTCGTAGGCAATCAGCCGCTTGACGAGCGTCGCTGCGCTGGCCAGCACTTCATCGAGGTTCAGAGAGGCGTTAATCTCCTGGCTAAGTTCCGCCAGGACGGCGAGCGTCTCGGCAGGTATCTCCGCCTTCGAATTGAGTTCTGTCGATTCCATTTGAATTTGAGTGTTTCGCCCCAACCCCGGCGAGCAGTGTTCCTTCGGACCGCGCGCGAACAGGCGAATTGCCCGAGCGCGCGTGGCGATTCAATCCATTATAGCAGGCGCAGGATAGAGGCCGGAGAGAGAGGTGCAGGTTAATTTAGAGGGACTAATAGTTTCCACTCGGGGCAATAGTGGCCGCCAATTCGGGCACGACTCCCGCTCGAGCCTGCTCGAGGATTTTCACACTTGCGCTGGCGCCAATGCGTGTAGCGCCTGCCTCGACCATTTTTTGCACGTCCTCGAGGCTGCGGACGCCGCCGGAAGCCTTCACGCCCAATTCCCCGCCGACCACGGCGCGCATCAGCCGGACATCTTCTACCGTGGCACCACCGGAGCCAAAACCTGTGGAGGTTTTGACAAAATCTGCCCCGGCATTTTTTGCTGCCAGCGAGCCTCGCACTTTTTCTTCCGTGGTCAGCAGCCCGGTTTCAAGAATCACCTTGCAAATGGCGCCGCCACGATGGCTTGCATCCGCCACGCCACGGATGTCCGCCTCGACGGCTTCGTCCAGCTTGGATTTCAGCGCGCCCACGTTGATCACCATGTCGATTTCCTGCGCGCCGAGCTTGATGGCTTCTTCCGCCTCGAACATTTTCACCTGCGGAAGCGTCGCGCCGAGCGGAAATCCGACCACAGTGCAAACACGGACTTCGCTGCCGCGCAGCAGTTCCGCCGCCTGCGAAACATTCCATGGATTCACGCACACGGAAGCAAATCCGTACTTCAATGCTTCCAGGCAGATTTTGCGAATATCTTCGCGCGTGGCGTCCGGCTTGAGGAGTGTGTGGTCAATCAGGCGCGCAATGTCCGCCTCGATGGGACCGACCTCGGCGCCCGCGGAAATCCTGGCTGCGCCGGCTTCCATCACCTTGCGTGTTTTTTTCGAGCATTTCTCGGCACACCATTGATTGCAACCGGGGCAAATGAGCTCGTCAATTTCGAGGCCGCAGAGGTCCGCGCACTTTTGATTGCCGACGTAGCCGAGGATTTCTTCGGTGATGGCCTGGATGACCTTTTCGAGTTGCTGCTGATCCACCTGGAGCGCTCCGTCTGTTGCAATTCCCGCGGCGCAACTGCGAATTCCCGCTCTTCAGATTTTCCGGTGGCGATCTTCGATGGCGCGGATTTTATCCACGCGCCGTTGATGGCGCCCGCCGGCAAACTGCGTCTCGAGCCACACGGCGACAACCTCGCGGGCCACTTCCGCTGGAATCAGGCGCGCGCCGAGCGAGAGAATGTTTGCGTCGTTGTGCTCACGGCTGTTGCGCGCTGTGGCTTTATCATAGCATAGCGCTGCGCGCGCTCCCGGGACCTTGTTTGCGGCGATCGAAGAGCCGATGCCGGCAGTATCAATCACGATGCCGCGCCAGGCATCGCCCCGCGCAACCGCGTTGGCGACGGCCTCGGCGAGATCCGGGTAATCCACAGGTTCACGGCTGGAAGTGCCCAGGTCGAGCACTCTGTAACCCCATTGGGCGAGGTAGCCACTCAACTCTTCTTTCAGATCGAAGCCGCCATGATCTGCGCCAATGGCGACAACGCGCGAGCCGGTCGGGTCGCCTGCTTCGATGGAGGCGACTTTCGACTCTTCGAAGCGAATGGCGATGCCGCGATGCTCCGCTTCTTCGCGCGCCAGCTGGGTGATAATTGTTCCGCGAGGCACCGCAACTTCGCCGCCTGGCGCGATGGCCTCAAGATCCCGAACGGTTAGAACGGTTCGCGCCACGTTTATGCCGGAGGAAGACTGAGGACGCAGACATCTTTCAGATTGCGGTATCGTTCCGCATAATCGAGCCCGTAACCCACTACGAATTCATTAGGAATGGTGAAGCCCACGTAATCCGCTTTCACCGGCTTCAACCGTCGGGAAGGCTTGTCGAGCAGCGCCGCGACACGCAAAACTTTCGGCTTGCGCTGCTGGAGGATGCGCAGCAAGTATGTCAACGTCAGCCCGGTATCGAGAATGTCCTCGACGAGCACCACATTCAAGCCTTCGATGCTGCTGTCGAGGTCTTTCAACACGCGCACCTGGCCGGAACTTTGCTTTCCCTTCCCATAACTGGATACGGCGATGAAATCTATCGAGGTCTCAAGGCTGATTTCGCGCACCAGGTCCGAAAGGAATATGCATGCGCCTTTTAGGACGCCGATCAAGTGCACGCGCTCGCCTTTGAAATCCTTCGTGATTTGGTGGGCCACTTCGCGAACGCGCTTCTGAATTGCCGCGCGGCGGATCAACACTTTCAGTTTTTCCTGGCCGGACACGGACATGGGTTCTGCGCCCTCGCTAAGAAGGCGGCTACTCTATCCCACGGGAATCGGGTTGACAAGGACCGCGAGGAGCGGCCCGCGGCGGAGAATTCCGGCGCTGCCGGCGACGGCGGTTGAGGTCGATCTCGACGGCACGATTGCCAGAAACCATCAAGCTGCCGCAGGGACACGAACTGTTTCTTGATCGCTAAGTCATCGTCATCATCGAGTCGGTGTGGAAGCTGGCGGGTTTTGTGAGAGAATTGTTGGGGCAGTTCTGCGACGCATCATGCCTTTCGATTGCGCCGGTACCGGTAGCGCCAAATTCTAAAGCGGAGATTCGATGATCGAAGGGAAGCGTATCGCCGTAGTAATGCCCGCGTATAACGCAGCTAGAACCCTTGAGGTCACGGTTCGTGAGCTTCCCTCGCTTGTGGACGTCAGAATTCTAGTGGACGACCACAGCACGGATGATACGGTCCACATCGCTAAAGAGCTCGGCTTGAAAGTTTTCGTTCATGACCGGAACTATGGGTACGGAAGGAACCAGAAGACATGCTACCGGGAAGCGCTCGCCAGTGGAGCTGACATTATCGTGATGGTCCATCCGGACTATCAATACAAGCCGACGCTGGTGACAGCTATGGTCGGGATGATCGCCTCGGGCGTCTATGACGTGGTACTCGGCTCGCGAATCCTGGGCGGTGGAGCGCTGCGAGGCGGCATGCCGCGCTACAAGTACGTGGTGAATCGTGTGCTGACCGCATTCCAAAATATTTTCCTGGGGGTGAAGCTTTCGGAATATCACACGGGATTCCGTGGATTCAGCCGCAAGGTATGTGAGGAGCTGCCGCTGCTGGAAAACTCGGATGCTTTTGTGTTCGACAACGAGATGCTGGTGCAGATTCTTCACTTCGGCTACGCTGTCGGCGAAATTTCTTGCCCCGCGTTGTACTTCGAGGAGGCATCGTCCGTTGGATTCGCGTCGGGGTTGCGCTACGGGATTGGGGTGGTGGCCACGACTCTCAAGTGCGTACTACAGCGGCTCGGGCTGGCCAAGTTTCGCTTTCTCGACAAACAGGGGCTCAAACTTGAACAAATGCCCCTCGAGGATTCTAGTTCACTGAGCCGCGCTGCCAGCGTGGCGGCTTCGGGGGCGCTCGGGCCGGGAGAAGGCGCAGATTGAAACTGTTGGGAGCCCCACGATGCCCCCCTTCTTTGGCTGCTGGTATCCATCCATTCACGAAGCCTGCGGGAGCCGCTGATTGAAGTCGAAAGAATTTTTGTACCTGCTGCTACTCTCGACGGGAGCGCTCCTGGTTCATGGCTATCACCTGGGCGTCGAAGACGCAGAAATCTACAACGCGCAAATCCTGAAGATTCTTCATCCGAGTCTCTACCCGTTTGGTGCCGAGTTCTTTGAATCGCACGCGCACGTCACATTTTTCCCGAACCTAGTAGCGGCGTCCGTGCGCCTCATGCACGTCCCTTTTGATTACGCGATGTTCATTTGGCATCTTACGACGCTCTTTCTCGTTCTGCTCGCCTGCTGGAAACTGTCCGGTGACCTTTTCACTGAGGCGCGCGCCCGCTGGGCAGGAGTGGGCTTGGTTGCGGCGATTCTCACGCTGCCCGTTGCGGGAACATCTCTTTACATTTTTGATCAATACCTGAACCCCCGCTCGATCGCGCTGTTTGCAGCTCTTTTTTCACTCGCCGATGCTCTTGAGAGGAAATGGCTTCGCGTAGCCCTCTGGACCACATTTGCTGCCGCGATTCATCCGCTGATGGCGGTGTTCGGCCTGTCGCTGGTGGCCGCAACGCTGGTGGTAGACCGCCTCGACAGAAGGGCACGCACTGCGGCAGCTTGCATGTTGCCATTTGGAATTTCCTTTAACTACCCCTCCGAGGCGTACCGGAGAGCGATCCACATTCGCACTTATTTTTTTATACTTCGCTGGGAATGGTATGAGTGGCTGGGGATTTTCGGCCCGCTATTACTGCTTTGGTGGATCAGCCGGCTGGCAAAAAAGCGCGGGCTGACGCGGGTCGAGTTGCTGTGCCGGTCTTTGATTGCCTTCCAGCTGGTTTATTTCCTAATCGCATTAGTCACGACGATCCCGCCGCAGCTTCTTGCCCTGGTGCGATTTCAGCCTATGCGGAGCCTGCAACTCGTGTACATATTGCTCTGCCTGATGGGTGGGGGGATGCTGGGGCAATTGGTGCTGCGCGACCGCGCGTGGCGGTGGCTGATTTTATTCGTGCCGCTGTGCGCGGGAATGTTCTACGTGCAGAGAGAGCTGTTCCCCGCCAGTCCTCACGTCGAGCTGCCAGGACGTGTCCCGGCAAATGCCTGGTTGCAGGGGTTTGCGTGGATTCGACAAAATACGCCGACGGACGCCATTTTTGCAGTGAACCCGGAACACATGCGAATTCCCGGTGAGGACCACCACGGTTTTCGGGCGCTGGCCGAACGAAGCATGCTGCCGGATGCCGGAAAAGATTCCGGCATCTCCACGATGTTTCCAAATCTGCCAATCGCCGAGCACTATGAGGAACAGGCCAGGGCGGAACATGGCTGGGATCATTTCGAGGCCGCCGACTTCGAACGTCTCCATCGCGACTGGGGCGTGACATGGGTGGTGTTGGATCGGCCAGGGGTAACGCTTCCAGATTGCCCCTACTCGAACCACCTGCTGCGAGTTTGCAGGATGAATTGAACATGCGCGGCCCATTCTGCAAGCCGTTGCGGCTTGACCGCAGAAGAACGCGAATGTTAAAGAAGACTGTCGTATGCGCGAACGCGCTCCTCCTGAATGGCTAATTTCCCACCTCTAAAACGATACGTGCTGCGGATGATCGATCAGATGATCGAGAAGTATTCGCTTCGTGGTCCGTTTCTGGACGCCGGGTGCGGCGTTGGCGACGTGGCAGCGCATATCGCGCGGCGTGGGTGGGAAGGCCTCGCTGTGGACAGCACACCCGCGGCGGTGGAAGCGGCGCGGCGCAACCTGGCCGGCACAGGCGTGCGGACTAAGGTCAGTGAGTTGCTCGATGTGAGTGGGGAGTTCCGGCTGGTGGTGCTGTGCACCGTGATCGAGCACATTCGCGACGACCGGACACTCCTGCGGCACCTGCACACGCTGTACCCGCAGGATAGCTCACCCGGCCACCTGATTGTCTCCCTGCCGAGTAATCCATCGGTTGAGTGGCGCTGGGACGACAACTTCTACGGACACTTCCGGCGATACACGCGAGCCGACGTCGAGCAGATGCTGGCGGCCAGTGGATTCCGGCTGGTCTGCTACTGGGACTACACGTTTCCGGTCTTCTGGGCCATGCGGCGCGCGTACACGGCACTGCTGCCGGCGAAAAAACCGAGGTCGATCGTCCCCGAGGAGAATACCTATGAAAGCTCCTTGCAAAGTGCCTGGCAGTTAGGCCCCGCGTCACGCGCCCTGGCGGCGATGCCGATCTGGCCATGGGTTTTTTCCCTCCAAGAACGCTACCGCGATGGCGAAAGAGGGTTCGAGGCTATCGCGCTGGCCGAACGTATCTGAAAATCCTCGCTGCTAGCGTCGAACAATGCATCAATCAGGGGTGGGATGTGTGACATTTTGCCGTCCGGCGCGTCAGAACAATCATGAAGTGAACGCCGTCCGACCGATTTGGTGACCCGCGAAATCCCTGAGACTTTTCATTCACTTAGCCGTCCAACTGGCCGATAGGATGTCGGACGGGCGGCGACCGGTCTCAACGTTCTTAAGTTCTTTGAGCGTCGGCGTGCATCCCTTAGAATAGTGTGCATCAATCAGCGGAGAGCAAAAAGTTGACATCCGATTCCCAGCTTAGGGGCTCGTGGCGCGCTCGCCGTCCATCGATCGAAGGTGCTCGGCGCCGCAAGGTCGCACCACTTTTTGTGGTGTTTCTTGCCGCATGGGCGGTAGGGTGTGGGCAAAAACAGGTCTCCGGTGACCAAGGCGATGCACCCGTGTTGGTGAAGACGGTTGTGATTAAGCACGTCTCAATTGCTGACGCTTCGGAGTATCTCGCGACGCTCAAATCCCGACATTCGACGGCTTTGAATCCGCAGGTCGAAGGACAGGTAACTCACATTTTTGTGAAGTCCGGCGATCGCGTGAAAGCCGGCTCGCCGCTGATGGAGATAGACCCATTGAAGCAGCAGGCCACATTGAGCAGCCAGGAAGCTTCGCGCGCGGCGCAGGAATCGAATGTGCGATTTGCGCAGATTCAATGGGAGCGCTCGCAGAAATTGTACGCTGCGGGCGTAATCAGCAAGCAGGATTACGACCAGTCAAAGACGAATCTTGACACCGCGCAGCAGCAGCTAAGGTCTCTTGAGCAGCAAGTGCGCGAGCAACAAGTCCAGCTTCATTATTACGGCGTTGTCGCGCCCACCGACGGGATTGTCGGCGATATCCCCGTGCGCGTCGGTGATCGCGTGGCGGTGACCACGCTGTTGACCACGGTGGACGAACCCGGAAGCCTGGAACTTTACATCAGCGTTCCGGTGGAGCGCTCGAAGGATTTGAAAATGGGCCAGTCCGTTCAGCTACTGGACACTGCGGGTAACACCGTAGCAGAGAGCCGGTTGGACTTCATTTCGCCGCAGGTGGACAGCGGCACGCAATCAGTGCTCGCGAAAGCTACGATCAAGAACAGCTCCGACGCGTTGCGCACTTACCAGTTTGCGCGCGCGCGCATTATTTGGGGCGTCCATCAGGGCCCGGTGATTCCGGTCCTTTCCGTATCACGCATCAATGGCCAATTTTTTGTGTTCGTTGCCGAGGGCAGCGGAAAGTCAGTGGTCGCGCACCAGAAAATGGTCCGGCTGGGCGAGCTGAGGGGCAACCAGTATGTCGTCCTCGATGGGCTTAAGGCGGGTGACCGAGTGGTGGTCGAAGGTTCTCAAAACCTCGTGGATGGCGCGCCCGTCAGCGAGACGCCCGAGAATTCCGGCGCGAAGCCCTCTTCCTGATCATGCCTGAGGCTCTCGAGTTCTCTGCACTGGCACTTAAAGGCTAAAGCAAGAATGTTTGTCGATTTTTTCATTCAGCGCCCCATCTTTGCCACGGTCTGCGCCTTGCTAATCATTCTCGCGGGCGCTGTTTGCATTCCTACCCTGCCGGTCGCACAGTTTCCCCGGCTCGCGCCGCCCCAGGTAAGCGTCGGAGCCTTTTACAATGGCGCGAACGCCCAAAGCGTCGAGAGTTCGGTGACGACGCCACTCGAACAGCAAATCAATGGCGTTGAGGGCATGAAGTATATGACTTCCTCGAGCGGCAACGACGGGTCGAGCGGCATCACCGTCACATTCGACATCACGCGCGACGTGGACCTGGCCGCTGTGGACGTCCAGAACCGCGTGAACACCGCGCTCGGGAGATTGCCGAACGAAGTGAAAACCACGGGCATCAGCATCACGAAATCGGCCGCCGGGTGGATTTTTGGCGCGGGTGTTTACTCCGAGCACGGTGAATACAGCAGCCTCTTCCTGAGCAATTACGTCGACCTTTACATTCGCGACTCGCTCAAGCGCATCCCCGGAGTAGCAGACGTCCAGATATTCGGCGAGCGGAAATATTCCATGCGCCTCTGGCTCGACCCGGTGCGCATGGCCAGCCGCAATCTTACTGCGACTGACATTCTGGGCGCGCTGACTGAGCAGAACGTGCAAGTGGCCGCCGGGCAGGTTGGCCAGCCCCCCTCGAATTCAGGCCAGATGTTTCAGATCAGTGTGCGGGCCATTGGGCGACTGGTCGAACCATCGGAATTCGAAAACATTATTCTGAAGACGGGGACGGACGGCAACCTAGTCCGCGTAAAGGACGTTGGCCGCGCCGAGCTGGGGGCCGAAGATTACGGTTCCAATCTGCGTTTCGATGGCCACGAGGCCGTCGGGTTCGGCATCTCACAATTGCCCGGCGCCAATGCTCTCGCTGTAGACAAAGCAGCCAAGGCGGAACTCGCGCGGCTCTCCAAGCGGTTCCCTCCCGGCATCAAGTACGCCATCGCATTCGACAGCACGACAGTCGTCGGCGAGTCCATCAAAGATGTCATTTACACGTTGATTGAAGCTATCCTGCTGGTAATCCTGGTAATTTTTATTTTTCTGCAGGACTGGCGCAGCACATTTATCCCAGCAATCACTATCCCCGTCTCGCTGATCGGAACTTTTGCGTTTGTGAAGCTGCTCGGATTCTCCATCAATACTCTCACCCTTTTCGGCCTCACACTCGCCACCGGACTGGTGGTGGATGATGCCATCGTGGTGATCGAGAATGTGCAGCGCCATATCACAGAAGGCCTCTCCGAGCCTCACAATGCCGCGTCTGTGGCCATGAAAGAAGTGGCTGGTGCGGTCGTAGCCACTTCCCTAGTCCTTGTCGCCGTCTTCGTTCCGGTGGCCTTTTTCCCTGGCACTACCGGCATCCTGTTCCGCCAGTTTGCACTGACCATCGCCTGCTCCGTTTCGATCTCAGCATTCAATGCGCTGACGCTTACTCCGGCTCTCTCCGCGATGTTTCTGGGTCATCGTGGCGTGAAGCGGAACCGCCTGTTCGCAGGCTTCAACCGCGGGCTGAAATTGTTTGCTCATGCTTACACGGACCGGCTGCGCCTGATACTCCGTTATGAGGTGATCTCCGTCGTGGTCTTCGCCGCAGGGCTGGGACTGACTTACTGGGTCTATCAGCATGTCCCCAAGGGATTCATTCCCAACGAGGATGCCGGATATTTCATCGTCGCCGTTCAGGCGCCCGAGGGCGGTTCGCTCGAGTACACCACGAACATCCTCGGCCAGGCGGAAGCGCTGATGAGCAAAATCCCCGAAATTGAGGGCGCCTTTTCCGTGGCAGGTTTCAGTTTTGGCGGAAGCGCCCCGAACCGCGCTTTGATTTTCGCTTCTTTGAAAGACTACTCGCAGCGTGAAGGCGAGGCGCACTCTGCCGATAACGTGATCAACCGACTCCGCGGGCCCCTCGCCGCGATTTCCGGCGCAACCGTGGTTCCCTTCGCGCCTCCCGCTGTGGAAGGCTTGGGAGCTTTCGGCGGATTTCAGTTCATCCTGGAAGATCTCACCAGCCATCCTCTGCAGGCGCTCGCCACCGTCACGCAAAAAGTAATCCAGCAAGGCAACAACAGCCCCGCGCTAAGCGGTCTCTTCACTAACTTCAGCGCCAACGATCCGCAGTACGTGGTCAAATTCGATCGCGAGAAAGCCAAGGGCCTGCAGGTTCCGCTCAACCAGATTACCGATGCCCTGCAGGTATACATGGGCTCCGTGTACGTGAACGACTTCGACTTCAACAACCGCTCCTATCGTGTTTACGTCCAGTCGGACAAACAATTCCGGTCGCAGCCGCGAGATATTCGCGAGTATTACGTCCGATCAGCTCAGGGATTGATGATCCCGCTC
>Ga0207107_1019_pt3 | contig 26402 bp, 21 predicted proteins | sample Alteio_BWMinHeat_75_FD_153555 | JGI IMG/M metagenome (GOLD analysis project Ga0207107, IMG submission 153555) | Enriched cells from forest soil in Barre Woods Harvard Forest LTER site, Petersham, Massachusetts, United States -... | ecosystem: Environmental > Terrestrial > Soil > Temperate forest >... | reverse complement strand
TGGCGGCAAGGCGCAGGCATCGAAGCACAGCCTTCGACCTACACATGGAAAGGCAAGGCGTGCCACGCCGGTTGCGTCACCACTTTTCAACAATATGCCGTTGTTTCCGAAAACCGAATGACATCCGTGCCAGCGGGCGTCGATTTCGAAACCTGTGCGCTGCTCGCCGACACTCTGACAACAGGCTTTGGTGTGATCAACAATGACGCCCAAGTCAAAATTGGCGAATCGGTGGTCGTCATCGGCTGCGGCGGCATTGGCCTTGGCATCATCTTAGGGGCCAAACTTGCCGGCGCTCATCCCATTATCGCAGTCGACCTGCATGATCATAAATTGCAGAAGGCGAAGGAACATGGCGCCACGCATACCATCAACTCAACCCGCAACGATTTTGTGGTGGCAGTTCAAGATCTTCTCTCCGGCTTACCCAACGTGGTGATCGACGGCACGGGAAACCCACAGGTTTTGGAAAAGGCCCTCACCCTCACGGCCACTCCCGGCCGCTGCATTTTTTTCGGAGTGATGCCGCAGGGCAAAAGCATGTCGCTCAACACCCTTCCCCTCCACTTTGGAAAAAAACTGGCGGGCTCCCATGGTGGGGACAGCCAGCCTCACGTGGACATTCCTCGTTACGTCCGGATGATACGGGATGGGCGGCTCGAGACCAAAGGATTTGTTTCCCATCGCGTCGCGCTGGGCGAAATCAACGATGCGATTTCCAAAATGCGCTCCGGCGAAGTCGTTCATTGCATGATTTCTTTTTAATATGGATTTCGGAATCTCAGGCAAACGGGCATTGGTGACAGGCGCAGGCCGCGGCCTGGGCCGCAGCATTGCGCTGGCGCTCGCACACGAAGGCGCTCGTCTCCTCGTCACTTCGCGCACGAAGGCCGACCTTGACTCATTGACCGCTGAATTAAAAAAAGCTTCCTCGCAACCGCACGCTGCGCTCGCCCTCGATATTACGAGGCAGGAAGGTCCCGGTGAGCTGATTCAATGGCTGGAGTCGCTCCAAGCTTCTCCGGAGATCGTCGTGCATAACGTGGGAGGCAATCTCGATATCACGGATCCCTTTTGCACGATCGAAGATTGGCGGCGCGTCATGCGCATCAACGTCGAAGTGGCGGTGGAATTGAATCGGGTTCTGATTCCGCGCATGCAGAAGGTTCGTTGGGGCCGCGTGGTCCACGTCTCTTCCATTTCAGCCTGGGAAAATCAAGGCCCCCCTTCCTATTGCGCGGCCAAGGCCGCTCTCACGGCGTATGTTCGCAGCATGGGACGCTTCGTGGCAAAAGATGGCGTGGTATTGACCTCCATTCTGCCGGGCGCAGTGTTGACCAAGGACGGTTATTGGGACATCGCCTCGAAAGAACGGCCGGAACACGTCGAGCAGTACCTGAAAGAACGCATGGCCATTCAACGATTTGGAACGCCCGAGGAAATTTCAGGGCTCGCCACCTTTCTCTGTTCCGACTTGGCCTCTTTTTGCATCGGCTCCGCATTTCTCGCGGATGGAGGCCAAGGCCGCACGTTTGCCTACGAGTGACATGGACATCTTGAATCGAGATTTACGACGAAAGATCGTCGAGATGGTCACGCGCGCCAGGGAAGGACATATTCCCAGCTCCTTCTCGATTGTGGACGTGGTCCATCACCTTTACGCCAAGGTCCTTTCCTACGACGCCAAAAATCCACAGTGGCCCGATCGCGATTTTTTCATCCTGAGCAAAGGGCACGGTTGCGCGGGACTCTACGTCGTGCTGGAAAAATTCGGATTCATCAGCAAGGCGGATTTGGAAAACTACAGCCAGCCCGGCGGCATCTTGGGAGGGCATCCCGATGTCACCTGCGTTCCGGGAGTTGAAGCTTCCACGGGATCCTTGGGTCATGGCTTTCCCACCGCGGTCGGCCTGGCGTTGGGCCTGCGCATCCAGAATCGAAAAAACAGAGTCTTCGCGCTCCTCGGCGATGGCGAATGCAATGAAGGCACGATTTGGGAAAGCGCGCTCGTTGCGGCCAAGCAACAGTTGGGCAACTTAGTCGCCATCATCGATCTCAATGGCTCCGCAGCCCAAATCTTGCCCGTCGATCCACTCGTCGAAAAATGGAAGGCTTTTGGCTGGGAAGCGCAGGAAATAGATGGTCATAGCGCCGCCGACCTGGAACGCGTTTTTTCAACGCTTCACCTCTCGCCGGTCGGCGCGCCCAGGGCGGTCATTGCCCGCACCCTCAAAGGCAAGGGCGTTGCCATGCTCGAAGGGCATGGCATGTGGCACCATAAAATTCCGAACGACGAGGAATTGCGTTCCATCTTGAAGGAGCTGTCGTGAAAAAACTTCGCCTTCAATTCGCCGACACGATGCTCGAGTTGGGACCGCACGACCCGAAGCTGGTGGTGATGGTGGGTGACATCAGCCATGGCATCCTTCAGCCTTTCGCGAAGGCATGTCCCGGCAGGTATTATAATGTCGGCATTTGCGAACCCACCATCGTGAACATGGCCGCCGGCATCTCGAAGAGCGGCCTCATTCCCGTCGTGCATACCATCGCGCCGTTCATCATCGAACGCGCTTATGAACAGATCAAACTCGACTTTGGATATCAAAATTTGCCGATCAATTTGATTTCTGTCGGCGGGGCCTTTGATTACTCGCAACTTGGCTGCAGCCATCATTGCTACACGGACGTTTCCCTCATTTCCCATTTCGCGCGTGGCCGGATTTTTTATCCAGGATCTCCTCTCGAATTCGATCTTCTGTTCAAAGAAGCGTACGCGCAAAACACGATCAATTATTTCAAGCTCCCGGAAGTCCCGCACGGCGTGGAATTCCAGCCTTCCCAAATCAAAATGGGAAAAGGCATTCGAGTCCGAGAGGGGCGTGACCTCACCCTAGTCAGCATCGGCACGCAGCTAAAAAACGCGGTCTCCGCGTCGGAGACGTTGCAGTCCCAAGGCCTCTCTTGCGAGGTGCTTTACTTTCCCACGCTTAAACCGTTTGATTCCGATCTTGTTCGCGAGAGCGTGCGGAAAACCAAACGGGTCCTCGTCATCGAGGAATTGTCCGCCCATGACGGCGTCTTCAATCTGGTCCTTCGAGCCACGGCCGGCCGCGAAGGAATCCAATACGAACAGATCGCGATTCCGGATTTCGTTCACGGATATGGCACCTATGAGGACCTTTGCAAACGCCTTGGTTTTTGCGTGGAAGGAATTTTGCAACGCGCGAAGGTTTGGTTTCCTTGAATCGCCATGCAACCCATTCATCAATGCGGCGTTTGCGAGTCCACTTCTCTCGAAGAGATCTGGGCTCTTCCCCTCCTTCCGCTGACGGAACGATTCGGTCCTTACACGCCTGAAAAACGGCTCGCCTACAACCAATCGCTGCGCATGTGCCAAACGTGCGGCCATTTCCAGCTGGGCGCGCAACTCGATCCCTCGATCTTGTACACACCTCAAGCTTATTCCTTCCGCACCAGCGCATCCGCCAGCGCCATTCGCGGCACCGAGGTGTTTTTCCATTTTTTGAAAAGCGTCCTGCAGGGTCGGAAAGTGAACTCCTTCGTCGACGTGGGCGGGAACGACCTTTACCTGGCGAAGATGCTCGCGCCCATCGCCCCGGTGCGCGCCGTCGTCGACCCCATTTGTTCGCCCATAGACAACCAAACCGTCGAGGGCATCCGAGTCTTCGGGCGCATGATTGAGAATGTGAACCTCAAAAAAGAAACCGTCGCGCCCAATCTCGTCGCTTGCCGCCATACCCTGGAACATCTCGGAAAACCGCTGCGATTTTTGCAACAGCTCTTCGAACAAACGGCGGACGATTGCCTTTTTATTTTTGAAATTCCCTGTTTCGAAAATCTGATGGAAGCCCAGCGCTTCGACGCCGTCTTCCATCAGCATTATCATTATTTTGACCTCGCCGCGTTTCAACAGCTTCTTCGTCAAGCAGGCGGGACTTACATCGCGCATCATCACAATCGACAAGGCTCATGCGGCGGCGCCCTGCTGGTCGCTTTTAAGAAGGGCGCGCGCGCGGATTGCGTGCCTTTGGATCTCAAGAAACGCGCCGGCGATTGCGTCGCGCGATTGGGATGGTACGGAAAGCAAATGGAGGCGATGGGGGCGTTGCTCGACGCCATGCCGCGCCCTCTCTTTGGATATGGAGCCAGCCTCATGCTGGCCACCCTGGCGTACCACCTTCGCCGCAGCCTCGAGCAACTCGATTGCGTTCTCGACGACGATCCCGCGAAAGACGGATTCACTTATGAAAACGTGCCTGTGCGCGTCCGCCATACGGAGAAAAATCCGCCGCCTTCCAATGCTTGCTATATCATCACTTCGCTCGAAAACGTGCGCCCCATTTTCGGCCGCCTCACCGCCTTTCAACCCCGAAGGATTTTAGTGCCTCTTCTCGCCTGATTCGTTATGGTATTTCTTTAACCGTTCACGCGTATGCAAGCCAAAGAAGCGCAAAACCAAATCCAATTCGACCATTACGAAAAGCTTGGCGGCTGCGTGCTTGGACCTTACACCAGCCACATCTGGCGCAACGACCCGCGTCACATGTGTTTTCTGTTCAGCCGTTATAAGTTCGTCTCGAAAATGTTCGCCGGGAAAAATCGCGTCCTTGAAGTCGGCTGCGGCGATTCGATTGGGACGCCGATCGTCCTGCAAACCGTCGGCTCTGTGCACGGGCTCGACTTTGAACCGATCGTACTGAAAGACGCGGAGCGTCGCAACGAATATAAAGACCGATGCTCCTACAGCGTGCATGACATGACGACCGGCCCCATGGATTCCGTGTTTGACGCCTCTTTTGCGCTCGACGTGATTGAGCATATTCCTCCTCCTCAAGAGGATCGCTTCATCGCGAATATCGCCGCCTCGATGAATTCCGACGGCGTTTTGATTTTGGGCACGCCCAATATTGAAGCTCACAAGCATGCGAGCGAAGGCAGCCGCCTCGGCCACATCAATTTGAAAAGCGCCGAAAGCCTGAAAGCCAGCCTTCAAAAACGGTTTCGCAATGTGTTCATGTTTTCCATGAACGACGAGGTCGTGCACACGGGCTTTGGGCCGATGGCGCATTACTTGTTGGGAATGGGCGTATGTCGGCGAACTTGAAAACGGCGGCGCTTACCGGCTTCTGGGACCTTTCGGTGGAGCAGCCGTCTCTCGGTGGACTTTTGGTTTTGCGACAGGAATTAGAAATGCTCGCCGAATCGCGCCGGGCTGACTCGATCGATTTGATTGTGAATGGACACGAACCCTCGTTCCTGCACGACGCTCTGCGCTCTACTTTTCGCTGGAACATTCGCGAAGGAAGCGATCTGGCCGACAGCTGGCCCCCCTCCTCGGAGCGTACCTCCTCGGGTTTCACCTATGGCTCCTTTGCGCGCGTTCTCCGGCTTTGGAAACAAACATCCCTGCGCCCGCGTTTGCGCTGGCCGGAAAGCCTTCTCACCGCCACGCAAAAAAAAATTGCTCCTTGGCTTCCCTTGATTTCCGTTCATCTAAAATGGACGTCTCCCTTCCGTCCTGAAAAAAGCAACGCCGAGCCTCAGGAATGGCGTTCCTTTTTCGCTGCCAACGCAAAACGTCGATTTTTGGTCCTCGGAGATGAGAGTCCGCGCGAGGCGACTTCCGGCTTAAAAAACGTGACTCTGGCTCACGAGCTTGGATTATCCCTCGCGGAGCAACTTTGCAGCGTCACTCTCTCTCAGGGCTTTCTCGGCATGTCGTCCAGCTTTTGCCAATGCGCGATTTTTAGCCGCATCCCTTACGCCGTCTTTAAACATCCCTCTCATCATGCGCACGAGATGACGGTGGAATTGGGAGAAAGCGAGGACTGGGCCTTCGCCGAAACCCGACAAAAAATGTGGCTAACGCGCGCAACAGCCGACAAACTTCAGGAGGCACTGGATCTCCTTTTATGAAATCCGATTTTTCCGAAAAAGTCGTGTTGATCACAGGGGCTGCACGCGGGATCGGCTTGTCCATTGCCGAGGCTTTCGGCGCACGCGGCGCCACGACGTGCCTCGTCGATATTCAAGCGGCCGCGGGCCAAGAAGCCGTCGCACAACTGAAGTCCAAAGGCATTCAAGCCGCTTTTTTGGAATGCGATCTTTCAAAGCCGGGTGCCGCTCAACGAATGATTCAAGACGTGGTCGCGCAGCATCGGCGTTTGGATGTCCTCGTCAACAACGCGCGCGCCGGCAAGCGCCTGGATTTTATGGAGGAAACGGAACGATCTTGGGACGAGGCGTTCAACGTCAACTTGAAGGCTGCGTTTTTTGCGTCTCAAGAAGCCGTTCGTGTGATGAAGGAAGGCGGCCGCATTCTCAACATCAGCTCGGTCGCCGCGCAACTCGTGACGCATGAATCGCCTGCCTACCACATTTCCAAGGCGGGCCTCGTGCAGATGACGCGCTATCTCGCCGTGCAGGCGGCGCCCCAACAGATCGGCGTGAATGCCATCATGCCGGGATTCATCGTTCAGGACGAACATTGGGAGCGATTCGCCGCGGAAAACAATCGTGAGTTTGGCGCTCTGTGCGCGAGTTATCATCCCGGAGGAAAGCCGGGGCGTTCCCTTGATGTAGCGAATGCCGCTCTTTTCCTCTGCTCATCCGACTCGTCCTATATTTCCGGCCAGTGCCTCACGCTTGATGGAGCGGCCACATGTCAGGATCAATTCGCCCTGCTCCGCTCATTTTCGAAAAAGGACCCATGAAATTGGGGATTGAAAATCAAATCGCCATCGTCACGGGCGGCAGCAAAGGCATCGGCCAGCAAATTTCCATCGCTCTCGCAAAAGAGGGGGCGGTCGTCGCCGTCTGCGCGCGCGCTTCCGAGGCACTGAAGAACACCGTTCAAGAAATCCAGGCCGCAGGCGGCAAAGCGGAGGCTTTTCCCGTCGATGTCACAAAAAACGTCGCGGTGGGCGAGATTGTGAACCAGATCGCGCAGAAATTCGGCAGGGTGGACATTTTGGTGAATAATGTCGGAGGCGCGCTTCCTCCCGGCGATTTTCTTGGCCTTTCGGACGAGGATTGGCGCAACACCTACGAACTCAATGTCATGTCCGTCGTGCGTTTCATTCGTAGCACGGTCCCGTACCTCCGAACTTCCACTCGCAAACGCATCATTAACATCGCGTCCATTTCCGGAATCCAACCCGGATTTTATAATCCCCATTATGCGTCCTCCAAGGCGGCGGTGATCAATCTGAGCAAACACCTTGCGAACGTTTTCGCGAAAGAGAAAATCCTGGTGAATTGTATTTGTCCGGGACCCATACCCACACCCTCCTGGGATTCCAATCTCCAGCGTTTATCCGAAGAAGAGCATCGGCCGATTCAGGAAATTCAGATGAGGGTGGAAAAGGAGGAGCAGGCGAAAATTCCTCTGGGTGTATTGGGAAAAGCGAGCGACGTGGGCGCTCTCGTCGCCTATCTGGCTTCCGACCATGCTGGCTGGATTATGGGCTCCTGCTTCCATATCAATGGCGGAAAACTCGGCGCCGCGCTTTGATTTCATGATCCGCCTTGAAATCCTCACAACCAATTATAATCACGGGCTTTATTTGCCCGAGTTGATCGAAAGCGTGGCCCGCCAACATCGGCCCGGCGTCGGAATGTTCGTCATCGATGACGCGTCCAAAGATGACAGCGTCGACATCTTAACGAAGGCCGCCGCAAAGCATGCTTGGCTTCGTTTCGTCGTGAACGAACAAAATCGCGGCATTCAGCACAACATTCATCAACTCCTGCACCAGTCCCAGGCCGAGTTCATTTCGTTTCAAGCCGCCGATGACATTCTTTTGAGCGGATTCGTCGAGCAAACGCTCTCTGCTTTCGAACGTTATCCTCAGGCTGGCCTCTGCTCCGGGCTATCACGCCTGATTGACGCCTCGGGAAAGGAGATCGGGTTGTGCAATCCCAATCCTTTTCCCACAAACGACCTTTTATTCATCCCCCCTCGCGACGCCTTGCAAACCTTCATGCACTTTGGATGTTGGATCCAAGGAAACACCACGAGTTACCCGCGAAAAGTATTGTTGAACGCGGGAGGGTTCCGACCTGAGCTTCATTCCTTTTGCGACAGCTTCGTTCAACGGCTTATTGCCCTTCAACATGGATCGTGTTTTATTCCCCGCCCCATCGCCGCCTGGCGCCGCCTTCAGTCGGGATATTCCGCCACCACTGGGGCGGATCCAAAGATTTCACGCGAAATTCAAACTTGCGCCGTCACTTTGATGCGCGAGCAGCCCGCTCTCTTCCCCGAATCTTACATCCGTGCGTGGGAAAAGCGTTGGATATTCACGACCGTGACCGCCCGCGCAGACCAGTCGAGGGAAAAGTTGCTGAACGAGCTTTCCGTTTTATTGCCGGGTTCTGCCTTGAGGGCCCTGAAGTCCTTTCTGATTTTTCTTCTCAACTTTGCCGTCAAGTTTGTCTGGTTGGGCGCCATCATTACGCTGGTGCCTCAAGATGCGTGCCGACGGGCCTTTTTCCTCGCGAAGAATCGATTTTTACGTTCATTCTTTCCCCGAAAGCGTTGATGTGAAATACGGACGAGCATTTCTTATTTGCCTTGGCGCCCTGGTCGCTTATCTCGTCTTCTCGCTTGGCCACGGGGCGGATGTATCCTTGGTGTGCATGGACAGCGTGATGGCAGATTGGAAGACGGCCGCCACCGCGTTGAGGGATGGTTTCCTCGCCTATTGGAGCCCGGAATATTGGATGTCCATCAAGGGACGAATTTTGCCCACACCTTTCACTCTTCTTCTTCTCCCTCCCATTCCTTGGATCAACACGTGCATCGTCAGTTTTTCCACGTTGCTTTATGCGGCGTCGCTTTTTTTTCTAGCTCGGGAATTCAAGCAATCGCCGGCCGCGGCCGGATTCGTGGCGGTTTCCGGGGCGCTCTCCTCGCATTTTTTCACCCTCCTTTTCCCCGGTCACTTGGCGAAGATGATGACTTATGCATTCGTTCCGCTTTCCTGCCTGGGATTTTTTCGATGGCTTGATCGGCGCGACATGCGCTCCCTCCTGCTCTGTGCTCTCGCGCTCGGCATGGCCCTTCTCTGCGGTGAAGGTCCTATCGCCTATTTTACAGGCATTTGGTTTTGCGTGTGGGGAACGTTCCACGTTTTTCAATCGCAGACGAGTCACGAACGGTTGCGGCAAGCTTTGCGCACGGGTGCCGCGCTCGTGGCGATTGTTTTACTCGTCGCGCTTTTTGCTTGGCCAGGAATCCGCCAAAGCAGCGATCAAATTTCTGACAATAAACCCGTGGTCACCGCAAAGCCTGAACAAACATGGAATTTCGCGACCCAATTTTTTTTCCCTCCCGAAGAGTTGATTTCCTATTTAACGACGGTGCAGTTTTTTGGAGCGCCTGAAGCTTATTGGGGACGCGATGGCGAGCCTCAAGCCTTGCGATTCTCCGACGATTACATGGGACTGCTTCCCCTTGGGTTCGCGCTGCTCGCGGCAGTGGCTTGTTGGCGCCAATGGCACGTCCGAATGCTTGCCTGCACCGGGTTATTGTCCTTGATCATCAGCTTTGGAAAAAACGGGCTCGTCTACGCTCTCATCTATGAGCTCCCCGCGATGAAATCCATTCGCAATCCCCATCGCTGGACTTTTTTCGTGGCATTCAGCGTTTGTGTCCTCGCTGGTTTCGGAGTCGATTTTCTGTTGTTAAAATTCAGGGATTCCAAAACTTCCCAAGCCTGGTTTGGAAAATGGGGGAAACGTTTGTTTTTTGCGACCGTCGCCGGCTTGGGACTTTTTATCGCCGGCCTTCTGTTTGTGCAGGATGTGCCAGGAGTCACGAAGATGTATTACGGGCCTGTTGAATTCGATTCCGCGCGCGCGCCTCTTTATTTGGCGCGAACCCAAATGCTTTTGTTCAGCTTGTTGCGGACAGGAGTGATGGTTGCGCTTTCGTGCGGGGTTCTTGCCGCGGCTTTCAAACAACGCGCGCGCTCCGAGCTTTCGTCCCGGCGTTTGATTCTCTTACTGGGCGCAGGCCTGGCCGTCACCATGGTCGACTTGGGATGGAACAACGCGCGCTATATTCATTTCTTTCCCTGGCGTGCGCAATATGAGCAAAATCCCGTTTCCAATTATTTGCGCCAGGATCCTGATTGTTTCTTCGTCAAGGCGTTCGGCGCACAGCAAAGTTCCGCCATCAATGATCTCGTGCTGAATATCCTGCCCTTTTACCGCGTGCAGGTGACGGAGCCGCCAGCGACGTCGCGCTTGCCGGAGGAAATGTCCCAACTCTTTAAGTTTTTTGAAACCCACCCGATTGAGCACAGTCGATACCTCGATTTTTTCAATGTGAAATATCTTTTGGCGCCTGGCTTGATCCAGGATCCGCAGTTGCAGGTAAAACATGTTTTTGAGTGGGAGGGAGTGCACGTGTATCAGCGAAACAGCATGCTTCCGCGCGCCTGGCTTGTTCCCTCCGCCACGCTCGTTGCTCATCGCGACGAAGCGTTGGAGCGCGTCTTCTCGCCCGCGTTCAGCTTCCTCGACCAAGTCGTGCTTGAAGAAAACACGACCCTGATCCCCCCTCCTCCTCCGGCGACTTCCCCATCGCCGCTTTTTCCCAATCTTGGAAAGGCCTGCATCACCTCCTATCAGGACAACCAAATCGTGATCGAAACCACCGCCTCCACTTCTTCTTTTTTAGTGGTCAATGAGCGATGGCATCCCTCCTGGAAGGCGTGGCTTGATGGAAAGCCGGCTAAAATTTATCGCGCGAATTATGCGATGCGCAGCATCGAGCTCCCCGCCGGTTCACACATTGTTAAAATGGAATACCGCGCCTCGCTCGCTTCATTCTGGATCTCGTTTTCGACGATGCTCGCGGCTCTCCTGATCATTCTCTGGCCTTCGAGATTTGCGTTGCGCACCGAATCCAGCCGGTAACGTGTCAGCTGGCCTCCAAAAGTTCTTTCAGAATTCCATCGAGGCCATAACGATGGGACCAGCCCGGATAATGCGACTGGAAACGCGCCACGCTGCTGATCCACCAGATGTGGTCCCCGCTGCGCTCTTGATCCACGTAATCCCACTTCAGTTTTTTTCCCGCAAGCGTCTCGCACTTCTCAATGGCCTCGAGCACCGAGCAGTTGCTGTGTCGGCCGCCGCCCATGTTGTAGACCTCCCCGCCGATGCGCGGTTGTTGGAACACCTGCCAAAACGCCTCGACGAGGTCGTGGCTGTGGATGTTGTCGCGCACCTGTTTGCCCTTGTAGCCGAAGACGCGGTACTCGATCCCCTGGCGGACGCACTTCACGAGGTAGGAGAGGAAACCGTGCAGCTCCGTTCCGGCGTGGGCCGGACCCGTAATGCAGCCCGCGCGAAAACAGGAGGTTTTCATTCCAAAATAGCGTCCATATTCCTGGACGAGAATGTCGCCGGCGAGCTTGCTCGCGCCAAAAAGTGAATGCTTCGTTTGATCGACCGACATTGTTTCATCGATGCCCGCAAAATAGGGGTGCCTGGAATCAATTTCCCAGCGTTTTTCCTGTTCCACGAGAGGCAGATGGTTCGGCGTGTCGCCGTAAACCTTGTTCGTGCTCGAAAAAATAAAGACGGCCTCGGGACAATGATGGCGCGTCGCTTCCAACAGGTTCAGTGTGCCCGACGCGTTGATGTGAAAATCCGTCAGCGGTTCGCGGGCCGCCCAATCGTGCGAGGGCTGGCTGGCAGTGTGGACCACCACGGCGATCGATTTTCCGCGCTCTTTGAAAAGCTTTTCGATCGCTTCTTGGTTCCGGATGTCGACGGACTCGTGGCGGTAACGAGAAAACCGCTTCTCAAGCTTCTCGCGGTTGGGCGTCGTGGACGCCAACGGCCCGAAGAACGTGGCACGCATGTCGTTGTCGATTCCAAGAATGTCGAATCCTTCCTCGTGGAATTTTTCAACTGCGGCGGATCCGGCGAGGCCCGCGGACCCCGTGATAACGGCGATGCTCACATCCGGGCCATAACATACGGCCGTCGACGTGAGCAATGCCAGAATCCAGCCTGACGCCGCAGATCCCGTCTTGCAGAGCCATTCGCGCGCCGATAGTTTGATTCTGCGGCATGAAATCCTTTTATCGCAGCAGCGCGCTTCTTTTTTTCTGCACGAATGTCGCAAGCGCCTTGAGCTATCTTTTTCAAGCCATCATGGCGCGCCACCTCTCGACCGCGGACTTTGGCTTGATGAATGCCCTCTTCGGCATGTTGGGATTTCTCTCCCTGCCGCTCACGGTTTGCTCCACCGCATGGACGCGCCACTGGGCCGAGTTGATCAAGTCCGGCCATGCTCAGGAAGCGCGGTGTTCTTGGTGGTCGATGAATCTCGTCGCCTTCGGCGCGGGAATCATCGCGGTCGCTCTCCTCAACCTCTTTTCGGAAAGCATCGCGCGGTGGTTCAACACCACGCATATAACAGCAGTCCGCATCGCCCTTGCCGGCGGCGTTCTCACGGTGATTTTCGGCTTCGCCGGATCAATCGCGACGGCGCATCAATGGTTCGGCGTCTTGGCGTCATCCGCTATTTTTGCCTCGCTCTTTCGAGTCTCGCTCGGCGTTTGGGGCATTCATTTTCACTTTCCTTTGAGTGGCGCCATCGTCGCGACGAGCTGCGCGAGCAGCATTTTGTTCCTCTTCGTCGCCTGGCGTATTCCTCCGATGCCTCTCCATGCCTTCTCTCTGAAACCGCTTCTCCTGCCCCCTCACGAGTGGACCGGTCCTGTGATGGCGAGCGCCGCGCAATTTTGCATGATCAGCTCCGACATGTTGGTGATCCGCAAGGTGTTTGATCCCCAAGAAGCTGGCGTTTTCGCGCAGGTGATGATCCTCGGAAAGATTTTATTTTTTGTGATCGCCCCGCTTTCCGTGGTGATCTTGCCGAAGACCGCGCGCGGCGGCACGTCGCCTTCGGAGCCGCGAATCGTCCGGAGGACGCTCGGAATGGGATTTTTTATCCTCATGGCGACAGTGCTCGGCCTCGTCCTTTTCGCGCCCCTGGCACTTCGCCTTCTCACGGGCGCGAGCCATCTTCTCACTGTTTCGAACTTGAGAATCGCGCTTCCCTGTCTCGTTCCCCTCGCTCTTTGCCAATTGGTGATTCCTTCCTTCCTGGGCCGCCGTCAGGAAAAAATCCTTTTGGGATTTCTGCTGATTTCCGCATTGCTTCCCGTGGGACTTCTTTTTTGCGGACAATTATGGCATGCCTTCGCGGTGGAAGGCGCCACGGGCGCCCTGCTTTTGCTTTTCCTTCTCGCCAATCGAACCTCGTTGTTGCGCCAAGAAACGGGCGAGGATTCTCCTGTTGCGGGGTAGGGCGGTTTTTGCTGTCATCTTGAGTCTTCGGCATGAACTTCATGGAATCGATTTTTGGAAAGGTTCGGAGTCATCCGAAACGCGTTGTCTTTCCGGAAGGAACGGAGCCACGCGTGATCGCTGCGGCCGCGCAATACGTCAGCAAAGGCCTGGGCGCCGCCGTGCTGCTGGGTTCGAAGTCCCTCATCGCGAAACGCGCGGCCTCAAATAAAATCAGCCTCGACCACGTCCACATCATCGATCCGCAAAAAGCCGACGACCTCGAGCATTTTGCGGAGGTGTTTTCCGCCATTCGAAGAAACAAGGGCCTCGGGAAAAACGAGGCGATCCAGGCGGTGAAACAGCCGGTCTATTTCGCCACGATGATGCTGCATGAAACCAGCGCCGACGGACTCGTGGCCGGCGCGGGAACAACAGCCGCCGCCATCCTGCGGCCTCTTTTTCAAACCATCCGGCTCGAACCGGGGGTGAAGGCCGCGTCGAGTTGCAGCGTCATCCAGATTCCCAACATGAAGTACGGGGAAAAAGGCGTTCTTTATTTTGCGGATTGCGGCGTCATTCCCGAACCGACGGCAGATCAACTCGCGGATATCGCGGTCACGACGGCAAAACTCGCGCGCCAGCTTCACGGAATCAAACCACGCGTGGCGTTTCTTTCCTTTTCCACCAAGGGCAGCGCGAAGCACCGGTCGATCGAGAAAATCCTCGCCGCAGTCGCCCTCGCGCGCCAGAGGGCGGATGAAATGTTCATTGAAGCGGATTTTGACGGCGAACTTCAGGGGGATTCTGCCCTGCTGACCGAAATTGCCGACCAGAAATCGGCGCACAGCAGCGTGGCGGGCAAAGCCAATGTGCTCGTCTTTCCGGATCTCAACAGCGGAAACATCTGTTCCAAACTGGTGCAACGTCTGACGGACGGTTGCGTTTATGGTCCGATCCTCAACGGGCTCAGCAAACCGGCCAGCGATCTCTCGCGCGGCTGTTCCGTCGAGGAAATCGTGGGTTCCGCCGCCATCGTCGCGCTTCAAGCCGTGGAGTATCGCAAACTTTATCCCGCGCAGGCCCACAGCCGCGCCGGACGCTTTAAATTTGCCTGATTCAGTCAGGACTCATGCCGTTCCACCCGGAAAATCGCGTCACTCCCCGCATCTTCATCGCGGCGACGCGCATGAACGACGGCAAGACCACCGTGTCGCTGGCGCTGATTTCCGCTTTGAAAGAGCGGCACTTTCGAATCGGTTTCATCAAACCCGTCGGCCAGCGTTTCATCGAAGTGGAAGGCCAGAAGATCGACGAGGATTCCGTCCTGATCAACCAGGTGTTCGGCGGAACGGATCCCATCGCCGAGATGAGTCCCGTCGCCGTCGAGCCGGAATTCACGCGCAAATATCTGACAAGCGGAAATCACGATTCCATGGTGAATCGCATCCTGAAAGGATTTGATCGCGTCGCATGGGAAAAGGATTTCGTCGTTATTGAAGGCACAGGGCATGCAGGGGTCGGCACGGTCTTCGATCTGTCCAACGCCACCGTTGCGAAATTGCTGGGCTCCAAAGTCATCCTGGTGACACAGGGAGGCATTGGACGACCGATTGATGAAGTCGCGTTGAACAAAGCCGTCTTCGAACAGCTTCACGTTCCGATCCTGGGCGTGGTGATCAACAAAGTGATGCCCGACAAACTTCAGCAGATCAGCGATTTCGCGCGCAAAGGCTTCAAGCGCATCGGCGTGGAACTTCTTGGCGTGATCCCGCGCATCGTGGAACTGGAAAATCCCACGCTGATTCAAATTTGCGATCAACTCGAGGCGCGCTTCATCCACGGTGAGAGCAGCGCCAACCGGCGCGTGGGCCGCGTGATCGTGGGCGCCATGAGCTCGCGCAACGCGATCGACCACTTCCTTCCCGGAACGCTGGTCATCACGCCCGGCGACCGCGAAGACCTCATCCTGGCCGCGCTCAGCTCATCCGCGCTTGGAACGAAGGAGGAAAGCCTCGCCGGAATCGTTCTTTCCGACGATTTGCTCCCCCATCGCAATGTGATGGAGATCATCCGGCAGTCGCGCATGCCGGTCATTGCGTCCCACCTGGACAGTTATGCCGTGGCATCGCGCATTCATGATTTGACGGTCAAGACGCGAGCGAGCGACGCCGATAAAGTCCAAAAAATCCGCTCCACCATCCGGTCGAGCCTCGACATCGACAAAATCCTGAAAGCCGCCGAAGTTTCGCCTAGCTCACCCGCAACGGCATGATGACGTAGAGAAAGGGCCCGTTGATTTTCAACACGCCCGGGCTGAGTTCGTCCGTGAGCTCAAAGAAAATCTCGTCGTTTTCCAGGTTTCTCAGCGGATCCATCATGAAATCCGGATTGAATCCGATCGTGATTTCCGGGCCCTTGTAGTTGATGGCCAGGCTCTCGCGCGATTCGCCGACATCCGGCGAGTTCGCCGTGATGCTGAGATTGTTTTTGGAGAAAAAGAGCTTCACCGCATGGTTTTTTTCGCTCACCAGAAGCGATGCGCGGCGCATCGCGAGATGGAAGGTTTCGCGCTCCAGGGAAATGCGCTCTTTCGTCTCATTTGGAATCACCTGCCGGTAGTTCGGATAGTTGCCTTCGACCAATTTGCTGACGAGCTGCGTGCCGTCCATTTCGAATGAAATCTGATTTTCCGTAAAACTGATCGTGACAGTTCCCTTGTCTTTTAAAAGACGCAGAACCTCCGTCACAGTTTTGCAGGGGACCAGCAGATCGCCATGCGTTCCCTTGGGAAGGTCCAGCTCATACTCCACGAGTGCCAGGCGGCGGCCATCGGTGGCCACGACCACAAGTTTGTCGTCCTTTAGATTGAGCAGGATCGCGTTGAGCACGTAGCGCGTCTCATCTGTCGACATCGCGTACGACGTCTTTTTGAGCGCGTCCTTCAAAACTTTTTGATCCACCGTGAAGGATTTCGCGCCCGCGAGTTTGGGAAGCTGCGGGAATTCGGATTCAGGAAGGCCAACGATTTTGAAGTGCGACCCGCCGCATTGAATCGTCGCGATATTTTTGTCGTCCACTTCCATTTCCACTTCGCTGTGCGCGAGTTCGCGGATGATGGTGAAGAGGCGACGCGCCGGAAGCGTGGTGGCTCCTTCGCGAATCACTTCCGCTTCAATCGAACAGCGGACGCCCAAATCCAAATCCGTGGTGGAAAGCGTGACGCCATCCTTGCTGGCGCGGATCAGCGCGTTGGAGAGAATCGGAAGCGTGCTTCGAGAGCTGACGACATTCTGAACCTGTTGTAAACCGTCGAGGAATTTTTCTTTCGAAAAGCGTAATTTCATTCAGGGCTCCCGCGATTGGATTCTGAAGTTATTCAGAGAGCTTCTACATTACGACCATATTCTTATATAAATTCATCATCATAGTCATGGTGTGAATAATGGCAATAGCATTCAAAAAGCTCTTCACCAGAATCAGTTGAGTAGGTTTGGAGGCTGTGAATAAAACCTTTCGCAGTCGCGAATAACAAGGCACTTCTTCGCATTCTGATCGTTGAACGACTTATTCGCAAACTGCTGGTAGATGAAACATCAGGCAAATCCCGATGCGGTTTGAGCGAAAAAAATGCGGCAAAAATCCCTGATTTCGAAAATGGGGAAAACCCCTAGGGCAAGTGCTTGAAAAGCAAAGACTTAGTAAAAGAGACATAAAAAAAGGAATCCAAATGGGCGAAAACCTCCGACTTATTCACCCCCTAGCAGGACGTTGATTTTGCGCGAGAAAAAACGTGACATCCTTGTCGCCTCTTCGTTGCAAAGCGAGCGGCTGCAACGGGCTTGAGATGATATGTGAAGTTTTATCGTCATTTGCAAGTTGCTCATTTCAAAGGGAATCCAAAAACTATCCACTAAAGTCAATGGTCATTCGAAAATTCTGTCCGCCGGGCTTTTTCACTCTGAAAAACGAAGGCAAAAATAGATTTTCAGAGGAGAGTTTTGTGGGCATGCGGTGCAGCGCTCTCTTTCTCCACAAGTTATTCACAACCTGAAAGGACCTCCGGTTTTCGTTGGATTGCCAGAAGCTCCCGGATTTTCTGAAGAACGGTTTTCGGGCCCAGTTGTTTGAGGCAGTTCTGATGTTCCAAGGGACAGATTCGTTGGAAGCAGGGCTGGCAATCCAGATCGAGTGACAACGAAGCGTGACCGGAACCATAAGGTCCGGAACGCCGCCAGGAAGTGGAACCAAAGAGCATTAAAATTTTTGGAACGCCCGTTGCATTCGCGAGATGCATCGGTCCCGTATCGGGGCCGACCACAAGACGGCAGCGACGAAAAATTTCCATCAAAGTGGGAAGAGTCGTTTGTCCCACCAAATTTTTTACGTGTGGATGTTCGCGCTCCATCAGTTTTGGAATGTGCGGCGATTCCGCGGATGAGCCAATCAAAAGAATGCGATGTTCCTCCCGCAGAGATTCCAGAAGCTCCTTCCAAAAATCGGCAGGCCAGTTTTTACTTTTCCAAGCGCTCCATGGACAAAAAGCGATCCATTGGGGATTGCGGTCCGGACTTTGAAGCAACGCATCCACTTCCGCCACCGTCGTCTTCGACGTGGGAGGCAGCACATAGCGCGCCTTCGAAAGGTCCGCCCCCAGCGTTTTTGCCGGTTCCAGGTAACGGTCAATCAATGGATAACGCGGATCGAACATCGGCCGATCGCTGACGTATTCATTCAGAAATGCATGGGCGAATTCCCGCGTCCGGTTATGTCCGATGCGGCGCGGCGCGTGGCTCAGCCACGTCCACAAACCGCTTTTAAAAAGACCCTGCAAATCAATCGCGGCATCGAAATGTTCGCCCCGGATCGCCTGCCACGTTTGGAGAAAATTGCGGACGCCATCCTTTCGGGATTCACCGCCGGTGCGCGTGCGCCATTTGCGTTTCAGGACGAACAACTGGTCCAAATGCGGATGCCCGCGAAGGACCGCTTCACTCGTTTCCTCGACCAGCCAGGAAATCTTCCAATCGGGAAAGCTTTCCTTCAGTGCCACCAGACAGGGAATACCCTGGATGACATCGCCAATGGAGGAGAGCCGGACAATGAGAAGTTTCATTCGCAACGCTGCCAATCGGGTTTGTTCCCATAGACAAATCGATAGTAATCCTTGAGGCGCAAACTTTTCGCCGCGTCGTCGTCGAGAATGATCGTCGTGCGCGGATGCATCTGGAGAACCGAGGCGGGCACCATGGCCGTGACCGGCCCTTCGATCATCTGTTGCACCACGCTGGCTTTTGCCGAACCCGAAGCCAGCAGCACGCATTGTTTGGCGTCCATGATCGTGCCAACGCCCATCGTGATCGCATAGCGCGGCACCTTTTGTCCCGGAGCGAAGTGCGACTGGTTGAAATGCATCGTCTTGTCCGTGAGCGTCTTGAGACGCGTGCGCGAAGAGAGCGAGGACGAGGGTTCATTGAACCCAATGTGTCCATCCGTGCCTATCCCAAGCAGTTGCATGTCGATGCCGCCGGTTTTGCGGATGGCCTCCTCATAGGCATTGCACGCCGCGGAAATATCTTTTGCCATCCCATCCGGTATATGGATGTTTTTGGCCTGCACATTGATATGATCGAAGAGATGCCCGCGCATGAAGGCGTGGTAGGAAGATGCATTGTCCGACGCCAGGCCCACGTATTCATCCAGGTTGAAGGTGCGCACTTTGGCGAAATCGAGTTTTTCTTCGCGATGCAATCGCACGAGCTCCGCGTAAAGCGGAACGGGCGTCCCTCCCGTCGGCAGTCCCAGGACGGCGTCCGGTTTTTCGCGCACCAGGCGCGCCACCATTTTAGCCGCAAGGGCCGCGCTCCGTTCCGGTGAGGACTGAATGATGACTTCCATGAAAGAGTTCTAGTGGGAATATTTGGCGATGCGCGCCGCGACGTCAGCCTCAAACTTGCGGACGATGCCGGTGGCATATTCCTGCACACTCAATCGGTCGTTGCGAATGAGCGGCGTCAGGTCCATCGCGTATTCCATGGCGTTGCAGCGGTCGGAGCTGTGCGAGGTGTGATAGGTGGCATTCGCATGCTTTCGCCCGAGCGTGGCGGAATCGTAACGCTTGCCCCGCAGCTGTGAAGCGTAAACCGCCATCAAAGAGCTCATGAATTTTTCCTCGCCACTGACATCGAACGCCACTTTCTGTTCGTCAGGCATCCAATCGAGCCCGCGCCAGACTTCACAGCCATAAAGCGCCTCGGGACGTTCCGCCGCCGGCAGCGCGCGGATGGCTTCGACCACCGCCACGCAGAGCGCGACATGCGTGTCATGCTTGTCGGCGGGATTGTGTGTGAAAACCGTTTTCGGCGCCGCAAGCCGCAGGATTTGTTTCAAATCCTCCTGAATGCCGGGATGGCGCGATTTGATCTCATCACTGGTAAATCCAAGGTTTGCCATGGCGCCATATTCACCGAGGGCTGCCGCCTTGTTTTGCTCGCCGCGCCGGATGCGGCAGATTTCTTCGGTGGAAAGCTTCGCCGATTGCGCATCGCGCGCGTATCCGCCGCCATCCGTCACCGTGACGCCGGTAAACCATTGGTTCGCGTTACCGCGGCAGTCGAGAATTCCCTTCCATGCCATGAATTCCAAATCGTCCGGATGCGCGCCGATGCCCAGATGCGTGGTGCGCTTCAGCGCCGCTTCCGCAGGCTGCCCATCGGGAATGTAGAGCTCCGCGTCGGGATGGCTCCACTTCAGCGCTTCAGAAGTTTTTTGAGATTCCATTGATGTTGTTCCAGCGCGGCTTCCGCCTCATCGAGGGGAACATGGCGCAACGCCGAATAAATCCGCGCCGCCCGGTCATGCAATTTCTCACAAGTGGGCTCCAGGTCGATCATCAAATTGCTCCGCACCTTGCCCAGACGGATCATGGCGATCGTCGTCAGCATGTTCAAAACCAATTTGGTCGCGGTGCCCGCTTTCAGCCGCGTCGAGCCCGTCAACGCCTCGGGACCCGTCGCAATCGCGAGGCGAATAAATTTTCCCGGCAATCGGAAGGAGCTGTTCGGATTGAATGTGAGCAGCGCGGTCTTCGCGCCCAACGCATGCGCTTCGCGAAGCGCCCCGAGAACGAATGGCGTGGAACCGCTCGCCGCAATGCCGACGACGACGTCCCTGGAGCGCACGCCGCGGTCGCGAATCATCTGGCGTCCGGCCTCCGGACGGTCCTCCGCGGATTCCACGGCGCGATGAAGAGCTTCGGATCCGCCCGCGATGATGGCCTGCACCTGTTCCGGATCCGAACCGAACGTGGGCGGACATTCCGCAGCGTCCAGCACACCGAGCCTTCCGCTTGTTCCCGCGCCGACATAAAAAAGACGGCCACCATGTTTCAGCGAGGCCACAATCCATTCCGTCAAACGCGCGATCGATGGCGCATGCGGACGAATGGCGGGAATCGTGCGCGATTCCTCGTCGAGCAGGGTTTTCACGAGCCGCGGGATGCTGCGTCGATCCAGGTCCATGGTGCGCGGATTGCGTTGTTCGGTCAGGGCGCGGGCAAGTCCCCGGTCCATGGACGTCACGGGCGCGTCTTTTGGAATTTTCAACGCCGCTCCCTTTTTTCCGCGCGCCAGCAACGCTGCGCCGAGGGCGCCTTCCGCCGAGCTGACAAACACTTTGGCCCCACGCAGGCGCCGCGTGATTTCGCGCCGCAGGATGCGTTCGAATACAGGCTGATGCATCGCGAGCCCCTGATTCAGCGCCACGCGCGGCGCGCGCAGGCCGGCTTTTTTGGCCGCGAGCGCTGTTTCATCGGCGAGACGGGTTGCCGCGTTTTTTAAAATGAAGCGGACTTCAGGATGTTTCGGAAGCGAGAAAATCACGCGCGTCAGCGAGGCAATTTCCGACTTCGAGGCGCGAAGCGACCATTGAACAAGGTCTTCGAGTGTATTGAGTTTTAAGAAGGAAAGAACCCGTTGCGCGAGAATGTCGGTTTTCCCCCGTTCATCCTGAATGCGAAAGATCGCGCGCAAGGCGGCACGCCCCATCCAATAGCCGCTGCCGCCGTCGCCTCCCACATGTCCCCATCCGCCGACCTGCGTGAGTTTCCGGCCGCGGCGCGCGCGAACGAAGGAACCGGTTCCGCAAATCAGAAGGACGCCGTCTCCGCTGCCCAGCGCGGCTTCCATGGCGGAAAGGGAATCATCACCGGCCACGGAACGGGCGCGAGGCCAGATGCGCCGGATCAACTGACGCGAGCGACGTTCGTCAAAAGGAGTCCGGCACCCGGCCAGAAATGCGCCCACGCCCGAGGGCGGCTCCCGGACGCCGGCTTCCGACGCAATGCGGGAATATAAATCCTTCCAAAGCGCGCAGATTTCCCTGTCGGAGGAAAGGTGAAGATTGCATGGGCCGCCTTCGGCGCGGCCAAGCATGCGGCCTTCCTCGTCGATCAATACGGCCGTGCTGCGGGATGCCCCGCCCTCGATTCCGAGAAACAGAGAAGCCATCTTCATCATTGTTTACGGATATAGCAGTTTTTTATTCGGTCTGATAGTCTCTTCGCCCGTGAAGTCGAATATTCTGGAGCGTCTGCAAAGCGGGATTCTCATTGGCGATGGAGCCATGGGGACGCTGCTCCACGAACGCGGTTTGCTCCTCGACCGTTCCAGCGAGGAATTGCTCCTCACCCATCCCGAACTCATCCGCAAAGTGCACGAGGATTACCTCGACGCCGGCGCGCAGGTTCTTGAAACAAACTCCTTCGGCATCAATCGTTTGAAACTGGCGCGGCGTGGATTGGAAAACCGCGTGGCGGAAATCAATCTCGCCGCCGTGCAGGCCGCTCTCGCCGCCGCAAAAGGCCGCGAAGCCTGGATCGCCGGTTCCGTGGGGCCGCTCGGGGTGCGTCTCGAGGAGGCTCGCGCGCAGGATCTTCCCATTGCCGAAATCTTCCAGGAACAGATCGCCGCGCTCACCCACGCCGGTGTGGACTTTATTTTTCTCGAGACCTTCACCGACGTCGAGGAAGCGAAACTCGCGCTCGCCGCCGCACGCCAGGTTTCCAAACTTCCCGTGCTCTGCTCGCTCTCATTCACCGAGGACGGTCTGACGCATGGCGGTGTGACCGCGGAACAGGCATTCACCGACTTAAAACAAGCCGGCGCCGACATGCTGGGCGCCAATTGCTCCGTCGGTCCACGCAACCTCTGTTCCGTGTTCGCGCATCATGCGCCCCGCTTTAAAAATCTTCCCTACGCCGCCTATCCCAATGCGGGACGCCCGCAATTTGTGGATGGACGTTATTCCTATTTCACCACGCCGGAATATTTCGCGGACTGGGGCGTGGAACTCGCGCGCCTGGGCGTGCGTTTGATCGGCGGTTGCTGCGGCACGAAGCCCGAACACATCGCGGCGCTTCACGACGCCCTCAAAACCGCCGACCTTTCCAAATCCGCCACCGTTTCCGTGGCGCTCGAACCCGCGGCAAAGCGCAAAACCAAGACGCCTGAGGAGAAACATCCTCCCACCGTGCTCGAGATCATCAAAAAGCGAACTCTCATTGTCACCGAATTCGATTCGCCCAAGACGCTGATGCTCGACACGATGCTTCGCGCCGCGAAGGCTCTGAAGGAGAGCGGAACGGATTTCATCACCGTCGCGGACAACTCTCTCGCCATCCTGCGGATGAATTGCGTCTCCGCGTCGCATCTCGTGGAGCGGGAAACCGGCCTTCGCGCGATCGTCCATATGGCGTGCCGTGATCGCAACCTCATCGGCACGCAGTCGGAATTGATGGGCATGGATGCGCTGGGACTCGACCATGTGCTTGCCCTGACCGGCGATCCTTCCAAGGTGGGCGATTCGCCGGGCGCGACGAGCGTCTACGATCTCAATTCGATTTCGCTGCTCGAAGGCATCCGGATGATGAACGCGGGCCGGACATTCACGGGACGCGACTTGAAACGTCCCGCCCGTTTTGTTTCGGGCTGTTCCTTCAATCCCAACGTGAAGAACATCGAGGTGCAGGTGAAGCGTCTCGAACGCAAAGTCGCTGCGGGCGCGCAGTTCGTGATGACGCAGCCGATCTTCGACGCCAAACTTGCCAAACTCACGCGTGACGTGACGAAGGAATTTGGCATTCCAGTGCTCGTGGGCGTGATGCCGCTGCTGAATTCGCGCAACACGGAATTTTTGCATAACGAAGTGCCGGGCATTGTGATTCCCGACGATGTTCGCGCGCGCATGCGCGGCAAGGAAGGTGATGCCGGCATTGCGGAAGGACTCGCCGTCGCGAAGGAAATGGCGGCGGAAATCCTGCAGCATTTCAAAGGCATCTACCTCATCACGCCACTCGTCAAATTTGAAACGACCGTGGCGTTGAGTGGCGCGATTCGAAGCGGGAAGCTTTAATCATGGCCCTGCGCTTTTACAACACGCTCACCCGCTCGGAAGAGGAGTTCAAGCCGCTCGATCCGAAAAAGGTGAAGCTCTATTGCTGCGGGCCCACCGTCTATAACTACGCGCACATCGGCAACTTCCGAACCTTCGTCTTTGAAGATTTGCTCCGTCGTCATCTCGAAGCGCGGGGTTATGACGTCCAGCACGTGATGAACATCACCGATGTGGAGGACAAGATCATCCGCGAAGTGAAGGAATCCGGCGAAGACCTCCGCGCCTTCACCCAACGCTACGAAAAAGCGTTTCTCGATGATCTCGATCATCTCGGTTGTCAGCGTCCGAAAATGACGCCGCGCGCCACGGAGCATATTCCGCAAATCATTGCTTTCATCCAAAAGCTCGAGAAGGAAGGTGTTGCGTACAAAACCCCGGACGGTTCCGTTTATTTTTCGATCGAGAAATTTCCGTCGTACGGAAAACTTTCCCGCCTCGACCGCACGCAGCTCAAGCCCGGCTCGCGCGTCAGTCAGGATGAGCACTCCAAGGAATCGTACGGCGACTTCGCTCTCTGGAAAACGTACACGGAAAAGGACGGCAAGGTTTTCTGGGAAAGTCCGTGGGGACGCGGCCGTCCCGGCTGGCACATCGAATGTTCCTGCATGAGCACGCAACACCTCGGCGACACCATCGATCTTCATTGCGGTGGCGAAGACCTCATCTTCCCGCATCACGAGGATGAAATCGCGCAGAGCGAAGCCGCGACGAAAAAGCCTTTTGTCCGGTTCTGGCTGCACAGCGCCCATCTGCTCGTGAATGGCGAGAAGATGTCGAAGTCCGCAGGGAACTTTTTCACCATCCGCGATCTTCTGGCGAAGGGCTTCACCGGCCGCGAGATTCGCTACGCGCTCGGCACGGTGCACTACCGGTTGCCGCTCAATTTCACGTTCGAAGGATTGAACGCGGCGCGTCAAACGCTCACCCGCCTGACGGAATGGGCGGACCGCCTGCAAAAAACTTCCGGTGGAACGCCTGCTTCCGCTTCAGGGAAATTGTTGTCTGATTTTCTTGCGGCGCTCGACAACGACCTGAATATTTCCGAGGCGCTCGGATTCGTCTTTCAAACGTTGCGCGAAACCAATGGTCTCATGGACCGAAACCAATTGCCGACGGAGAAAGCAGCCGGGTTGCTGGGCGATTGGAAACAGATCGAAAAAATCCTGGGATTGCCCGCGATTTCCATGGAGCAAACGCCGGCCGATGTCGCCGCCCTTGCTGAAGAACGGCTCGGGGCGCGAAAAGCCAAGGATTGGAAAAAGTCCGATGAACTCCGCGCAGCCATTCAAGCAAAAGGCTGGACAGTCAAAGACGCGCCCGACGGCTACAAATTGACACGACTGTAGAGCTTGTCTCTTCAAAGGGGCTTTGTGTATGAATCAGAGAGATTCTTCGCTTCGCTCAGAATGACATCCGTTTTTCAAACTGCCGGAAGATTTCACCTTGGTGACGTTTTGCGCATCGCGCCTGCATTCTGTCTGCTGACTTTTGTCTGCTGACTTCTTTTTCATGGAAGACACCATCGCCGCCATCGCGACTCCACTCGGCATCGGCAGTCTCGCTGTCATTCGCGTTTCTGGAAAGACGACGTTCGAGATCATGGATCGTCTTTTTCGCGGCCACACAGGAAAACCTTCCGAATATCCCAGCCATACGATTCATCATGGAGTGATTCAGGATGACGAATTGCTGATCGACGAAGTGGTGATCGCGATCTTTCGCGCTCCCCGTTCCTACACGACGGAGGACGTCGTGGAGATTTCATGCCACGGCGGCATCGTCACGGCCAAACGCATTCTCGACCTGCTCATCCAGCATGGCGCGCGCATGCCGCACGCGGGCGAATTCACGAAGCGCGCTTTTCTCAATGGACGCATCGATCTCACGCAGGCGGAGGCGATTCTGGATGTTATTTCCGCCCAGACCGATGGCGCACAAACGGCTGCTGCTGCGCAGCTTCAAGGACATCTCTATCGACGCCTGGAAAAGGTGTACGAGCATCTCGCGAACACGCTCGCGCACGTCGAGGCGCACATTGATTTTCCGGAGGAGGACATCAAGCCCGAGACGCGCAAGGAACTCGCGGAACACATCCACAGCGCCGCGGAATTTCAGCAAAAGCTCCTGAGCACCGCGCGCGACGGACGCGTGCTGCGCGAGGGCGTGCGCACGATCATCGTCGGCAAGCCCAACGTGGGCAAGTCGAGCCTACTCAACGCCCTGCTGGGACAGGATCGTGCGATTGTCAGCCCCGAGCCTGGCACGACGCGCGATACGATCGAGGAAATCGCGAACATCAACGGCCTGCCGCTGCGCATCATGGACACCGCGGGAATTCGCCATGAAGCGGGCGAAGTCGAAAAGGAAGGTATCAAGCGCGCGAAACAACATCTCCAGGCTGCCGAGCTGATTATTCTGGTGCTCGATTGTTCCAAGCGGCTCGACGACATGGACCGGGAATTGATCGCGGTCTGTCGCGAAAAGCCGCTCATCATCGTGCTGAATAAAAAGGATCTCGGCCAGCTCATCGACGCGGCTTATCTGCGCGATTTCACGACGTGTTCTGTCTCCATGAAGGCGGGCAACGGAACCGATGAGTTGAAAAAGCTGATCTC
>Ga0207107_1069_pt1 | contig 26573 bp, 26 predicted proteins | sample Alteio_BWMinHeat_75_FD_153555 | JGI IMG/M metagenome (GOLD analysis project Ga0207107, IMG submission 153555) | Enriched cells from forest soil in Barre Woods Harvard Forest LTER site, Petersham, Massachusetts, United States -... | ecosystem: Environmental > Terrestrial > Soil > Temperate forest >... | reverse complement strand
GATGGTGCGATGGGAAGGTTATGAGCTCATCGTAGGCAGCAGTGTGGACCCGCAGTTTGGGCCGGTGATGCTGTTCGGCACAGGAGGCCAGCTTGTCGAAGTTTACAAGGATCGGGCGCTGGCTCTTCCTCCGCTGAATGCCACACTGGCGCAGCGCTTAATGGAACAAACGCGAATTTTCGAGGCCTTGAAGGGCGTGCGTGGCCGGGTGGCAGTGAACTTGGAGGAACTTGAACGCCTTCTCGTTCGCTTCAGCCAACTGATCGTCGAGCAACTGTGGATAAAGGAGATCGACATCAACCCGTTGCTCGCGTCACCGGAAAGGATTCTGGCTCTCGACGCCCGCGTGGTGATTCATCAGCCTGAGACAGCGCCGGAAAAATTAGCACGGCCGGCGATCCGACCGTACCCAACACAGTACGTGTGGCCATGGACGACGAAAGACGGGACTCCGGTGACGATTCGACCGATCAGGCCTGAGGATGAGCCCTTGATGGTGAAATTCCACGCGACGCTTTCAGAGGAATCCGTGTACCTACGTTATTTCCATATGGAGAAACTCAGTACGCGCGTGGCGCATGACCGGCTGATCCAAAAATGCTTCGTTGACTACGACCGTGAGATGGCGTTGGTGGTGGATTACCAAGACCCCGGGATAGGCGAGCACGAAATACGCGCCGTCGGCAGGCTGACGAAAATCCCCGGAACAGCCGAGGCAGAAGTTGCGGTGCTGGTGAGTGACCGCTTCCAGAAGCAGGGGCTCGGGAGAGAAATGGTGCGTCGTCTGATTGAAGTGGGCCGCGCGGAGAAAATCGGGCAGATAGTCGCCAACATTCTCCATGAAAACGAAGGGATGCGGGCGCTGGCAAGACATTTTAGATTTCACACCCGCGACACTGGCGACCCGAGCATGGTGGTAGCCGTCCTGGATTTGTAACCCTCCTTTCCAATTGTGACCAGCGTCACATTTTGGCGTGACGCCGATCATAACCTCCCCAGTCACTTAAGAGCTATCAAGAGAGTGCTACGAAAGGAGAGTAAAATGCCTTCCACGGTACATGAAGTTGAACTCGACCATCGGCTCACGGCGGTGACGACGATGAAAGCACTGGTGTTTCGCGGAGCGAATCAGATTGGCCTCGAAGAAGTTCCGATTCCGAAGCCGGGACCGGGCGAAGCGGTGATACGCGTAACGCTGACGACAATTTGCGGCACTGATCTGCACATTTTGAAGGGGGAGTATCCCGTAAAGCCAGGCCTGACCATCGGGCACGAGCCTGTGGGGATGATTCATGAGCTCGGCGTGGGCGTAACGGGCTACAAAGTTGGAGAGAGAGTTTTGGTGGGCGCCATCACACCTTGTGGGCAGTGCAACGACTGCTTGCGCGGGAATTTGTCTCAATGTGGTGGGCCCATCGGCGGCTGGAGGTTTGGGAACACGATCAATGGAGCGCAGGCGGAATATGTGCTGGTTCCGTTTGCACAGGCAAACTTGGCGAAAATTCCCGCCGACCTCCGCGACGAGCAGGTTGTCCTTCTGTCGGACATCGCATCAACCGGAATTTCGGCGGCGGAGAGCGCCGACTTGCAGATTGGCGACACGGTCGCGGTGTTCGCGCAAGGGCCAATCGGACTTTGCGCGACAGCGGGGGCAAAGCTGAAGGGAGCCAGCCTGATCATCGCCGTCGAATCCGACCCCGTTCGCACCAAGATGGCCAAGAAGATGGGCGCGGACATCGTGCTGAATCATCTGGAGCAGGATGTGGTAGCCGAGATCAAGCGCCTGACAGAGGGCAAGGGCGTTGACGTTGCCATCGAAGCGCTCGGGACGCAAGCAACATTCGAATCAGCGTTGCGAGTGCTGCGAGCCGGCGGGACGCTGTCGAGCCTCGGTGTTTATTCCGGAAAACTCTCCGTACCGCTAGAGCCGTTTGCTGCAGGGCTGGGGGATCACAAAATCGTTACTACGCTCTGCCCCGGCGGAAAAGAGAGGATGCGGAGATTGATGGAGCTGGTCCGGCACGGAAAGCTGGATCTCGTGCCATTGCTCACCCACACGTACTCACTCGACCGAATCACGGAGGCCTACAAGCTTTTCGGCGAGCAACGGGATGGAGTGATCAAGGTCGTGATCCGGCCATAAGCGCTGCCGGATGGTGCAACAAAAGCGCGGGCGGAGATGGCCACTCCGCCCGCGCTTCCGTTGTGTTTGCGTGGTACATACGTATGTCGAAGCGGATATGGTTAGTTTCAGCTTCCCAGCAGCGTATAATGCGCGCAGGATCGCCTATGCGTGCCCCCTATGGCCTCGAGATTATCGAGAGTTGCCTGAACTGCCCGCACAGGGAGGATCGCTTGTTCTGCAATCTTCCTCCTCCCGCCGTCCAACGGCTTTCCTCAATTACTGCGGCATCGACCTATCCGAAAGGCGCACTCCTTTTTGTGGAAGGACAGACGCCGCGTGGTGTCTTCATCCTGTGCAGCGGGAAAGTGAAGCTTTCGACTTCCTCGGCAGATGGTAAGACATTGATCCTCCGGATTTCCGAGGTGGGCGAAGTGCTTGGCCTCGCGGCGACAGTCTCCGGAAAGCCTTACCAGGCGACCGCAGACGTGCTTGAACCGACGCAGGCAAATTTCATCGGGCGCAACGATTTTCTGAATTTCCTTCGCGATAGTGGCGAGGTTGCGTTCCGCGTGGCTCAACAATTGAGCGAAAACTATTACCATGCCTTGTCGGAAATGAGGTCTATCGGACTGTCGCACTCAGCCGGTGAAAAGCTAGCGCGGTTCATCCTGGATTGGTGCGCGCAGCACGACAAGGGAAACGGTGAAATCCGCGCAAAGCTAACCCTGACCCACGAGGAAATTGCACAGATGATCGGAGCATCGCGCGAAACGGTCACCCGCTTGTTCGCAGATTTCAAGAAGAAGCAGTTGCTTGAAGTTAAAGGCTCGACGGTGGTTATCCGCGATAAGTCAGGCTTGGAAAGGCTGCTCACTGAGTAGCAGTGAGCAGCATCGTTCCCCCCTTCCGATATGACCCCTCACGCTCTCTGGCGTGTGACACAGCCAGTGGCCGACAACAAATCAGCATCCGGTTTGCATTCATTCAGCCCGTAACCTGAACAGGTTCAGCAGCGATGCGGGAGTGACAACATTGTGACGGCCGTCACAATTGACGGTGACGGAAATCATATCTCAGCCGTACCATTCCGTTCACTATGTGCCAACCGGTCATTGAAAACTTGACTTTTGGCATTTTAACGAAGCTTTACGGAAACGGAGGGATCGCCGATGGACAGACAGGGACAACGCGTTGCTTTGATCGTGAGTTTGATTCTGCTGGCTACCCTGATTTACGCGTTTGCTAGCGCCCCGCGAGCGAACGCAATTCCCGCGTTCTCGCGTAAGTATCAGACGTCTTGCACCACGTGCCACAACAATTTCCCTGAGCTCAATGATTTCGGCGTGGCGTTCAAGAAGAACGGTTTCAAGTTCCCGAAGGACGACGAGTCATTTGTAAAGGAGCCGCCCGTTCTCCTCGGTGCCAAGGCGCAGAAGGAAGCGTTCCCCGGTGCACTTTATCCAGGCGAGCTTCCCGGCAATCTGCCGATCGCTTTCCGTTATTCCGGGTTCGCCCAGTACAACAGCAAAGTGCCGCTGGCGGTCGGTTTCACGCCGCGTACCGATCTGTTTGCGCCCAATACCTTCACGATCTTCGCAGCCGGCAGTTTTGGGCCAAACATTTCATTCTGGATTGACAACGACATTTCCACAGGCGGCTCGGGAGCCGCCGGTGGGCTAGGAGACGGGTATCTCAAGGCCAATGACATCGGTCACTGGCTGCACCTTCCCAAGGACGCACTCAACGTCCGGTTTGGCCAGTTCGAGCTCGACCTTCCGTTCTCGCAAGCTCGGACGATCAACCTCTCCAACTATGATATTTACGATCAAGCGAGTGTCGCGCTTGCGAATCCAGCCCTCTGCAATTTTGTGATTCCGCCGCCTCCGGCTTGCACCACCAACAATCCGTTCATGTTCAGTGTTCCGCAACGTGGCATTGAATTCGGTGGATATCCCAACGACGGCAATTTCACATGGTCATTGGCCATTGTGAATGGCAACAATAACGGCCCTGCTGCGCGAAATTCAAAAGACATATACGGTCGGTTGTCCTATACCTTTAATCTGGAACGTGACCCAAGCGTTCGAAAAGAGGTGCGGGCTGCTGGACCAACAGGGCCGCGCGATCACACTTCTCTCCGGATAGGCGCGTTCGGCTACTACGGGCGGAATGCGCTTAACATTGGTGGGTCACTGTTCCCGGCCCTGCCGACAATTCACGAACCGTTCTATCGCGCTGGGGGTGATTTCCGGTTCAAGTACCGTAATTTTGAGTTTTGGGGCTTGGGGATGTTTGGCCACGACACAAACGTGGTCCCCAATGGCCCAAGCGACACGGCTACAGGCTTCGTGTCCGCCACGCCGGTGACATTTGCCGGCGGATTCGCGGAAGCGGAATACTGGGTTTATCCATGGCTCATCGGACTGATGCGGTATGATGTGGTGAATTCTCCGACGGATTTCGCAGCCGGATTATCGCGGAGAGACACGCGCAACAGATTCAGTCCCGGCGTCCAAGTGCTCGTGCGCGCCAACATCAAGCTCGCGTTCGAGTATCAGCGGCGCTTCGAACAACCTATCCCTGGCTCAGCGCAATTCTTCCGTGCAAATGGATTCGTTGTAGGAACTGATTTTCTATTCTGATGTCTTGGAAAATCCGCGGGCCAAACGCTTGCGGACATCTTGAGAGGAGACAATGAATGAGCACTTTTAAGCGCGTAGTACTTGTGGGCGGAATGTTTCTCGGCGCCTTGTTTCTTGCCAGCTATGCAATTGCGGGAGATGTGAAAGGCAAGGTATCGGTACAAGGATTGCGTTCGGCCGAGAGCATTGCTGTGTACGTGGACGGTATCCCCGGAAAGAAATTCGATCCGCCGACGCAGCATGTCACGATCGATCAGCGCAAGATGGCCTTTGTGCCGAAGGTCACGGTCGTCTTGCAGGGAACCACGGTAGATTTTCTGAATAGCGATTCCGTCGGGCACAACGTGTACTGGCCGTCCATCAGCGGCAACAAGAAACTGGCGCATAATCTCGGGACCTGGGCCAAGGGGGAGAAAAAGGCGTTCCAGTTCAACGATCCCGGCGTTGCTTCGCTCCTTTGCAATGTCCATCCGGAAATGTCCGGGACGCTTGTAATTGCTGCCACACCTTACTTCGCCATAACGGACAGTGACGGAACGTTTGAGATTAAAAATATTCCTCCGGGGACCTACACTCTGAAGACCTGGAGCGAAGACGGCAAGGTCACCACGCAATCCGTAACCGTCGCAGCCGGCACAGTAAACGTCGAGCTCACAGTGAAGAAGTAACGGATCGGACTGGAGGCGGGACGTGAGATGTCGGAAGAAATTGGCGGAGCTGGGCTGGGACGAGTCGAACACCCGATACAGCGTAGCCGGTCCAACCCGCCCTGGAGGCGAGGCCGACCTTTTCGGAGAGGCAACAACATGATTCGCAGAGACCGAACCTTCGCTTTCGCGCACGCCCTTTTAACCATTACGATTGGCATTCTTGCTGCGAGTTCTGGGTTTGCACAAGTGAGTCCCCCCGAAATCGCGAATCCAAAATTGAGGTCCGCCGAACAGGAGTACCTCCCGCAGCTTCAATCACTGCAGCATGCAATCGGGAAGGCGCAATTTCCGCTCCCTTTCATTCTCACTCGCTATGTCGGGGTGGATCCCGCTCGTCAGGCCTCCCTCGATACGCGTGGGCTTGAATTCGTCTATTTTCAGGACCGAGTGCTTTTGAAAATATCGGGGTTCTACACAGCGGCATTTAATTCAGACCAGCTCACAGTGAACGAGCGAGCCAGTCGAACATTTCAGGAAGTTGTCGTTCCGATCCTTGGACTCATCGCGGAGCAGATTTCCCCTGACGTGAAATGCGAGGGAATCGGGTTCGAAATTGCTTATCACGTTCGTTCAGCGCGCGGGAATTCCGATTTTGAAGGCAGGGAAATTCTCGTAGTGGTACTCGATCGCGCGGACGCCTTCGCATTTCTGAGCGAGTCGGGGAATGAGCGCCGGCAAACGATTCTGGATCGCTCGGGAATTTACCTGGACGCCAAGCCATTTGGGCTCGCACTGGGCCAGAAGGATGCGCTCAACCGGGAGACACTCGGGAAGTCCGGTCCCGGAGAGGTTCGGTCTGCATCCAGCCCTTCTTTTGCGGACGCTTCGACCCCGCGGCTATCCTCCAGCAATGCGCGACTCGCCCCAACGACCGCGTCGAGCCCTTCGCATGCTACACCGGCTGGGAACGGGGCGAACAGTCTTGTCCTCCCGACTGCCCCAGCCACCGATCCGAAAGCGGCTCCGGCACCAGACCCGTCACCAGTAGATGTAGAGCGATTGCAGGCGCAATTTCAGTCACAACTTGACGCGTTCCTGAAAGAAAACGGCAATCAATTCCATCTCGTGGATTATGCGCCGCCAACGTTCGCCCTTTACCACAAGCAATTGGTATTGCAACTCACACTTAGAAGCCCGCTTTCGTTCGACAAAAGTACGAGTTCGATTTACAAACGCGCCGCGCAGAGCTTCGACCTCTTTCTTGCCCCGCAACTCAAGGCGCTCATTCCAAAGCTTCCGTCGGATCACCAAGTTGACGCTCTGGATTTTTCCATCCTCAATCGTCTGGGTAACGAGAAGAATGCTTCCGAGGCCGTTGAATTTATTTGCCCTCTCAAGTCAGTCCGATCATTCGTCGAAGATGGGATTACCAGCCAGGATTTGATTGACCAGAGCCTGGTACTCGTCAACGGTGTGCGGATCAATCTCCATCTAGAGCTCGTCGAATGATTTCGGTCACGCGCGGAGCACCACTGAGAAGGAAGCACCCCCGCTTAAAAAGCCTGCTGGTGGTGTTCATACTGGCATCGTCGTTGTCGGGGCAGACGGTTGGGACCAAGGATGTTGCGGTTTCAGACGTGGAAGGCGAAAGCTGGATCAGCCATCTTCACAGGTCATTCAATGACACTAGTATGGGTAGGACGTGGGAATTAGGACCGCCTCCGCACATGCCCGGGGAAGAATCTCCTCACGGCCAGGAGCTGTCAACCGGCTTGGCTACGCAAACCGTTACTCTCCGTGGTTCGGATCTGTACCGCGTAAATTGTCAGGGATGCCATGGAGCGTCGGGCCTCGGTGCTCCCCCGGAAATCAACTCCGTCATCAATCCCGTCCGGGCGACCTCTGTCGCCGTAATTTTGGAGCGAACAAAGAAGACCGGGCAGGAAATGAGTCGAGCGGATGCAGCAGTGCTTGCGGGGCAGGCCAAATCTCTATTGATCCAACGACTTCACAAGGGCGGGGAGGCTATGCCGCCGTTCCCTCAGTTGAACGAGTTGGAGATTCGCTCGATCGTCGCTTATCTTGAGCAGCTTTCTGAGGTCCCCGGCACAGGAAGGAATCAGGTAGCCGTAAAGGAATCCCCCTACCGCGTGGGCGAGCACATCATAAAATCAACCTGTCACATCTGTCACAGCGCGGCAGGGCCGAACCCCGACCCTCAGCAACTTTTGGACGGAGCCATCCCACCACTCAGTACTCTAACGACGCGGATGAGCCTGCCCGAATTCGTCCGGAAGGTAACTAACGGTGCGCCCGTCATCATGGGTACTCAGCCATTTTCCTATCGAGATTCTTACAGGGGCAGGATGCCTGTGTTTCGCTACTTGACCGAGGGCGAAGCAGCGGATGCGTACCTCTACCTGACGGTCTACCCACCCAGCCGATAGTCATCAAAGGTGTTTCAATTCACGCGACATGCTCCAAGACGATCAGAGGGCGGCTCATGTAGTGGTCGCTCATTGGATCCCTTGGTCAAATGTTGCAAATCGACTTGCTAACCCTCGACAGAAGTGACCAGGGGCAGTTGGGTACACAGATGTTGTGGCAGGGGCGCTTCGTAGTCAATTGCTTTGGTGGACGTGGCCGGGATCGAACCTGCGACCCCCTGCTTGCAAAGCACCAGACTCGTCTCCACCCACTCTTTCTATCACTTCAACTTCTAATGTTTCCAACAAATCGGGGAATCTGCTTTCGCTCAAAAGCTAACCCCAATGAACTGAAAACGTTGGATTCGTGCACACTTCGTGTACAGTCGAGTCCCAACAGAAATCCTACAGAGTGAACCCCTCCTTGAGACAGAGTTGTGCATCACAGCCTTGTTCAAGGTAGCGTTTCGCCTCGGATGACCATCCATCACCGAGCTGTGAACTTAATTACCGCCACCCAAGCCGACACTTCTCAGGAGAACACCTGGCACCCAGAAACGTTTACTTCCAGTTTGCTCGTTACACGCCCAAGGCAGGTCTCGTTAAGTCCTTGGGCGCGGTCGAGCCGCTTTTCCGCAGCCAACGCCGGCAAAATAGAAGTGATCGCATCATGAACGATGGATCATCGCACGTCGGCTGTGCCGCGGCCGCCCGCAGCCGGGGAAACCGGGGACATCCAGGATAAGTAGAGGGAGACGGAAGTTTACTGCACCTGGGAGTTTCCAAAAACGAATTATTGCGCTCGTTTAAGATCCTGTACCCAATTGGTTTCCCACGTTTTACCGCCATCGGGCGAGTATGCCTGCTCCCAGTGGCATGAGGTGGGTGTGATCTCGGACCATATGAATCGTATGCGAATTGGTTTCCCGTTCTCGGTATCGTCGGCGTAGAAGGTACCCACGCCATTATGGAAGCTCCCTCGCACGGGCGGATCCATGGGCGCGAGTGGCGTCCTGCTGTCCATCCACCAAATCGACCACTGCCCCGACTTGGCGTCGAAGGATCGTGGAGCCACGCCGCGATAAGTGCCGCCCGGAACCTCGAACACGTCGTCGTCTACATTAGCGTAGCCACCCATCAGTGCCTGGCTGAACAATGTGCCTTCGAATTCGATCCACTCGTGACTGTTGACGAGGCGCTCCTTCAGCTTTCGATGATGAACTCGCCAGTGCCCCACCAAAAAATCGAAGTCATGGAGTCCGGGCACCGCACGTTCTGCGTGAGTTATCTCTTCTCCCGAACGCGGGGAGGACTGCGCGACAGAGATCCCCGACGCCACGAGGCTCAGACTTAGCCATACCATCACAGCCATGCGCTGATTTATTTCCATGTTTGACTCCCTTCATCGAGACATAATCAGTTAGAAAAATGACGCCGTCCTAGAGTACGAACGCGCTTATGCCCGATCTTTCGCGCGAGTACCTGACGACGTCAGTTCCGGTCATTGAAGATATTGTAGTCCCTTTCATGACGTGAAGAGGTCGGAGGCCGGTATCTTAAGGCCGTTAACTCCGGGATGGTCGGCAAGCTGGAAGTAATCCGCGCTTCCTAAGGTGTGCGCGACAAAACTGTCTCACTCTAGGGGTTCACTCCACGGGGACAAAAACAAGGGATTGGAGTAGGGATGAATCTACTAAGTGCTTCGCAATCAGAGAAAAAGTTGGTGGACGTGGCCGGGATCGAACCGGCGACCCCCTGCTTGCAAAGCAGGTGCTCTCCCAGCTGAGCTACACGCCCACGGTGTACTCGCTTGATTGTAATGGATTTCGCATCTGAATGAGCGCCTGCTTTTTTGGCGGCGCTCTAGCAAACTCGCCTGCCCAGCAATTACCTGCAACCTCTACTCTGCAAGATGCTTGCAACGACTTCCTGAACCGCTTCAACTTTTATTGTGGGACTGGTCGGTCCAAGGAGCACTTTTTCAAGAAAACTGGCGCGCTGGATAAGAGCCTTCGGTTTCGTACCGAAACATGGCGAGGCTACGTCTGAGGGTGGGTGTGAGTGGAGCACCTGCTTCCGAAGCAGATGGCTCGGGCACGCAAGAAGCGACCCGGATTCTCGTTAGAGTGGGGTGGCCAGTACGAATGTTGTGTCTGCGCTGATGGCATTAAGGATTTCTGTTGCCGTCCGCTGGATGTGTTCTCAGCTCTCGCTGAGAGTTTCGCGTCGCCGCCGTACAAGCCGATGTAGCTCAGCGCGGCGGTGCCAGTCTCGAGACCGGCTCCGCCGCAAACGACAAATGCGACGGCCTCGGCTTCAGGCTCGCGCAGCCGCTTTGAAGTGCTGCTACGACGCTGGCCACGGTGGAGCAATTCGTGCGCAAGCTCGTGTACGAGTGTCGAAAGCTCCTCAGCAGGAGACTGGCCCGGCAGCAATGTGATCCTGCCACCTGCCGAAGTGCCAGGGGCCGGCGCAATGTCCTCCGAGTGTTCGAGAGCGATGCTCCGCTCAGCGAGAAATTTCGCAAGGCGGTCGCGGTGCTCGCGAGTGTCGCCGGTGACGCTTCCGATTGCAGGCAGTTCTTGGCTTCCGGTTTGAGTGACACCGCAATTTGGTGGCGCGAGAGATGCTAGTGGAGACCGGAGGCGGGCGTCACAAAGGCCGAGATGCCACAATCCCGGAGCGGGGGAGAACAGCAATCTGACGCGGCGATTGTGCCCAGCCGAAAGAAGAGAGGTGCCGCGCAAGTTCCTGTTGTACTCATCGCACCCTCACCTTCGGTTCGACCGACAGCCCAGGTTTCAACAGCCCTTCCGCTGCCTGTGCGTCAGCTCCGCGCATCTGCCAGCGGAAGCCACACTTGAAACCGTGTATCGCCTGGTTTCGAATGGACCTGGATATTGCCGCGATGTTTCCTCACAATCCGCTGCACCGTATCGAGTCCCAGTCCCGTGCCCTCGCCCACACCCTTGGTCGTAAAGAAGGGTTCAAAAATGTGTGCTCTTACTTCCGGCGAGATTCCGGCGCCATTATCGCCGATCTCAATGACAACGCAGCTGTCGTCACGATACGTTCGGAGTCGAAGCTCGCCTTGGCCATTCATAGCGTCAATCGCGTTGTCGATGAGGTTCGTCCAGACCTGATTGAGCTCGCTTCCGAACGAATTCACGAGAAGCGGAACCGGCTGGTATTCGCGGCGCACCGTGACACCGCGTTTGAGTTTGTGATTTAGAATCGTCAAGGTTGTTTCAAGACTCTTCACCACATCCACGTTTTGCACGGGCGCCTGGTCCATGAACGTGTACTCCTTGATGGCACGGACCAGATCGGAAATTCGCGAAGCGCTGCTCTCAATTTCATTCAACAGGCTTGCAATTTCGACAGACGCCGCAATTCGTACCAGGGCTGTTCGCGCGGTGCCGGCATCGAGGTTCTCGAATAGTGATTCGAGCGCCGACGGCTGGATTCCTCTTTGCGCCAACTCGGCGGCCATCTGCCACAAATCATTCTGCCCATGGCTTCGGAGCAAAGAATCAATCTGGTCTTCGAGGTCGCTGATAGTCAGAGCATCCGGTGGAGGCTCGTCTCGCTGAGTAAGCGAAGATTCCAATTTCTCGATCTCCGCTTTCTGGGTGGGGGTGAGGTCCCGCCGGCCAAGTTCATGACTTGCGTCTTTAATGCGCTGCAGAGTGTCTCGCAGTTGGACCGCCGCGCGTTTGGCAGCGGAAGCAGGATTGTTGAGCTCGTGAGCAAGCCCTGCGGAGAGTTTTCCCAGCCCGGCCAGCCGATCGCGCTGTTGTTCCAGGCGCGTTAATTCGCGGATGCGATCGGACATTACACCGACCAAGCGTTTAGCCAACTCCGGCATTTTCTGAATGAGATCTGGAAACAGCGCAGCGGGAAATCGCAGGATACGGCCGTCCTTGACGGCCCTGCCCGTGACTGTGAATTGTTTCATCCGCGAAAATGGCAACGCTCCGGTCACGTCGCCCACATTGCCGGGAATCACGGTGGTTTCTCCGTTGAACTCGCCGCGCCACTCAAATTCGCCTTCGAGAAGCACGAACATCGCCTCGGGAGGATCGCCTTGTCTCGCATAGATTTCGCCTGCCTTGAGGCTTTTTTCCTGTGACTGGCCGAGGAACCATGCAATCTGATCGTCAGGCAAATCAGCGAACGCCGGAAAGCGCAACAGCTCGGACGGAGTCACCATTAGACCTTGCTCAAATACTGATGAATGAATTGCACAGCCACGGAACCCTCGCCAACACCTGACGCGACTCGCTTCACCGAGCCGTGGCGCACGTCCCCGACGGCAAAGATTCCAGGAACATTCGTTTCCAGCAGAAACGGATCACGGTCAAGCACCCACCCTTTCGGTCGCTCGCCGTTTCGTATCAAGTCCGGACCCGTCAGGATAAAACCACGATCGTCTCGTTCGACCAAGCCTGCCAGCCAGTCGGTTCGCGGCAGCGCTCCAATGAAGATGAACATCGCACTCGCCGGCACGCGCTCCACCTTGTCCGTGTCCGAACATAGAACCGAAATCTCTTCGAGGTGTGTTTCCCCATGTGCCTCGGCCACGCTGGCGTGTGCCCAAATCTGAATGTTGGGCGTCTCCTTAACCTGGTCAATCAAATACTGGGACATGGTGCTCGCGAGTGAGCTCCCTCGCACTAGAATTACCACCCGCTCTGCGTACTTCGCGAAGTTCATTGCTGCTTGGCCCACCGAATTCGCTCCGCCCACCACGTAAACGATCTCGCCCTTGCAAGACAGCGCTTCTGTGGCGCCACCGCCATAGTAGATACCGGCCCCCTGCAACCGATCGATTCCGGGAGCTTCCAGGCGCCGCCACTGTACTCCGGTCGCGATCATCAAGGCGTGGCAGGAGATCTCGTTGCCGTCCGCCAACTTGATGAACCGGTAAGAACCTTCCGTTCGGATGCTGACCGCTTCTTGCGGTGCCAAGATTTCCACTCCAAAACGCTGGGCCTGCACCACCGCGCGGCGGGCCAGATCGCCGCCACTGAGCCCCATCGGAAATCCGAGATAATTCTCGATACGGGAACTCATTCCTGCTTGACCACCTGGGGCTTCGCGCTCGATCATCACCGTGTGCAAGCCTTCCGATGCGCCATAGACAGCAGCAGCCAGGCCAGCCGGCCCTCCACCCACGATCGCCAAGTCATAAAAGCTGGTTTGCGCGCGAGTCCGCAACCCAACCCTTTGAGCGACTTCGGCCGGGATGCTCTCAAGAAGTTTCGTGCCGTCCGGGAACAACACGACCGGCAGACTGGTGGCCTCCGGACCCAGAGCTTCCAGTAGGCGCTTGGTTTCCGGGTCGTTGGCGGAAAGCTCAACGTCAATCCACTGATATGGAACGCGGTTGCGCGCCAGAAAGTCGCGCAACTCATACGACCGGGGGGACCAGCGCGTCCCCAACACCCGGATTCCCTCGAAGGTTGGGTGGTAGGAAGCTCGCCAATCATCGAGCAAATCATCCAATTGCGGGTATAGGTGCTCGGTGGGAGGATCCCACGGCTTCATGAAAAAGTAGTTGATGCTGGCTTGATTGATGGCGCTGATCGCAGCGTTCGTGTCGGCGTAGGCGGTGAGTAATGCCCGCTTCGCCTCGGGGAAGATCCGCATTCCTTCCTGTAGAAATGCGACACCATCCATGTGAGGCATGCGCTGGTCTGCAAGCAGCAGGGCCACGCTGTCGTTGCGCACCTTCAACTGCTTCAAAAGGGTAAGTGCTCCCTCGGGAGAATCACTTCCCATCACGCGGTACTCGGCGCCGTACTTTGAACGCAAGTCACGCTCGATCGCCCGTAGAACGTCGGAGTCGTCATCCACGCTCAACAAAATTGGTTTCGCCATGGTCAGTCCAGTTTTGGTACAGGAGGTGATTCTAGACTTCTGAGCCGCCTAAACAAGCTCATAAGATGAAGGAATTGGGGGTTTGGTCGCACGGTAGATTTTACGGGCAAACCTGTGGCTCCGATGGTACAAGCATTGCCAATGTGCCTTAAACTTTTTGCCGACAGACATTCTGATCTATTTCCGAACGTCATCGACACGCAGACGCATACACTCTCTCTATGAAGCCGCCATGCGACGAAGCAGTAGTCCGGTCGGGGAACGCTGTTGTTCCGTGCACAGCGCAAGCGGGACGTTGGATCCTCGCCGCGGCAATTCTCGGTTCCAGCATGGCCTTTATTGACAGCACTGTGGTCAACGTAGCTCTGCCGGCACTCCAAGCAAGCCTTCACGCAACCGTCGTCGGTGTGCAATGGGTGGTCGAGTCTTATGGATTGTTCTTGGGAGCTTTGATTCTCGTCGGCGGCTCCCTAGGCGACTTGTTTGGCCGCCGGTTGATTTTCCTGATTGGCGTGGGGTTGTTCGCGGCTGCTTCCATCGCTTGCGGTCTTGCCTCGAACATTCAGCAACTCGTCGTCGCGCGAAGCGTGCAGGGTATAGGGGCAGCCTTTCTCGTGCCCGGCAGCCTGTCGATCATCAGCGCATCTTTCGATGAGAAAACGCGCGGCCGGGCGATCGGTACTTGGTCCGGCTTCACAGCGATCACAACAGCCGTTGGTCCGGTTCTCGGTGGATGGCTGATCGAGCATGCCTCCTGGCGCTGGGCCTTCTTCATTAACGTTCCAATCGCGGCCGCAGTGATCGCGATTTCGCTACACCGTATTCCCGAAACCCGTAACTCTTCTGCCGGGCATGTGGATTGGCTGGGAGCTCTGGTCACGACTGTCGGATTAGGTGGCGTGGTCTATGGACTCATCGAGTCTATAAGTCTGGGTTGGGGCCATCCGCTGGTTTTCGGAAGTCTGATTGCCGGCTTGACCTGCCTGATTGGTTTCACGTTCGTTGAGGCCAGGGTAAGTTCACCCATGGTTCCGCTGACGCTATTTGCGTCGCGCAGCTTTATTGGCGCAAACTTGCTCACTCTGTTTCTCTACGCCGCTTTTGGCATCTTCTTTTTCTTGTTCCCGATGAACCTTATCCAGGTGCAGAGATACTCGACAACTGCGGCTGGCACCGCCGCGCTCCCACTAATTGTGCTGATGTTCATTCTTTCGCGCTGGTCTGGGGGACTGGTCGCGCGTTACGGGCCTAAAGCGCCGCTGGTCACCGGGCCGCTGATTGCGGCGACAGGCTTCTTTCTGTTCGCCGTGCCTGATGTGGGTGTCAGTTATTGGAAAGCATTCTTCCCTGCGTTCGTTGTTCTCGGTCTTGGAATGGCGATTAGCGTGGCTCCTCTCACCACGGTTGTGATGAGCTCGGTAGGCCAGGATCGCGCAGGCACCGCCTCGGGAATCAACAACGCGGTCGCTCGGGTTGCTGGCGTCCTTGCCGTTGCAATCCTCGGGATCGTCATGGTGAAATTATTCAGCTACAGCTTGGATCGTAGTCTCACGGGCGGGCGGCTTCCGCCCGGCATTCTCCAGTACGTTCGGTCGAACGAGATCAAGCTCGCCGGCCTTGACCTACCCTCGGGACTAGATGCCGATACGGCAGCGCTGGTCCGCATGTCAATTTCCCACGCGTTTGTGTTTGGATTCCGAACCGTAATGTTGATCTGTGGAGGTTTGTCCGTGGCGAGTGCTGCGGTCGCGTCGCTAATGGTTCCTGCTAAAACCAGGTAGATCGCGCTGAATTTGCAGACAGCTTAGGGCACCCAGGCAACCCCACGGAGTGAGACAGTTTCACGGTGCACGCTTTGCACGAAAGGAGATGGATTTGCCTACGCGCAGCGACCTCTGTGCGACTTCTTGGTCGTCCTCCGTCCGAAATGGACCGTCCAGTTTGAGGGTGACCGCCTCCCTTGTGAGTAGGGGGCGCCGTGCGCCCGGATCGTTAATTCAGATCAAGCCCACGCAACCAAAATTTTTATCCTTTCAATGAGTTCCACGAACCCTGCAACCGTCCGAATTTTTATGCCGCAGTGAAAATTCGAGACCGCTGCGTCTAAAGACTCTGCCTAGTTCTCACGAGGGGCATGACATGATTGATAGTTTCCGCTTTGCCGGTAATCCGTCCAGGATCGATGGGAGGCACGGAGATCACTTCCTACAAGCCGACTTATCGTTACCTTACGAATCCGTATATCTCCAATGTGTGATTAACTTCCGAATTGCCGACGATTCGGCCCGAGCAGCTACCAGAAAACGTCCGTAAGCCTGCGGACCTAATCTGCCGCCCGTGGCACGAGGGCATCAAGTCGTGGGTATCGTGCCACCGTCGATAACGTAATCAGCGCCGCTGATAAACGCGCCTGGGTCTGAGGCGGGGAAGGCTCCTGGAGTCGTTTTACTTGTGGCCGCCGTTCGCGAAGATGATTTCTCCCGTGAGCCAGCCCGCATCATCCGAGGCAAGAAATACGGCCACGCGCGCGATGTCCTCGGGTTGGCCGACGCGGCCCAACGACGTACTCGCGATTATCTGCTTCTTAGACTCCGTTCCCATGACGCCCGCCGCGTGCGTACCCTCCGTTTCGGTTCCACCGGGATTGAGAGCGTTAACGCGGATTTTTCTGGGGCCGAACTCTTTTGCAAGCACGCGCGTCAAGCCATTGACAGCGCTCTTTGACGCCACGTAGATCGAAAGGGTCGGGTAGGCAGTGACACTGGCCTCCGATCCGATGTTGATTATGCTGCCGCCTTCCGCCCCGAAGGCCGGCAAAGCGGCTTCAATCATGAGGAACATGCCCAGCACATTCGTGTTGAACTGACGGTGAAATTCCTGCTCGCTGAACTGCTCGAAGGGCGCAAACGAGAAGACGCCCGCGTTGTTCACGAGCACATCCAGGCGGCCGAAGGCTTTTTTCGCCTCCGCGACGAGGCGTTGTGTGTCGGACCTCTGCGCCACGTCGCCTTGCACGGCGATGGCTCGCCCGCCTTTGCCGGTGATTTCGCGCACCACCCGTTCCGCGCCTTCATGATCGCGCGCATAGTTCACAACCACCGCCGCGCCTTCCGCGCCGAAAGCTTTTGCAATGCCTGCTCCGATTCCTTTTGAAGCGCCTGTCACTATCGCAACCTTATTGTCGAGTCGTTTCATGATGTGCTCCTTTGTTCTAGCCGGCCGGTGTCGGCTGGCCTCAGATGGGTAGATGGCTCGTACCTTTCATTTGTAGAGCCAAGGCTTATAGGCAATCTCGATGTTGTATCCGTCCGGGTCGCCGATGTTTGCCGCGAAGTAGTCGGCACGCCATTCGGGCCGAAGGCTCGGTTCCTTGTTGGAAGTAGCTCCCGCGTTCGTCGCCGCCCTGTAGCAGGCCCTGACAGCGTCCGCGCTCTTGGCTGTGAATGCGACGTAAAGATCTTTGGCGACTTCGCCATTCTTAAGCCAGAAACCCGGATTGCTATTGATCGCGAAACCGTGCAGTTGATCGAACTTGTAGGGCATGTCGATGCCAAGCGGCTCAAGCACCTTCTTGTAAAATTCGCTCGACCGTTCCAGGTCAGAGACGGGGAGATAAATATGGTCAATCATGGCTTTCCTCCTATCGTTTGACGGTGACAGCCCCGCGGATCCGCGCCTCGTGCGGCCACCCTCGGCGCACCTTGGCGAAGCAGTCGCGGGCTGTTGCCGTTCAGTTTGTGAACTGCGTCCTCGCGACCAGCCGCCGCAGCATTGGCGCGAGGTCTGGCGCCTTATAGAACGGATGTCCGCGGAAGATTTCCGCGCATTTTTCATCCAGGGTGCTGAGGGCCTCATGCACCTTCGGTGCGGCCTCCTGCACCTCGCCTATTCGTTCGCGGACGAACAACAAATTCTCGGGATCGACGTAGCCTGCCTGTATGAAGCCACGCGTCTTCTTGGCACACCGGCAAGGGTTCGCCTGGTTCACTAGTCCGCACTTGTCGTTCATGAAGTTGCGCAAGTCTCGCCGCGCACGGGCCAGGCGTTGTCGAAAGTTGTCGGGAGTGATCTCCAACACCTCAGCAGCAACGGTGTCGCTTACCTCGAAGATCGCACCGAGGATAAAGGTCAAGCGTTGTTCACGATCAAGGCAAAGAAGCATTCCCAAGGTGCAGGAGAGCATCTCCTCGGTCACTAGCAGGTCAGTCTCGGCCGATGTGGCCTTGAGATCGGCCAACTCTAAATCTGGCGTGGCGTCGAGCGCCGCGCCGTAGGCAGCGAAATCGATGGACTCATGCTGCACCTCTACCCGCCCGCGTTTCATGTTGAGCACGTGGTTCACCACGATGCGGTAAAGCCAGGTGCGGAAGCTGCTCCGACCCTCAAACGACGAGAGCCGGGTGAGCACTTTGATCAGGATCTCTTGCGTGGTGTCCTCAGCATCCTGCGGATGGTGGAGCATGCGAATGGCGATGTTGTAGATCCACGTTTGGTGCCGCTGGACCAGGTCTTCGAGCGCCTGGTGATCTCCCGAGCGGGCGCGTAGAACAAGGCTTTGGTCCTCGTGGTCGGGGGAATTATCTGCTAGCGGATTATTGATAGTCATGGTGCACCTCCAAGCGTCGATATGCCCTGGCTCGATTCTCAGAGAGCCTTGGGTATTGCAGAGAAGTGGGCGCTCACAATCTTCCACTGCCCGCTTTGTTTGATGAAGACCAAGGTAGTTCGGCCATGGATCGAGATAATCTTGCCGTCTTTCGTTACTCCCGTAAACATGTCGTGGGCATTTACGATACCAACGGTATCGCCAAACACGCGGCACGATGGTTGCCGGAAGCCAAAGCTCGCTGAGGCCAAGCCCTCCACCACCTCGTTGAGATACTTGGCGAAGAGCGGCTTGCCGTCGAATCGGAACGGAACGTGGTCGAACACCTCCAGGTCATCAGAAAGCATCCCCAGTAAGGTCTTGAGGTCGCGCTGATCGAAAGCGTCGGCGAACTGGTTTGCTAAGGCTTGGAGTTCATTCACGCTCATGTTTGCGTCTCCTCTGATAAGTTAGACACATGCCGCGGCACACTGTGACAGAACTATATCGCCAAACTTGCTCACCGCCGGGGCACTGGCCAGCGGAGGCTCCCATCGGATTGTGCTCGGATGACGGGCAATCCGGAGCTTATTCGTCGTCCGTCGGATAAATACCGACAAACGCGCTTGTGTTGATTGAATTTGGTGTGAATTTACTGGATGGTTGGCAACCCGGAAATAAATGCTGGTACCGCCCCGCCAGACTGAGGGAAAACCGTCAATTTTTTGCTGAACACTTGCTGAACAGTAGACTGCAAATGGGGGTATTTCGGCGCAACTGAGGAGTACGTAACGCAAACTAACAAAAAACGGTCTGTGCGAACAGGTCAGGGTGAATTAGCAAACCGCTGCAACTGAGATGATCCTAGACCACCTCGCAACACCTCAGAGCATCTCAGATCGGCCTTTTACAACTCACAACACATGCGGTTTAGAAAACCGCGTCGCGGAAAATGAGTGCCAATTCGATGTTTCTCCAACGGAGTTGTAAACCGTTGCCTAGAAGTATGGTCTGGGGCGAGAGATCGCCGGGGACCATTCGTTTCACTGCCGAATCGGCGAAGTGTTTTTTTAAACGATTGACCTAGTGCTTCGCTGCGGACCGCCTAGCCCTCCGCGGAACTGGGGATTCACAACTGGCGGACCACCTTCATGAAGTAGTTGACTTTTCGGTTCATGGCCGCCTTGCCGACGTTCATGTGCTGCTCCATGCTGATGCCGGTAAAGAAGGTCAAGATCATCTCGGCGAGCACAGTCGGTTTCATGGTGGGTTTCTCGGCTTCGACATTTCTCGCGATAAGATCTTTGAGAAAGGCGCGGCCCTTGGAAACGATTTCCTGCGCCGCGGGTGGGAGCACCGCGAACTGGTTCATGGAATTGACCGAGAAACAACCCTTCTGACCCTCCAGGCTGAAGGGCCCGAGTTTCAGAAAGCGCTCGATGTTATTCCAGCCGAGCGGCTTGGCGGTCAGCAATTCTTCCTCCTGCCGTTTTCTCAAGTAGTGCCGCAAACTCTCCAAATACAGGTCTCCCTTGTCTGCGAACTCGGCATAGAGACCGGACTTGTTTACGCCCGTAGCCTTTTCCAATTCCTGCAGGCTGGTATTCGCGAAACCGTGTTTCCAGAACACAGGCAGCGCCTTCTCCAACACGCCTTCCCGGCTGAAGTTCTTCGGTCGCCCCATGCGCTCATTATGACGTACTGAACTGTTCGGTGCAATATTCTTGCAACCCGAAGGATTTTCTCGCATCAAACTGAACTGGATGGTTCATAATACGCAGCGTTGGAATCGAGCGGATGCGTTCGGATCCGTTTGAAGGAAAGGAAACAGTCCATGATTCTCACAGGCAACACGATTTTCATCACAGGCGGTGGTTCGGGGATCGGACGTGGCCTCGCGGAGGCGCTCCACAAACGCGGGAACCTGGTCATCATTTCCGGTCGCCGGAGATCGCATTTGGAAGCAACGACGAAGGCGAATCCCGGAATGGTCTCGGTCGAGCTGGACCTTCAAGACCCGAAGAGCATCGCCTCAGTAGCAAAGAAGCTCATCGCCCAGTATCCGAAGCTCAACGTCCTGATTAACAACGCCGGTATCATGCAAATTGACGATGCGGCGGGCGTCATCGACGACGCTCTGCTGCTCTCCACCGTCAACACCAACCTTCTCGGGACCATCCGAGTGACCTCGGCTCTCATCGAGCACCTGAAGAAGCAACCGTCGGCAACGATCATCTACAACACTTCGGTGCTCGGATATGTTCCGTTGGCCGTCACCGCCGTATACTCATCGACGAAGGCGGCGTTGCATTCCTACGTTCTTTCACAACGCTACAAGCTCAAGAACACGGCAGTCCGCGTACTCGAGATCGCTCCCCCCTGGGTGCAGACCGACCTGTTGGGCAGCAACGATGAACCGCGGGCGATGCCGCTCGCCGAATTCATCAAGGAGACCATGGGCGTTCTGGGGACGGATGCGCAGGAAGTCTTGGTGGAGCGGGCGAAGCCTCTCCGCGACAACCCGGGTCCGAACGAAGGCGTGCTCGTCACGCAGTTCAACGATTCTATGTCGCAGCCACAGCCCCGAACGGAGACTGCTGTTTGACTTTGGACTGAAACGCGGAATGGTTACGCGAACGATCGACGGAGGTGCTGCTATGAGTTCACCAGTTGTTAGCAGTAGAAACGTGCTCAAGAGAAATTCGATGCGCTTCGTCGCCGCTCTTATGGCGGTGCTCGCCGGCTTTGTTGCCGGTCCGAACGCAGCTCTGGATGCCGCACCCCAGCATCGTGATCAGGTGCCGGGCTTCTACCGACTGAAAGTCGGCGACCTCGAAGTGACCGCCCTATACGACGGTACCGGCGTATTCGATCCGCACTGGCTGAACGGAACGAAGGCGACGATGGATGGTGTTGCAAAGGCCCAGCACGAAGATCCGCACATGCTGGATGTTGTTGATACGGGCTTCCTGGTCAACACGGGCAAGCACCTAATCCTCGTCGATGCGGGTGCCGGCACCTGGTGGGGTGGAGGAGCACTCGGGCGCTTGGCGGGCAGCCTCCGAAGCGCAGGCTACGCGCCGGAAGAAGTCGACATCGTTTTGGTTACGCACCTCCATTCCGATCACGTCGGCGGCCTGACCACTCAGGACGGAAAGCGCGTCTTTCCAAATGCCGATGTTTACGTCGCGAAGGCCGAAAGCGACTTTTGGTTGTCGGCGGAAATCGCTGCGAAGGCGCCGAAGGATGCGCAACCTTTCTTTCAGAGTGCGCAAGCCATCGCTGCGCCGTATATCAAGGCCGGTAAGTGGCACGCGTTTACAGGCTCCGAGACAATCGTCGACGGCATGCAACTCGTCCCGCTGCCTGGTCATACCCCGGGACATACCGGCTATGAATTTTCGTCAAAGGGACAAAAAATCCTGTTTTGGGGCGACATCATCCATGCACAGCGGGTCCAGCTGCAGCATCCCGAGGTCACCGCGATTTTCGACATCGACCAAACTGCGGCTGCGGCGACGCGGCATCAATTGCTGTCTAAGCTGGCGGGCGAGGATGTTTTGATCGCGGCGCCGCACACGTCATTGTTTCCTGCCCTGGGTCGCTTGCACAAGGAGGGGAGTGGGTATAGCTGGGTGCCGGTGGTATTTACCGATCGATGGGACGAGAAGCAGTAATGCTACGGAGTATAGCCGCGATCAGTCTCTTATTTCTGATTTCGCGCCCATCTGCTTTGGCGGCTGGTCAGCAGCCTTTTTCAATCAAAGTGGCCACCTCTCTCGACGATCAGTTCTGGGTTAATTCCGTCATTATCGAGGGAACACACGAAGTGATGTTAGTCGATGCGCAGTTGACAAAGACTAACGCTGAAAGAGTATTGCAGGAAATCAAAGAAACTAAGAAACCACTCTCGATCATCTACGTTACCCATGAGCACGCTGATCATTTTCTTGGCCTCGAGGTTTTTAGGGAGGCATACCCTGGAGTGAGAATTATCGCGAATTCCGCGGTAACGGACCGAATCAACAAGGTCTACCAAGAGAAAATAGATAAATGGCAAAAGATCTTGGGCTCAGCCGCAAGCTCTCGTGTTGTTACAATCAGCAAATTCGACGGCAACTTTATTGAGTTTGAGAACTCAAAAATAGAGGTCCTTAAACACATCCGAGGCGACACCGATGAAAACACGATGCTTTGGATTCCTGGCCAGAGAATTCTCATCGCTGGCGATGTCTTGTTCAATGACATGCACGTCTACACCGCGGAAACGGACAGTAAAGCTAGAGGGGAATGGTTGAACTCATTAATTAAAATCAGAGAATTAAACCCTGCGGTTGTTATTCCTGGGCATAGCAAGGTTGGAGCGTCCCTGGACTCCAGTACCGCCGTGAATTTTACGGAAAACTATTTATTGGTTTTTGAAGAACAACTCAAGACAGCGAAAGATGCGGACAACCTTGTTAATACCATGAAGGAAAAATTCCCATCCGCCGACCTCCTCTTGGCAATCGAACGGGGCGCGCAGGCCAATGTCAAACCTTGACGAACACTCGAATCAATCACCGCGCGATGGATGCCAATGAAGAAGTACAAGATCGCCGTTCTGGACGATTACCAAAATGTGGCGCTTGAGAGCGCCGATTGGTCGGTGCTCCGCGATCGAGCGGACATCGCCGTATTTCAGAACCACCTCGCCGATCCGGACGCCGTGATTGAGCGGCTGCTGCCTTTTGATGTCGTTTGTGTCATGCGCGAGCGGACCCCGCTGCCCCGCAACGTCATTGAGCGCCTTCCCAATCTCAAGCTCATTGTCTCGACGGGAAGTGTGAACTCGTCGATCGATGTCGCCGCCGCGAACGATCATGGGATCGCAGTGGCTCACACGGGGTATAGCTCGGACCCGACGATCGAATTTACCTGGGCCCTGATCTTGGCCTCCGCGCGACATATCGTGACGGAGAGCAACTCCGTCCGATCCGGCGGCTGGCAGCAAACAGTGGGCACGGATCTCCGTGGAAAGACCCTGGGCGTTCTGGGACTTGGGCGGGTTGGATCACAGGTCGCACGGGTGGGGAGCGCTTTTGGAATGAATCTGATTGCCTGGAGCCAGAACATGACGCCCGAAGTCGCCAAAGCCGCGGGCGCAATCCTGGTTTCCAAGGACCAACTGTTCGAGCGGGCCGACATCCTGACGATCCATGTGGTGTTGAGCAGCCGTACGCGCGGCCTGGTAGGGGCCGCGGAGCTCGAGAGAATGAAGCCGACGGCCCGGTTGATCAATGCGTCGCGCGGGCCGATCGTCGAAGAGCAAGCTTTGATCAGCGCGTTGAAGAACAAGCAAATCGCCGGCGCGGCGATCGACGCATTCGACATTGAGCCGCTGCCTGTGTCTCACCCCTTCCGGACGCTGGACAACGTACTGGCAACGCCGCATATCGGCTACGTATCGCATGGTCACTACAAGACGTTCTACGAGGATACCGTCTCGAATATTCGGAAGTGGCTCGACACAGCACAAATGAGAGGGAGTGGTTGACAGGAGATGGAACCATGGGAAACGAAGGCTCTTATGTGGCTCTCGGGCTGAAAGTATGGAAGGCCCAAATCGAGCGGGCGGACAAGCTTTTTGGAAGCCTCTCGTCCGAGGAGGTCCTGCGGGAAATGGCGCCGGGCAGAAACAGACTGGTTTACTTGTGGGGACATCTCACAGCCGTACACGACGCGATGCTGCCGCTGCTAGGGCTGAGAGAACGACTTCATCCCGAGTTTGATGTCGCCTTCGTCTCCAACCCCGACAAGTCACAAGCCGCCATTCCTTCGCACGAACAGGTTCGCCAGGCATGGAAGACCGTAAACGGTGAATTGTGGAAGGGGTTTGAAAAAATGTCGTGGTCCGACTGGGTCCAGCGGCACTCTGCCGTGTCGGAAGAAGATTTCGCCAAAGATGCTTCGCGCAATCGCTTCTCCATCCTACTGAGCCGCACGAACCATCTGTCCTATCACCTCGGCCAGGCGGTGCTGGGACTCAAGTGATCGAGCGTGAAGCATCGGAGCGTGGAGAGTTCCAGCTCAGCAACAACGGAGAAAGGCAATGTCCAAAAAGCTCGAAGGCAAGACCGCTGTCATCACCGGCGGGACAGAAGGGATTGGGTTGGCTACGGCAAAGCTTTTCGTCAAAGAGGGTGCGTATGTCTTCATCACGGGTCGCCGCCAGAAAGAACTTGATGAGGCCGTGAAGGCAATCGGTACCAACGTTTCTGGAGTTCAGGGAGACGTTGCCAAATTGGCCGACCTTGATCGTCTTTACGAGACCGTCGCCAAGCTGAAGGGACGAGTCGATATTATTTTCGCCAATGCTGGTGTGGGCGAATTTGTCCCCTTTGGGGCCGTTACCGAAGAGCATTTCGACAGACTATTCAACATCAATGTGAGGGGAACGCTGTTCACGGTGCAAAAGGCCTTACCGCTACTGAATGATGGCGGCTCCATCATTCTCAACGGCTCTGTCGCGAGTGTTAAGGGTACTGCCGCCTTCGGTGTCTACGCCGCGAGCAAGGCTGCCATCCGCTCTTTCGTGCGAACCTGGACAACAGATCTGAAGGGCCGTCGCATTCGCTCAAACGTTGTTAGTCCGGGTCCGATCAATACGCCACTCGCGAGTCGGCAATCTGCAGACGTGATCGCGCGGATTGTGTCCACCGTCCCGATGGGACGCATGGGGGAACCCGATGAAATTGCCAAGGCCGCGTTGTTTCTGGCGTCAGACGATTCGAGTTTCGTCACGGGTATCGAACTCTTCGTCGACGGCGGCAGAGCCCAGATCTAACCGAAAGGAGACCACAATGACTTCAAGACGCGAGTTCCTATCAAACGCTTTCGGAATCGCTCTCGTATCGGCCACGACTTGGCCAATCCGAGCTGACCAAGCCCGCTCGATGCACGGAAAATCCGACAGCAGTACGTCCAACTCCGGACTTACAAGTCAAAAAATATCCCTGACGTGGGACGTGTTCCTGGCGCCCAGCATACCCGCTATCACGAGCGATTTGCCTCCAGGCGAAAAACAGCGGCCGTGGCCGCCGATTTCGTCAACCCTTATTTCTGGGGAGCGGGACGCTGTCCTAGTCGACACCCCTATTACGGTCGAGCAAGCGCGCGCACTGGCGAATTGGGTTGTGGCGAGCGGAAAAAATCTGACGACGATCTACGCCACCCACGGCCACGGCGATCATTTCTTTGGCACCAGTACAGTTCTGGAGCGATTTCCAGGTGCCCGTTTCGTCGCGCGGCCAGATGTGATTAAGATTATGCGCCAGCAGGCATCGCCAGAGTCTCTCGCTACGTTTTGGAATCCGCGCTTTCCCGGCCAGATTTCCGGCCATCTCGCAATCGCCGAAGAGCTGACCGGAAACGTCATTAACCTGGAAGGCTACGATTTAGTCAGTGTGCCGCTTGGATTCACCGATACTGCCAGCACAACCTGCCTTCACGTTCCGTCCATCGGTTTGATCGTAGCGGGTGATGCCGCCTACAACGGCGATCATCTGCATCTGTCAGAGTCGCCAGATCACCAGAAGCGCCAAGAGTGGATTGCTGCCCTCGATAAAATGGAGTCGCTTAAGCCACGCGCAGTAATCGCCGGGCACAAGCGCGTCGGGAACGATGATAGCCCTCGGATCATCGGGGAAACCCGAAAATACATCCGCGATTTCGAGCGCCTTGCCATGCACACGACGACGGCGCGGGAACTATATGACGAAATGCTCAAGCTGTACCCTGATTGGATCAATCGCGGTGCGCTCTGGAGTTCAGTCAGTGCCATAAAAGCTTAATCCGTTCTGCCGAGGCCTTGACACGACGGCGGGTGGCCCGACCTTTCGCATCCGCATTCGCCACAATTGACCTCGCCAAGACCGAGATGGTACCACTCGGGCAATTCATCTTCTGGGTTTTGCCTTGCTTGTGGTTTTGCCTTCGTCTTTGATTTTCTCTTCGTTCCTGAATTGGCCTTTCAATTTGCGGGTGCCCCGTTCTTCGCCTGCCACTGGCGAAGGGCGGGAAGCCTTTGACTTTGTCGGTTCCTGGAGTCAGGAGAATTTCAAAACCTCCCACCCTTCCCACTTCGAAGGGTGGGGCACCCCGAACTTCAAACCGACTTCAAGCGAACTGCAGGAAACTACTTCGCTGCGTTCAGCGCTTGCGCGGTGAGTTTGATACTGGGAGTGAGGGATCACAAAGGCCGGGCCACCCGCCCAGTGTACC